>Ga0222715_10004766_pt1 | contig 11677 bp, 10 predicted proteins | sample C33_9DmetaG_FD_165056 | JGI IMG/M metagenome (GOLD analysis project Ga0222715, IMG submission 165056) | Estuarine water microbial communities from San Francisco Bay, California, United States - C33_9D | ecosystem: Environmental > Aquatic > Marine > Unclassified | place: USA: California...
ATATTACATATTCGGTAATACTGAATTTTACGGATTAAGGTTAAAAGTAGGTGAAGGGGTGTTAATTCCGAGACCTGAGACAGAGCAGCTAGTAGATTGGGTGTTAGAAGACTTTGCAACCCTAGGCAATTTAAAAGTATTAGACGCTTGTTGCGGCAGTGGCGCGATTTCAATAGCGCTTTCAAAGCATCTAGAATCGGCCCGCATAACTGGAGTTGATATTAGTGAACAAGCACTTAAATACGCTGTGGATAATGATGAGATTTATCAGTCTAATCTTCGATGGATAAAACAGGATTTGTTTGATTTTATACCTGAAGTTAAATTTGATATAATAGTATCTAATCCTCCTTATGTAAGAGATTTAGAAAAAGAAGAAATACATTTAAATGTGCTAGGCAAGGAGCCTCATACGGCACTTTTTGTGAGCGATAACGATCCGCTGGCATTTTACGAGCGATTGAGATATATCTTTAATCAATACACCCAAGATCACGCTGTGATGTATCTAGAATGCAATCAATATCTAAAACAAGATTTGATTGATTTATACTCCCCTGAATTCAATGTAGAATCACGAGATGATTTTAGAATGAATTTTAGAATGCTAAAGCTATCTAAGAAACAATGAAACCAGAAGAACGTATCATCCAACTTACCCAGGAATTAATAAATCACAATCGACGATATTATATCGAGGATCAGCCTATCATCTCTGATTACGAGTTTGATAGGTTGTTAAAGGAATTGAGTTTATTAGAACAGGCTTATCCGCATTTGGCAGATCCAAATTCACCAACCAAGCGTGTAGGAGGAGGAGTTACTAAGGATTTTCTGACTAAAACTCATCGCTATCCGATGTTCTCCTTGGATAATTCCTATTCCCTTGAAGATATCAAAGAATGGATAGGTAGGATTCAAAAAAGATTAAGTCAAGATCCTACAGTAAGTGGTGCTGAGTTTTCCTACTGCTGCGAGTTGAAATACGATGGGGCTAGTGTTTCGATTACCTATAAAAAGGGTGAATTGATCGAGGCCATAACAAGAGGGGATGGAAATCAAGGCGATGATATAACGACTAATGTTAGAACCATAAAAACCGTACCCTTAAAACTTAGCGCTCCCTTTCCTGAAGACTTTGATATTCGGGGCGAAGTCATTTTAGCGCGAAGTGCATTTAACCAATTAAATGAAAAAAGGCGTGCTGATGGGTTGCCAGAGTTTATGAATCCCCGCAATACAGCCTCAGGGAGTTTAAAACTGCAGGACTCTAGTGAAGTTTCCAAGCGAGGTTTAGACTGTTTTCTGTATGGAGTTGTTTCTGAAAATCAGCTGTATAACTCACAATATGAGTTACTTCAAAAAACAAGATCAATGGGGTTCTTTGTTCCCAATCATTCTGCACTGTGTCACTCAATCGAAGAGATACAGGCCTTTATTTCACATTGGGATGAAAAACGCAAGGAGTTAGATTATGAAATTGACGGTATTGTTATAAAGGTTGATCGCATCGATCTACAAGAAAAATTAGGTTTTACAGCCAAGTCTCCACGTTGGGCGATCGCCTTCAAGTTTCAGGCTGAAGAAGTAATAACGGAACTGAATTCAGTTGATTTTCAGGTGGGTCGAACAGGAGCAGTAACTCCTGTTGCTAATTTGACTCCAGTACTTCTCGGAGGTACTATTGTAAAACGTGCATCCTTACATAATGCTGATCAAATCGAAAAATTGGATTTGTATTATGGAGATACGGTTACGGTTGAAAAGGGCGGTGAAATTATTCCTAAAATTACTGGTGTAAAGAAAGAATTACGCAATGGAAATGGTACAAAAGTTTCTTTTACAAAAGCGTGTCCAGAATGTGGTAGTATTCTTGAAAGGCCAGAAGGTGAGGCTGCTTACTATTGCATGAATCATGCCGGTTGTGCGCCACAGGTCATTGGCCGGATTCAGCACTTTGCCTCACGTAAGGCAATGGATATTGACGGGATCGGTGATGAGACCATTACCCAGCTAGTCAATGAAGGGGTGATTGAAGATATAGCTGATTTATACCAATTGGAATATAAGCGATTGATTATTCTCGAACGAATGGCTGATACTTCAGTTCGAAACCTACTTGAGGGTGTGGATAAAAGTAAATCAAAACCTTTTGAGAAAGTACTGTTTGGTTTGGGTATCAGAATGGTTGGAGAGACCGTAGCGAAAAAGTTGGTTAAATCCTTTCCGACAATAGAAAAGCTCTTTTCAGCAGATTTAGAAGCGTTAAGTGAGATCCCAGATATTGGTTTAAAAATTGCTGAGAGTGTTATTGCCTATAGAAATGACGAAAAAAACATCACTTTAGTTGAAAGACTTAGAAATGCAGGATTACAGCTTGAAAAAGTGGTAGATACTTCTGTTCAAACAGAATCTGTTTTTACAGATAAGAAAGTGGTAGTCACAGGTGTATTTACTTCCTTTAACAGAGAGGAGTTAAAATCAAAGCTAGAACTCTTAGGTGCTGTGAATCAAAGCAGTATTTCTTCAAAGACAGATTATGTAATCGCCGGTGAAAACATGGGACCTTCGAAACTTCAAAAGGCAGAATCTTTGGGTATTCGGATTCTCTCAGAGTCAGATTTCTTCGAAATGTTACAATCATAACATGTTGTTTTTATTTAGTTAATCAAGCAGGCTTTCTAACAAATGAATTGCGTTGGCGTTTATCGATGAAGTACTTTTACAATCCAATATTTAGTCAATGATACAATTTGGTGGTCTTGGTGTTGCTTTAGTTACTCCGTTCAACAATTCTGGAGATATTGATTTTATTGCTCTTGAGCGATTAGTAAATTTTCAAATCAATCAAAAAGTAGACTATTTGGTGGTCTTGGGTACGACAGCTGAGACACCCACGCTTTCAACGGATGAAAAAATCGCGGTACTTGAATGTGTTAAAGAAGTAAATCAAAATAGAGTTCCTATCGTATTAGGTTTAGGTTCGAATGACACGCGATCGCTTGTTGCACAGTTAAGGGTATTCGATTTTAAGGGAGTAGATGGGATTCTATCCGTTTGTCCATACTATACTAAACCCTCTCAAGAGGGTATGTTTCAACACTTCTCGGCATTAGCATCTAACACTCCCTTACCAATCCTTTTGTATAATGTTCCCGGGAGAACAGGTGTTTCTTTAGCAGTAAGCACCGTGAAACGTCTAAATGATGCTCATCCTAATATTATTGGGATAAAAGAAGCCAGTGGCGATTTACCTACCATAACGGCATTAAAAGAAGAATTGCCTAATGATTTTCAAATTATTTCGGGTGATGATTTTACCACTATTCCTGCTATTGCGTTAGGTGCAGTAGGAGTTATATCGGTTATTGGACAAGCGATTCCTGAACTTTTCGGTAAAGGAATACGTGCAGCTTTATCTGGGGATATAGAGGCTGCAAATCGCATCAATGATGAGATTCAATGGTTTTGTGATTTGGTTTTTAGAGAGGGTAACCCAACCGGAATAAAGTCGAGTTTAGCTCAGATAAGGCTGATCGAATCTAATTTGAGACTACCCCTAGTATCAGCGACAGAAGAACTGAGTTCGCTTATTTCCACCGAAATGACTAGATTGGAGGCTTTGTGATCTTAAAAAAGATTACTTTTGCCCCATGAATTTACGCCTACTTGTTATTCCTTTTATGTCTCTCGTACTATTAAGTTCATGTAGCGAGTACCAAAAGGTACTTCGCAAGAACGATGTCAAAGAGATGTATGACCTTGCAAATTCTTATTACGAGCAAGGAGACTATGTAAAGGCAAAGCGACTATTTGAAGTAATTGCTCCAAAATATGCCGGTCGACCTCAAGGAGAGCGCTTGAGCTTCTTCTTTGCAAATGCTCAATATTTAACAGGATCCTATTATCTGTCGAGCTACCAGTTCGAAAGGTTTATTAAATCTTATCCAAATAGCGACAAAAGGGAGGAAGCTAGCTTTTTAGAAGCAGCCAGTTATTTTAAGATGAGTCCAAAATTTAGTCTTGATCAAACGGATACAGATACAGCGCTCATTAAATTACAGTCTTTTATCAATGACTATCCAGATTCAGAACATTTCGCTTCTGCGAATGAAATGGTCCAAACTTTAAATATTAAAAGGCAACAAAAGGCTTTTGAAATTGCGAAACAATACGACAAGTTAGGAGAATTTAATCTGCCTGTATTGTTTTCGGCGATTACCTCTTTGAATAATTTTATCTTAGAAAATCCAGGATCGATTTACAGGGAAGAAGCGTATTTCATTCGTTTGAAATCGGCTACTGTACTTGCAGAGAATTCTACCTTTCAGAAGATGGATGAGCGTTTCAAAGACGCCTTGAAATATTACAACGAGTTTAAAAGAAATTACCCAAATTCGAGATTCACTGAGGAGGCGGATGCCTACAAAGAAAAAATTGATAAATCTCTACTTTCACTAACGTCATCTTAATTATTATGGCAAATCTTAAAGAAACCAAAGCATCAGCAACTACCAAAACATTGAATAAAAATGTGGTAGACCAACAAACTGGAAACATCTATGAAGCTATTTCTGTGGTAGCTAAGCGCTCGATTCAAATCAATGCAGAGATCAAAAAAGAGCTTTTAGAGAAGTTAGAAGAGTTTGCAACGTATACGGATAGCTTAGAGGAAGTATTCGAAAATAAGGAGCAGATCGAAGTATCTAAATTCTATGAAAAGCTTCCAAAGCCTCATGCAATCGCTATTGAGGAATGGTTAAACGAACGTATTTATTTTAGAAATACAAAAACAGAAGCTTAATAATTAGGCTTATGTTTTCAGGTAAGCGCATTCTATTAGGTGTTTGTGGTGGTATCGCCGCTTATAAAACAGCTAATTTGGTGCGTTTATTCATTAAAGCTGGTGCAGAAGTAAAGGTCGTAATGACCCCTACATCCAAAGACTTTGTCACTCCACTCACTCTTGCAACCCTAAGCAAGAACCCGGTTCATTTCGATTTCGTCAATGAGGATAATGGTGAATTATCATGGAACAATCATGTTGAATTAGGTAAATGGGCTGATTTGATGGTTGTTGCGCCTGCTACTGCCTCAACCTTGTCGAAGATGGCTCAGGGTACATGCGATAATCTTTTGTTAGCCACTTACCTTTCGTGCCCTTCACCAGTATATGTAGCTCCAGCGATGGACCTTGATATGTATGCACACCCAACAACGGCAGCAACACTGAAAACGCTTCAGAATCATAAGGTTCATGTTATACCCGTTAATTCAGGTTTTTTAGCAAGTGGCTTAGAAGGCGAAGGCCGAATGGCTGAGCCCGAAGAGATCGTAGCTTTTATTGAGAATAAGATACGTGAATCGTTGCCTTTAAAGGGAAAGAAAATTTTAGTTACTGCGGGACCGACTAGAGAGTCTATTGACCCCGTGAGGTTTCTGTCGAATCGATCGACGGGCACTATGGGATACCAAATAGCGTTAAAAGCATTTGAGCTGGGGGCTGAGGTTGTTTTAATCTCAGGGCCTGTTTGCCCGATAAAGCTACCATCATCTATTCAACGTATTGAGGTAGAAAGTGCCTTTGAGATGAGTTCGGCAGTTCATAAACATTTTTCATCATCCGATTGCTTTGTCTCTACCGCAGCAGTGGCTGATTTCACCCCTTTAGCAGTGGCCGAACACAAAATTAAAAAGGGAGAGAATTCGTTAAACATCGAATTAAAAAAGACAGAGGATATATTGGCCTCGGCTGGAAAGCTGAAATCAGAAGATCAGATTCTCGTTGGTTTTGCCTTAGAATCTGACAACGGCATCGAGAGTGCAAAGTCAAAACTAGAGCGTAAAAACTTAGATGCAATTGCTCTTAATTCTCTAGAGGTAAAAGGTGCGGGTTTCGGGAACTCCACCAACCAACTCACACTCTTTTTTAAAGATTCTAAGCAGGTAAAACTACTTTTAGCCGACAAGTCGATCATAGCTTCCCAATTTTGGGAGGCTCTTATAGATGCTGTCTTATGAAGTACGTCATCTCTCTATTATTCTTAGTCTTTTCTTGTAACTCGTTTGCTCAAGAAATACGACCAACCGTTGTGGTTTCTAATCGAAGTAATTCAAGCTATGTTTCGACCATTGAAAATCGCTTAAAATTAGACCTGGAACGGTTTATTTCCCAAAAAAAATGGGGAGGACAGACAAGAGATGAGAATGCGAAATTAGATGTGCGTTATTACCTTTCTGTTTTAGAGCAAAACGGAGAACAGTATCGTGCTATTCTTATGGTCGAGGCTTTTAGACCTGTATTTAATACAACCTATAAAACTCCTTTGTTTAAGATTATTGAGAGTGACTTGACCTTTAATTACCAAGTAAATCGACCACTGATTTACAATGAAAACCAATTGAATTCTAATTTGTTGACCAATATTGCGTTTTACACCTACTTGGCTCTTGGTTATGAAGGAGATAGTTTTGAGTTATATGGAGGGTCAAGTTATCATCAAAATGCTAATGATTTAATTGCTCGAGCACAAACTCTAGGAACCAAGGGATGGGAAATGCGTAGATCAGGCACAACGAAATATCGTTTAGTTTATGAATTACTTTCTTCGAACGGAAAGATCTTAAGACAATGGTGGTATCAATACCACCGAATAGGTTTAGATAGCCAATACGAGACTACCTCTGAGTCAAAATCGATGATTAGTGAAATTATTGGGGTGTTTTTAGAGATGAATAAATCGCTGAAGAATCTTCTGATTTACAAGCGCATAAGTGAATCTAAAAAGGTTGAATTTGAGGGGTTTATAAGTTCTGAAGAGTAGTGCTGTAATAGTGCACTCGATCTTTCTATATTAGACGCTAAGTTTGTTGTTTTGATTCAAAGAATTTACATAAGGAATTACGCATTAATTCAGGAATTGGAGTTAGAATTCCCGAATGGTTTTATCGTAATTACCGGAGAAACGGGTTCTGGTAAATCGATTTTGTTGGGCGCACTTCAGTTAGCTTTAGGTGCAAGGGCAGATCACAGTATTCTTTTTAACAAAGAAGATAAATGCGTGCTTGAAGTAGAATTAAAGGTAGATGATAACTATCGTCAGTGGTTTGAAGATAACAATTTCGATTATGAGCCAATAACTATTATTCGGAGAGAACTTTCGCCAAGTAGTAAATCTCGACTTTTTGTAAATGATTCTCCGGTAACTCAAAATCTTCTAAAACAGTTAACCGATCGGTTAATCGTGATTCACTCACAGCATGAGTCTCATGGGATTCTCGCTAGTTCTGAGCAGATTAATCTTCTTGATGAATTTTCAGGGAGTGCAGAATTATCAAAACGGTTCAAGGGCAAATACAAGGAATATCGTTCTACTCAAAAAATCTACGATCAGTTAATGAGCCAAAAAGAGGCCATTGAAAAGGAGTGGGATTATCATCAATTTTTAATCGAAGAGTTAGAAGCAGCGAAGGTTCATTCAGTTAATTTAGATGCACTAGAAACAGAGTTTAATACCCTTTCTGAAATTGATACGATTCGATTACAATTAGCCCAGGCATTAGGCGTGCTTCAAGACGAACAAATGGGTGTATTGACGAACTTGAATCAACTTCAGCGAACACTTTCTGATTTAAGTCGTCGTAATCAACAATTCAAAGGGCTTGAAGAACGAGTGCTTAGTGTTTTATTAGAGTTAAGGGATATTGACGGCGAAATCGAAAACTCTTTAGATCGACTGGTTCCTGACCCTCTAAGGCTTGAAGAATTGGATGCGCGTATTAATGACCTCTATCGATTACAACAAAAGCACAAGGCAGCTTCACTTTCTGAGTTAAAGGAGATTTATAACGATTTGAATCAGAAACTTTCAGAAGAGCAGTCACCAACCAATCAAATAGCATCAATAGCAGCTCAACTAGATATTCTAAAGTCTGAGTTAGATTTGTTAGCCGCTGAACTTCAAGGTATAAGACAAAAAGGGGCAGGTGATCTTTCATCTGAGCTAGAGACTGTATTACATAAATTAGGTATGCCGTCATCAGAAGTTCGATTTGAGTTTAAGCCTGCCGAGATGACGGCTAATGGCGGTTTTGAGATTGATTTGATGTTTAAGGCAAATCGAGGAGGGACGTTTAGCCTCTTAAAGAATTCAATTTCGGGAGGAGAATTATCGAGACTTGCTTTAGCTATAGAATATGTAAAGAGCCGTAAAGGAACGTTACCAGTTCAAGTGTTTGATGAAATTGATTCAGGGGTCTCTGGTGAAATTGCTGATAAGATTGCCCAACTTTTTGTCACAATGGGAACAGAAAATCAGCTGATCGTTATCAGTCATCTACCACAGGTAGCCTCTAAAGGAGCAACCCATTTCAAAATTGCAAAAACAGAAGATTCAGAGTCTACTCGCACCCAGATGCTAAAACTATCCAAAGAACAAAGAGAGATTGAAATTGCAACTATGTTAGAAGGATTGAATCCTTCAGATACGGCCATTCAGCATGCGAGGAGTCTTCTCGCTCGCTTATAGCAATGAACTTGCTATATTTGTTTTAAATAATGTTTCAATAGATATGAGTTACAACCTACTTAAAGGCAAACGAGGAATTATCTTTGGTGCCCTTGATGAAAATTCAATTGCCTGGAAGACGGCAGAAAGAGTCCATGAAGAAGGAGGATCGTTTGTATTAACTAACGCGCCAATCGCCCTTAGAATGGGTCAGTTAAATGCCCTAGCGGAGAAGACGGGTGCTAAAGTTATCCCTGCCGACGCAACCTCTAGTGAAGATCTTAACCAACTAATAGAGGAGGCAACTGCTCATTTAGGAGGTAAACTTGATTTTGTTCTGCATTCTATTGGAATGTCTGTGAACGTTAGAAAAGGAAGACACTATACTGACGAAAACTATGATTTTACAACCAAGGGTTGGGATGTGTCTGCTCTTTCATTTCATAAGTTGCTTCAGTCGCTCTATAAAAACGATGCGATGAATGAATGGGGTAGTGTTGTGGCTTTAACTTATATGGCTGCTCAACGTACGTTCCCTGATTATAATGATATGGCAGACAATAAAGCATACTTAGAGTCTGTGGCAAGAAGTTTTGGCTATTTCTTTGGAAAGGAGAAAAATGTTCGAGTAAATACGATTTCTCAATCTCCAACGGTTACTACTGCGGGTAAAGGAGTTAAAGGTTTTGATGCTTTCCTAAACTTTGCAGAAAAAATGTCACCACTAGGAAACGCTTCGGCTGCTGACTGCGCTGATTATACAGTTACCTTATTTTCTGATTTAACGAGGAAGGTAACGATGCAGAATCTTTTCCATGACGGAGGGTTTTCAAATACCGGTGTCAGTCAAGAAATACTTGATCATTTTTCTGAATAAAAGACGCCCCTTTAAGGGGCTTTTTAATGAAACCCTTTTATTTTTCTATCGTTATACCGGTATTTAACCGACCTGATGAGATCGATAGACTTCTTCAGAGTTTGACCCTTCAGGATGATAAAAATCCTTTTGAGGTGGTTGTAGTTGAAGACGGCTCAACTATTGATGCTGAACAAGTATGTAATAGATACTCGAATCAATTAGAGATTAACTACTACTTTAAATCAAACAGTGGTCCGGGTGATAGCCGTAATTACGGTATGTCTAAAGCAAAGGGTAATTATTTCTTGATCCTAGACAGTGATTGTGTTCTTCCTTGTCACTATCTCTCTAATGTTCGCAAGGCTCTTTCTACTTCGTATACTGATTGCTTCGGAGGTGCTGATGCAGCTCACGAGTCTTTCACATTCTTTCAAAAGGTAGTAAATGCAGTGATGACCAATCCTTTGTCGACAGGGGGTATAAGGGGTCGTAAGAAAGGACTGACGCGGTTTCAACCTAGAAGTTTCAATATGGGCGTTTCAAAACAGCTTTTTGAGGCTACTGGTGGATTTGGAAAGATTCATCCTGGTGAAGATCCTGAATTTGTATTTCGAGCTTGGGATTTAGGATTTAAAACGCGTTTTGTGCAGGGGGCTGAGGTCTTTCATGAAAGACGTATTCGTCTAAATTCGTTTGTAAAACAGATTTATAAATTCGGATCTGTACGTGTGATTTTAAATCGTATGCATCCTAAATACCAATCAAGACTATTCCTTTTACCGAGCCTATTTACAGCTGGTTGGATATTTTTAATCGTTCTGTTACTAATCTCTTTTTTATTCAATGTAAAGGCTCTTTATCTTGATTATTTCAATTTGGGGGTTTCCTTATATCTACTTTATTCTGTCCTATTTTTTGCAAGTACTTGGTATAGAAGTAAATCGTTGCGAATAGCGATAGTATCCGTTCCTCTTATGTTTATTCAATTTGCATCTTATGCCTATGGTTATTTAAGATCATCCGTAAAACTCATTGGAGTTACTGGCGATCGTATACAAGCTAAACTTCCAGAGTTCTTTTTTAAAGACATTGCTTAACTTTCATCTATGAAGTATAAGGTTGATCCGAAATTTTTTGTTTTTCTAGCACTTTCTATAGTCTTATGGCAATTCACCAATTTAGCGAAGCCTGTTTCAGTTAGTAAATTGGTTAACGTAACCTTTAAAGCTCCAGATGGGGATTATCAGTTAATTGATGACTCGGTAGTTTCTATTGAAACTAGAGTGACGGCAACGGGTTTAAGATTACTTTTTAACTCGCCTTACAACAAAGTTTATTCCTTATCGACAGAATCGATGGTAGAATCGGATGATCAATTCGTTTTATTACCTTCTGATATAGAAAGTCAACTTCAAAAGGAATTTGGCGAAGCCATCGCTATCGAAAAGATATTTACCGCAGAACTAGCTGTTCCTTTAGCGAGAATTGCCTCCAAAAAAGTACCTGTAATACCCGATGTTTCGATATCCTATAAGCAGAATTACATTTTGAAAGGTGCTCTAAGTGTGTCTCCAGATAGTGTAAGAATTAGCGCACCAGAGTCTACGCTAATTGCTATTAGTGCACTTAATACGGTACCTCTTAAACGAGATAATGTATCCGTATCAATAAATCAGCCTTTGGCTATTGATTATTCTGATTTAGAACTATCGAGTGTAGAACGAACAGAGGTTACAATTAGTGCAGAGGTCGTACGATTCTCAGAGATGGTCTATGAAGTACCCATTCTCCTTCCAGAACTTGAAAATGGGATGCGATTAGCCGTGTTTCCACCGAGTGCACAAGTAGTTTGTAAGGCGCCAGCAGAAATCTTGAAAGCTTTAGATTCGGGAGCCTTTGGTGTTACTGTAGACTTTGATTTTAGTCAAGGTATGGATTCCTTACCTTCAAGACTGCCTTTAAGATTCTCTTATAGCCCTTCTGATGTACTAGAAGTATTTTTTTCGAATGATCGAGTGAATTATATTCTAGAAAAGCAATGAAAGTAATTGCAATCACGGGCGGAATAGGGTCTGGTAAATCAAAGGTTTCTAATTATTTGATCGAAAAAGGCTATCCAGTTTATTCTGCTGATGACCGATCAAAGCAATTGCTTTTAGAAGATAACATTCGCTTGAAAATTATTGATTTATTGGGTTCTGATGCATACACTAGAGATGGAAAGGTGTATTTAGCTAATAAGCCCTATATCGCATCGAAGATTTTTTCAGACGATTTGTTGAGAAAGAAAATGGAAGGGATTATACATCCA
>Ga0222715_10004767_pt1 | contig 11677 bp, 22 predicted proteins | sample C33_9DmetaG_FD_165056 | JGI IMG/M metagenome (GOLD analysis project Ga0222715, IMG submission 165056) | Estuarine water microbial communities from San Francisco Bay, California, United States - C33_9D | ecosystem: Environmental > Aquatic > Marine > Unclassified | place: USA: California...
ACTGTTGCCGATGCAGAGCCGTATGCCAAAAACCCAACCGGGCTTGCTGGCAAGGTTTACGCTGGCCGCATGGGCAATGAGAATGAAGCGCAGGCCAGCCTGTACATTGGTCGAGGATTTCTTCAGTTGACCGGGCGGAATAATTATCGGGCGTTTGCGTCTGACATGGGTGTGCCGAAGGTTATGACTGACCCAGACTTGGTGGCTGACAAATATGCCTTTGAGACTGCGCTGTGGTTCTTCAATAAGAATGGATTGTTTGCCATTGCCGACGAAGGTGTAACCGATGACGCCATCAAGCGCATAACCAAGCGCGTGAACGGCGGCTATCATGGCTTGGATGATCGAAGCAACCAGAGCAAGAAAATCCACACTTGGCTCATGGCTTAGTCTAGCCTAGTTAGCTAAGTGGCGAAGCAAGATCAAAAAGCCAGCGCGGCGGTAGGTAGGGCCGGAGAGCATTTAGCCCTCGCCTACTTATCGCTTGCTGGATACATCTGCACGCTCTGCCAAATCAAAGATCACGATGCGTATATACAGACGGATACACAGACGTTGACCTTACAGGTGAAGACCGCCAGCAAAACGCACAAGACCAGCAACAGTTACCCATTCCACACGCCGAAAAAGAACGTCGATGTGTCAGACGTGTTTGCGTTTGTGGCAATTGATTTGGGCGCCGTGATCTTCCGCCGGGGAGACGAGCTAACCTCTGTTACAACATATGTATCAACAGAAGAATTTATGGATGAAGAGCAGTCGATGCAAAAAACATTCGACAGCTTTAAATAGCAACTTGTGGCCGCGTTCATACTTCGGTTATAACGTCTGAGCAGGGTGGCTATCATCACAAGAAAAATCGACTTACCACGGGAATGGTTTGGTTGTTTAGCCTAGCGTGACGTTGCTACCAAATGTGCCAGCATTCAATTCAACGGCCACCCTGCACGATTTATCTTAATTAAATTTAGTGAGGCGGTTCGCAGAACATGCCGCCTCTGTCATGCTACAAAATTAAAGATAGTTGAAACCGGGTAGGAGTAACCCATACTATTTTAATCCTCTGCAATCCCTAAAATATAATTGCGACCAGCATCATTAAGCCAGCGCCGCTTGCGAAGCCAAAGATGGCTCCGACAAGCCCGGCGATGTGAATTTTACGCTCTACCTCTTCGTCAATCATCACTCGTCATCCTCAAAACAGTTATTCAACGGCTGAATAGGTTGCTTACTAAACACCCAGCGCCACTGCCGCTTGGTGTAGCCCGGAACTTCAACAAAATCACGCACGCGGTAAACCTTGTTCGCTTGCCACATTTTCTTGAGATAGCTCGACGTGCGCGGGATGCTGTCACCCAGCAGCTCAGCCGCCTCTGCTGCCGTCACGCGCTGGTCATACGGGATCAAAGAAAACAGGCGATTGCCTTGGTCGATGCTGTGCTGTCTGCTGGCCTCAGCTGCGCGCTGCATAGATGGGGCCACAGTTGTCGGCCTGCGCGGGCCAGATGGTAGAGCTTCACGTTTGCATTGGCGGTACATGAGATTTTCAAACTCCCACAAGCAGTGGCCGTATGTAATTTCATAGCGCTCGTGCTTATCGGTTACGCCCTCCAGCTTAGCCCTCAATCGCTCTGCTGCATCTTTTTCATATCGCGCTTTAGCAGATCGAGAAGCGCTTTCTGCTCTTCCAGACGCTGCTTTAAGTTTGGCCTCATCGCCGTCTTCTGCTCCGTCAGCATTATGCTGTTGTTGCGCTCCAGCCTTTTTATAATAATCTGAGTTTGGTCCGTACTCACGTTTTTTCCTTTCAAGTTTTATGTTCGCAGCCGAACAAATGCGATATATTGTTGACGGTGACACGCGCAGCAATTCTGCGGTTTCAATCTGTGACATGCCTTGCTGAGCGCAGTCAAGAACGTGGCGGGTGAGCGCATCTGGATCGTATTTCATTGGTAGTCCTCCAAGGGGTCTATCTGGCCTATGCCGTTGCAGACTTCGCATTCTTCCATGTGGCTTTCAAAGTCGCCATGCCAAGTTGAGCTTTGACGAACCCAAACATCGCGCTCAACCTCGCCTTCGCCATCGCACTCAGGGCAGTTTATCCAATCTTCCATAGCCTTCCTCCTTATACGTTTTTGCATTTGCCTTCGTTGTCAGTGAACCACACATGGCCATCGTTTATAACCATATGGCCAGCGCCAATAAGCGCGTCTACAGCTTGCTTGTAAACTTGGCTCTTGTTGGATGCAGTTGTTACCTTGCCCATAAAGTGATCCTTCAGTGTCTCTTCAGAGATAACCCAATATGTTCTCGGCTCTGGCCACCCAACCCCTCCGGGGTTTGGTTGGCCGACGCCCTCACCGCGCAGCTGCGTGAACACCTTACGAATTAGGACTTGGTTCTTTCCCTTGATGCGTGGCTTGTTGGCCTCTTCAATCTCGCTTTCAGTAGCCTGCACAACGGTACAAGTCGTGACGCTGTCACCATCCTCGTCAACGCCAAGCTCGATGACGTTCAACTTAAACTGGAATATAACGCCTGTTTCCATGTCACGCTGCTTCGTGGCTTTTGCCGTGCGCAGGCCAGTGTTCTCATCGTAATCAAGCTCAATCTCTGTGTCGGTCGCGGCGCGTAAACTCGAATGCCCCCTAGCACCAGCGGCTTTATCCTTGCCGGAGTGGTGAACAACGTCCAAGTGTGCGCTTGTAATCTCGCGCAGCTTATCGCAGTTGCCGATAAACTTTGTCATATCCTCTGGCGAGTTTTCATTGCCGCCAGCCATTGAGCGGCTGAGCGTGTCAACAAATATGCACTTCACCTGACCGTGCTTCTTAGACACCTCACGACACAGCTTCTCAAGCACAGCCATGTCAACTTCGCCGTCAAGCAAATTGACCGGGGCAGGGCGCACAGCCAACTTCACGTTCTTATGCTCTGGATACTTTTTCCTTAGCGCAACAACGCGATTGTGGAACGCCATGCCGCCCTCGGTTGCGAGGTATAAGACAGAGCCACCAATAACCTTGTGGCCATTCCACTCCTCACCGCAGGCAATGTGCCATGCAAGATCAAGAGCGAAGAATGATTTGCCAACATTTGACGGGCCATAGATCACAGACATCTGACCCTCGCCCAGCCAGCCCTTCACAAGATAGTTGCGACTGAGCTGGGGAATGGCCTCATCCGGCATGAAGATTTGATCCATGACGCTCTGCACGGTCAATGCTTTCTTCGCCGCTGCCGGGCCTTGGTTTACCCACACGTCAGAATAATCCCATCCCTCCATGTCGGGCAGGATGTACTCAACGCCCAGCTCAGAGAATGCGCGCTCGCATTCCTTGCGCCCGGCATCGTCATTGTCGCCAGCAATAACAAGCTCGGCATCTGGCTTGGCTTGTTGCAGGTTGTCTATCACAGCCAAAATATTTCCTGCATTTAAAGCAAACACGCATGGCTTGCCCGTGGCCTCATGCACAGTCGCGGCTGTTGCCCAGCCCTCTGCAACATATGCAAACTCACGAATGGGGCCGCCAATCACGCTGAAGTTGCCGATCACGGGCAGCTGGTAGGAAAACTTTTTCTTGCCGTCAGCATCAATAAACTGCGCGCCAACGCGCCTGCCCTTCACATCAATGATTGGTATGGTTAGCGTGTCGCCGTCAATCTTGGCGTTATGCAGTTTAATCTTTTTCTTCTCAAGGTATGGGTGACTGCTCATAGGGTCACGCTCCGGCCATTCAATATCAACTCTCTTCACCTCCACTGTCGGCGTATGACCCGGCTGGGGCCAGAGAGACATATCGCGCAGCCTGTCCTTGATGGCCTTATAGTCATTGCACTTGCGGCAATGAACCATGACCTCGCCTTGAAACTCTTTAATCCAAAACCGATCCGTGCCAGCGCAGGATGGGCATGGGCCATGATACTCGCCCTGCGCAGTCTTTTTCAACTCAAGACTACGAATGATCGTGCTACCAAACTCCGACCAGCGAGCGGCTGGAAACTTGCTTTCGCGGCTAAGATCGGCTACCATTTCATTATACTCCAAGCAGGGGGGTGTTCGTGTATCTATTGTATAGCCCGACACTTTTGTGCCGGGCTATACTTTTTCTTAAAAAGGAATTTCGTCGTCAAGGCCAGCATGTGCTGCTGGCGATGGTGTGGATACAGGCATTGCAAATGGATCATCCGCAGCTGCAACTGGCGTTGCCGTCACGCTGGACGTAAAGCCACCAGAGACCGAAGTGAACGGATCATCTGAGCCTTGCATCTCTGCAAGCTCCAAGACCTGCACAGCACGCAGCCTAAGCGACACGCCGTTCAGGCTGCCTGTATTGTATGGCACAACAACCACGGCCACGTTGACCTTACTTCCGCTGGTCAGCATGAAATCATCCGGCAACTTATTGCGCTGGGCATCAACTTGCTTTGGTGGCTGCGTCTTGTCACCGCCGTAAGCACCTTTCAGCTTGCACTTGCCGACGACTTCGCCGTCGTCATTGCGTTTGTATGGAAGCATTGCTGGCTTCTCTGGCCATTTGCGCTTCGTATCCAACGCCGCAGCGTTAGAATATGCCTCCATACAGATACGATGAAGCTCCTTTGCCTTCTCATCGGACATTACGAAGCTCATTTCGTATGCTGCGCCGTCATCAAACGCATCGCATTTCACCGACTTGTTCTCGTAAGTATCGAACTTGTAAGTGGAATTTAGACGCGGGTAACGTGCGACGACTTCTGTAATCATGTGTTGCATTTTGCAACTCCTCTCAATGTTGTGCAGCACCCCTGCACTGGGATAGGTTAAAACGCTTCTTCACTGTCCATCCATGCTGGCAAGTGGATCGTGTTTAAGTCAGGCCAATTCGTGACATATTCCTCAGTCTCAATCGCCTGCTTTATGTCAACCAATGCAGAAAGCATACGGTTGTGAGCGTGGCGCAAATACATCTCAGAAAGCTCATGGCACGCAGTGACGTGCGGCGCGTCCTTCTCGATGCAGATGAAGATAAAGTTCTCCACACGAATGCCGTTCAGTTTCAAGACGTGCATGTAAAATGCAGCCTGCAAATCGTATCCGAACTGACGCACAGAACGCTCAAAGCCTCTGGGTGATGCGTCTTGGGTCGTTTTGATGTCCAGTACAATGCCTGCGTTGCGCAGGAGGCCATCTGGGCGCGTCTTTAGGTCAATGTCAATGTCTGGCTCAGTGGCGAAGAATGAAGCCTCGGCCAACATGTCAGGATTTGTGAGCAAATGATTTGCCATGCGGTTCTTCAGGCAGGCATCTGCCATTCTGTTTGCCAGATCATAATCAGCCTCGGTGAGCAATATCTTGCCAGCAGCATCGCACTCATCTTTCAGGTCAGACCATGCCTTGCCGCGCCGTGTCTCAGGCCCGCGCACAACAAGGTCTTTCTCTGGCTCCAACAAGTAAGCGTGAACCGCGCTGCCCAATGCAAATGCCGGGCTTTCCTTACGCTCAGCGCCGAACAAATGCGCAATGCTTTTGTTTGCTGCGGTCTTAATTGACGTTGAGCCAAACGCATGATGCGCGTGATACTCTTCGTTTGACATGTCTTCGGATTTGATGATTGTCATGTTTTCCTCCGTTTCTTCATTGTTCGCATATATGTTTTGCATATGCAATACCTAATTCAGGGGGGGGGAACTTCTTTTATTTTTTAGAAGTTCTATTTTGTTAAGGGGGTAATGACTTCGTGAAGTTGTTACCCCTTAACGGACAGGCTGGACATGTCCGGGCTTTGTCCGTGTCTGTCTGGCTCTCCGCTCAATCTCCTCCTCGATCCCAGCGCCAAGAGCCTTCAAGTGGGTATCGGACGATCCATCAATTATTGACCAGATCAAATTGTTTACCACCATACCCTTTAGCCAGATAATCGGAGACTCGCCTCGATAGATCGTTACTTGACTGTTATATGAGAAATTTCTTGCATCATCATAGAACTCGACACCTTGGCTTGAGTGGGTTCCGTTTATACTAATAGTTTCATGTTCGCAGTTGCCCGGACCAATTCCAATCTGCTTGGGGTTCAGAAATATACTCATCACACCACCTCAATAAATGTTTTAGCCGCAGCGGCCCACAATATGATTGTTGGCCTTTGCTGGCCTACGCGGTTGAACACGTCTGCCTTGGCAATCTTGCCGGAGTTAAAGAGGCGCTGGGCTGCGTTGCCTGCGGTCTTGTGGTCAAGCTCAAAATAATCCGCCAGCTCTGCCGTTGTGTGATACCCGCCTGCAAGAATATATGTGAACATTTCAGCATCAAGCGCTTCTTGATTTAATGTTTGCGATTTATCAAGAGAGACTTTTTCGCAAACTTCAGTATCGCGCTGCAACTTCACAGCCTGCCACGGCGTGCCTTTGTCTGACTTGTCTTGATAGTTAGGCACAAGCACAGCGTTTATTTCATCGCCAGGCGCAAGGTCAAAGCCGTCAGCGATGTGAACCGGGATGAAGACTTGCCCTTGTGTTTCCGTATCGCAGGCAAATGCAAAGCCATGTGCGTGCGCGTTTGTTATGATGATCTTGTTCATTTTGTTTCCTTCAATTTAATGCTGCGGGCAGTCGCCCATAGTTTTTCAAGCGGCAATAGATTTTCCTGATCCATTGCCCAGCCTTTGCCGTGGCCAAGGTCAATCTCGTAAGCCTGATCTAAAAAATGCGTGCGGGGTATGTAGCCCACAACGTGCATACGGTCAGGCGCTTGCTGGCACACCAGAATAGAGCAATCAGCCTTGAATGCCTCGCGCTTCTTAAACAGTAGCCGCCCGGTGGTGTAGAACGTGGCTTTCACATCTACAGAAATATTATCCAGCCATACGTCTCGGCCATCATCTACGCCAACGGCGTGGATGTGGTCGAGATCAAACACCTTCGACACGGCAAGCTCAGCCTTTACGCCCAGCAAATCCAAATCAGCGTCAGACCTGCCCTTGTCCCGGCGCTGATTAACAACGCCAGATGCTCGGGCCAATTGCCAGCGCATTGCGGCGGCCTGATTGCATTGCGCAACCTCTTTTTGCGTTAGGTGTACGAGCATGGCATGTCCTATCTAAAATGGCGGTTCTTGATCCGGGTGTGCCGGAACCCAACCCCCGAAAGGTTCCGGCACACTATTGGTTTGAGCTTCCCGCAACGCTACAACGGGGCCGAACATTTGCATCAAAAACGTCGGCAGATGCTCAGACCAAATCACTTGCGAGCCTTCGCAGCAGCACGCGCAAGCACAGCGTCAGCGGCTTGGGCTGCGCGTTCATCTTTGCGCATGTCAGCCTCAAGCATGATATTTAAAACGCCCCCGCAAACGTGAACGCGCTGTTCATGGTCAAGATCGAATCCCTCGAATATCGTGCAGACGATAGCGCCTAAGTCGATGCCCTTCACGCTACTAGGAAGAGCAACCAAAAAATCCTTGGTGCATTTGGAGATTTGTTTCTCACGTTCAGTCATAACCCTTGCTCCTCTTTCTCCAGCACAATGGAAATAATTGATCGGTGAATGCCTGTGTCGCCATCCAAATCAAGCCCATCTTTCACAAGCGCATGATGTATTTTGCGCCGGGCAGAAACAGATGCGCGGCTCAATCGCGTTTTCTGTGGGTGTGACCAGCTCCAGAACTGAGCCACACCCATATAATCCGGCGAGCCAATAAACTCCCGGTCAATCTCTGTGAGCTTGCACAAAGCATTAAACGTCACGTCAGGCAATCCAACCTTAATGCTCATCGACTTCGCCCTCCCATGTGATGCCATGCTCGGCAAAGCGCTCCATTTGGTATTTGTTTGGCTTGGTGCGCAGAAGGCCAGTAATGCGCGGATAAATGCCGCCAAAATCTTTGGCTTGGCCGTAAGATAAGCGCGGGCCATCACCAGCGTCCGAGCGCAGAGCCTCAGCAAGCGCAAGCGACTTCTCACCGATGTCGCGCTTGTCTTCGTTTTCAGATGTGTTCCAGCTGTATTCTTCGCACAAGAAGTCAGCTGCGCGGCAGAATTCAATCACGTCATTATAGCAAAAGTCCATCAAATAGTTTACGTCTTCAGATATGGACATGCTGGTCCAGCGCAGCTCATTTAGCGCCTCACGCTCATCATCTGCAAATTCAGCAACAACATCTGCGCGGTCAAGCATATCTTGCTTGATGCGCTCCCAGCGTGCGATTTCTTCTGCGGATGGTTTGGTATCGTTTGTCATTTGTTAAACTCCATGTTTGTGTTGTGTCTGCCAAATTAAGCATTGGTTGAAATTGATTTGCTGCGTGAAGCGCAAATCTTGATTGCGGATGCCATAGCGTCGCCGCTGGTCATGCAATGCGACCCCGTGAATACTTTGCCGCCTACAATCGCGACAGGAACCCATGCGCCTGCATATTTCCGAACACGGTAATAACTTTTGGCCGCATCAATCATATTGAGATTGCGAGCGTTGATCTGACTTGCGGTGGGTTTGGTTTCGTTTGTCATTTGTTAAACTCCGTGTTTGTTTTGTGCCACCAGTATTTGCATATAAAAAACACATGCGCAAGTATATTTTCCACTGGCTCCCTATATTTTAAACATATATAAAGAAAACAGACACAAGAGGAGTCAAAACCATGTCAGATAAGAAGCGTTTAATCAATTTCGCAGAAGAATATGACCGCATAATTACAGAAGCAGCGCGCAGGTCAGGGCTATCCTTTAGCGCGTTTTGCCGTAGCGCAGCACTGGAGAAGGCGGCAACAATTGTGGATCATGTACAACAGCCGAGGGCTGATTGATGCTTATCTACGGATGCGATCCGGGGTTCACCGGGGCCGTGGCCTTATATTGGACCGATACAGGCAAGCTGGAAATCCACGACATGCCAGTAATGAAAAATCCAAAAGGTAAGGCGATTTTAAATTTGCATTCCCTGCTGGACGTGTTCAAAAACGAGGCCGACGAAAAGTGCATGTGCATAATTGAGCAAGTCGCGTCGAGACCCGGCCAAAACTCAAGCGCAGTCTTTCGCTTTGGCCAAGGCTTTGGGCAATTGCAAATGGCCGTTGCAGCAAACAAACTGCCGGTGCAATATGTGACGCCAGCAAAATGGAAAAAACATTTTGGGCTTATTGGGTCAGATAAAAACGCCAGCCGAGCAATTGTAATGGATCGCTTTCCGCAAGAAAGTGACCTCTTCAAACTAGCCAAGCACGATGGAAGGGCTGAAGCGGCCTTGCTTTGCCTTTACGCGGCAGAAAATATGGTTTCATAATTGCATCATAATTGTTTAGTCATATAAATAAGGGGTTCGGCTGGGTAATTATGATAATTATGATGTAATTATGATCTATTTATTAATCCGGTGTATTGTCATCATAATATAATAATGTGTGTGAAACACACATTATTATGATATTATGATACACCCGCAAAGGTGAGGAATGATATGGGGTATGATTGGGCTAAGTGGGTCAGACATAAGATTGAGAAGGGTGAGGCGATTGTCCGTCCTGTAGGCTATCATAAAGGGGTGGAGCGGTTGCAGGGGTTTAGATCAAGGCTTGACGCTTGCCGGGATTTAGCAGAGCTAGAGGGCTTCGCCAATCGGCGCAGGTTTGATCCAACATTGCCGAGATGGAACGCAACCGAGCGTGATGCAATCCTACGGCGCAAGTTTGAAATGGAGAATGGGAATGGGTGAGAATATAAGAACGCAAATATTGACCGAGGCGATGGAGCTAATCAATCCGGGCGGGGATAGGGCTAAGGCTTACGGATCAGCGCAAACAAATTTTACCTGCATCGCTGAAATGTGGAGCGCCTATCTTGCGCCGCATAAAGTGTCGCCGCGTGACGTGGCAAATTTAATGGCGTTATTGAAATTGGCCAGAATGAGGCAATCCGCCGGAGGGCATAGGGATAGCAGCCTTGACGCGGCCGCATATTGCGCCTTGGCTCACGAGCTGGACCAAACCACATAAACTTGCGCTTTGGGCTTGTGTGTGGCTATAAATGCGCATGGCGCGCCGTTCCTCCCAAGGCCGCGCCTAAACTGGCCCGGCGCTTGTCCCAATCCATGCGCCGGGCATATTTGAGGGCCGGGCCTATGTCGTATCAAATAGACTTTCGCGTTTTGCTCACTTGCGTGGATGACGACGCGGCCGAGATTGAGACCGGGCTTCTGGTGGACTATTGCGAAGAGCGGTTGAATGAGACAAGCCCGGCGCGTTTAATGCAAGCGCTTGGCGAAGTGCTGATGGAATTGCACGAAAGCGATATAATCAACACGGGTCAAACCGTGCATTAAAAAAGCCCGGCGCGGTGGCCGGGCGTTTTGTTGTGTTGTGGGTGTGGCTTATTTTACGCAAGGCGATAATGCGACAGGGAATGTCTCACCAATCTCAAGCATACAGTCAATGGCCGCAATCTTGGCCTCTTCTAATGTTGCAAAGCTAGAGTTTAACAGGCTCCCATGGACGCGGCCAACAAAGCTATAGCGTCCAGATGGCGTTTTCATAATTGTCGTAACCTTAAACATTTGCTTCCCCTTTACAGATTGAGCGCTAATACAGCGCCAATGATAAGCCCGGCGGCAATGCCAAGGCTCACTTGAGTTAAGATTGCCTTGACTTGCTGGCGGATTTGTTTTGTTTGACGGCGTGTCATTATGCTGCGTCACTTTTTGCATTGCGTGTAAATGTCATGCCGTCCGTAAATAGCACAGTGTCACCATCTGGCATGTCAACATACCAAACATGGTCGCGCTGATATACACCAAAGCCAAGACCAAATTGGTGGCTTGCTTGGTTCATCTTGCGCTTTGTCGTGACTGTCTCCCATCCACCGGAGCGAAGCGTGATTGTGTCGTTATCCCATGAAACGATTGCCGTGCTGGTGTATATAACAGAGCCGATGCCGTGTCCGTCTTCTGTCCATGCTGTTTTGTATGTGCTGAGTTTGTTGTAAGCCATTTTGTTTGTCTCCTTGTTTGTGTTGTGTCATGCGGCTGCATGTGAAGGCCGCGCCGGGCTGGCGCGGCTAACAGATGCGGTCAACGGTGATGTGTAAACCTAGCAAACTTGTGGGACTGCGTGTCTTGTCCGTCAATTATATCGGCTAATTGGCGCAGCCTGTCAGCAATCTCGTTGCCTGTTGCGCTGGACTGACTTCCCCACACATTCATTATGTCGTTGATTGCATCTGCTGCATTGAGGCAAGGCAGGATAAGGAATCCGTCACCGCTGTCATTCAGGCGCTGCATTTGCTTCTGTGTTGCTACGTTCATGGCTTGTTCTCACTTTCTGTTTGTTTGTGCTTGTACCTCATATGTGCATATCCAAAAGATACTTGCAACACATGATTTGCCTTGTGACGTAACGTCACAAACTGATTTACCTCCACGCAACACACCGCAACACCGCAGCGCAGAGGCGCGCTCGCGTAACTGAACAAGCGTTCAATTGCAATATCTGGAATGTGGCAAAAGTATGGCACAAGTGCGGCGCAGGTTAGGCGCAATGCAATGCGCGCAGCCTGGGGTATCTGCGTACCTCAATGCTTAACATGTTAAACAAGTGTTCACTTATATTCAGGATCGTGAATGTCAAATGCCCCCCCGGTCAAGCATTTGCCGGGTAGTGTTATTATTATACAATTCACACACACGGGTGCCACCCCCCGTACCCCCTTGC
>Ga0222715_10004768_pt1 | contig 11676 bp, 18 predicted proteins | sample C33_9DmetaG_FD_165056 | JGI IMG/M metagenome (GOLD analysis project Ga0222715, IMG submission 165056) | Estuarine water microbial communities from San Francisco Bay, California, United States - C33_9D | ecosystem: Environmental > Aquatic > Marine > Unclassified | place: USA: California...
CCCATGATGCGCACACGCTCATCGTGCAACCATACTCCAAACCCTAGATTGATATCAACATCTACCGTGTCTCCATCAACGATTTTGATGATGTTAACATCATATTCGTTTGTGTTCATTTTCGCTCCTTGTTTATTTTAAATTGACTTTTCTGTGTACTCCGCTTGTTTCCATCCTAATAGGAAATTAGCCTTCCAGTGATTCTGATCAAAGCCTTTCAGCCCTCGCCATTCATCTCTGGTATTCCAAATCTGCTTCGCTATATCGTGCCAGTCGCTGTGTTCTATCCTAGCTTCGAATCTATAGAATTGATCTGTGAATTCGTAGAAATCATCGCTGTCCCATTCTACGTGCAGGACTTCATATACCGTTCCATCTTCTGCGACGGCATCTAGGGCAAAATCAAATCCCCATTTGCGTTTGCTTTTTACTAATAGATCAGCATATGAAATTTTCTTGCTGTATCGTTTTAACTGTTCTAGGGCTTCACCTGAGTAACTGGCTTTGCACAAGAACATACAATGATCCAGCAACAGTCCTTCCGCTTCTGGTTTGAGTTTGAACCAAGGTTCCTGCCAACAGCAGTGATTCAATATAGGATCACTGATAGGAAACTGCATCTCATGATAATATTTCTGTTCTGCTACGTTAAGTTCAAACCCGTCCTTATCGTAGTAATTGAAGTCTTTGTCTTGTGGTGCGAATACTAAAGGTTTGTCACAGGAAACATCGTGTATTAAGGTAGGGTGTTGCCTAGTGAACAGCATAGTTAGTTGCAGTTAGAGCAAGTACATTCTGTGCAGTCACAGCCTTCTTCCATACAGCTGATGCCACAATGGCTACCACAGCCACATACGCAACCTTTGGATTCTGCTAGTTTTTCTTTTGCTAGCTCTTGTAATACTGTAAAACCACTCTCGAAAAAATTAGCCATAACGTTCTCCTTTTTAATATTTAGTTAAGGCATAATCTATTATAGATTTTGCGACATCTATGCCTGTGCATTTTTCAAATCCTTGGAAGCCTGGAGCAGAGTTGGCTTCACAGACTTTGTAATGATCTCCATCGAACAAGAGATCTATTCCCGCTACATCTAGCCCTAGAGCCTGTGCTGTTTTCTGTGAGATATCTATGATCTCATCATCTAAAGGATAGTTCTCGCCTACACCACCTCTAGTGATATTAGCCTTGAAACTGCCATCCTGCGCCGAACGCTTCATAGCACCTATGGCTTTGCCACCTACGACCATCACTCTAACATCTTGTCCTGGATTTGAATCCACATACTCCTGTACTATGATAGCCTCATCCTCTTTGATACCGTGCGCGAAATCTATGAAGTCTTGGAACTCTCTGCGGTTATGTACTAGATATACACCTTTGCCGTAACTGCCCGCGAATATCTTGACAACACAGGGAAAGCCTATCTCACGCTCTACTAATCCCGTGTTGGCTGGATGCTTGATTAACATTGTTTTGGGAACTGGTATGTGATGTTCTGCGAATACCTGTGTGGAATATAGTTTATCACGTGTGGCTTCTATAGCAGATGCTGTGTTTATTACAGGAACTTCTAATCTCTCTAGATGCCTTAATATGCTCATACCAAAGAATCCAGTACCACTGCCTGTGCGTGGTATCGCTACCTTAGGAAGTTCCAGCACTTTTCCTTTGACGCGGATGGAGCGCCTATCTTCTCTAGAAACTATGATATCTACTGTGGGATGTAATACTAATTGTGGTGCTATCGTGTCTGGGCAGGACTCTAAGAGACGCTCAGTTTCGTATCTAGTGGAACTTTCGTTTTTTTGAAGGATAACCCACAATGTGTCTTTCATAATGCGCTCCTGGGTTAACCGTTATATCACGATATGGCATATCATAAGCAGGACTAGCCATCCAACCGCGGCTACTAATATTCCTATCTTTGCTGGTTTCATTTCTTAGTCCTTACGTTTTTTGCTGAGCCTCTGCGCTCTGGATTAGGATCCTGTCTGCGTTTCCTAGAAGCCGCTGATGCCCTACCTTTCTTGCCTAGTGAGTGTGCTTTCTTGGCTGGTAAGCATTTAGGCTTGCCTTCTTTGTCTGAACCTCTGGCACAGTCACCACGGATCTTGCCATCGGGTCCGAAACGAACCCAACGGTCCTTGAACCATTTGCGTAGATCCTCTGTCAGTATCTCGTAGGCTCTCACTTGCTTTTATTTCCCCAATTCTTGGCACCTTTCTTGCGGCACTGTACTAAGGCACCTGACGCATAGGCGCTGGGCCATACCTTGTATCTAGACTTGACTTTACGATAGCAGGCATCCTTCTCGCCTTCGTGCATACCAAAGTTACCCTGCATACGGACCTGCTCTATGTCGTGAGTCTCGGCATAGTAATCCACATACAGTGCCAATTTGAAATCTAATATAGTCAATCCTTTGACATCGAAGGTAGCGGTTTTCACGGTTACTTCAGCGACATCCTGCGTGACTTCAGCGAAGTGATCCATACGCTCTGATAAGCGGTTGATCCAATTCACGAACTCTTCAGCGTGCCTGTGATCCTTGGCTACATATTTCGCCCTTAGCTCTCTATGGTCCAGCATCTCCCAATCAGGTAAGTACTGGCTCTTGAGATCGTCTAAGTCCGGATCTCTGGGTTTGAATTCTTCTATGTCGTTGGCTCTGTATTTGCCTTCAATTATCTCAGTGAATTTCATTGTGTCCTATCCTTGTCATCTATGGCACCTCCTGACACCCACGCTGTGCAAGAACGAGTGCCCGCACATTTGAAATGTAGGAAGTTGCAGTAACCTAAATCAGCCTTGTGTATGGTAGCCATAGCATCAGCATCCTTCTCATCGCCTTGTATGCCCGCTTCTATACACTGCCACATCTTGTCTGATACATCGAACGCCGCGCAGTTCTCGCACTTCATAGTCTTGGCCGTCTTCTCATCTATGTCCCATCGCTTGGCGGCTTCTTTCCAATAGTCGCCCGCTTGATCTGGGTTGGCTGGACCATAGTGATACTCATCTATAGCCTTCTGCCTGTTCTTGAGATTGACATCAATGTCGTGTGTGGCTACGGGACATCCCTTGTCTGCGGCTTCTACGATGTTGATATATCGTCTATACATATCTATAATTATCCTATGATGGATGGACTATCTGATTTAGATCTTTCTTGTGCAGATATCCTTCGCCAAACACACCAACAAACTGTGTGCCTGCTGATCCTTTGACTTGGAACTCAATGTCTGTGCATTCGTCATACACAAACGGTACCTGTCTGTCAATGATCATCTGCTCTAAGAACTCTAGTTGAGCAACACGAAGTATCACTCCAGTCTTGAGTCTTGCTACGTTGCGGAAACCCAGTGTTCTATTGTTTAGAGTAGCACTGGCACAGAACGCTGATAAACGTAACAGAGCAAACTGATAGCCTCTTGGCACGGTGTAGATACTTGCTTGACTTTTGCCTGTGCCTGCGGCAATACGAGCATAGGTCACAGTGTTGTCTGCGTTGGTTAGGTTGATGTTGTTGTCTGGGTCGCCATATGCTCCGCCTGGTGTAGCGACAGTAACCAAATCATTTATTCTTAGGTATTGATTCTGTGTTGTTTGTGTGACAGGCGTTGCTGTGAGTGTGATAGTTTCCTGTATCTCATCGAAGTTCCCATCCAAGCCTTTGATTAGGATTGTGTAGCCTGCGTCTGCTGTATTCCAGCGTAGGGTCATTGTGGTTGCGGTTGTTGGATAGGAATAGGCTGTAGCAAGTTCCCAGGCTGGGATAAAGTCTGTGCCAATGGCGTCATTGTATCCAAAGATGTTGCGTGCGGTATTACCTCCTGATTCATTTAGTGCTATCGCACTATGCCAATCCATGTACTTTCTATTAGCCATTATTCAGTCCAAGGCCTCTGTGCTTGTAGTGTGCCTGTGTTTTCATCATCATCTGCGTTATAGTCGTTGCCTTCATAAGGATTAGGCAGTCTATTTTTGTTCCAAGTATACGCTGTCTTGCCTTCACGCTCTCGCTTTACACTTGCAATTCTACCTTTGCGTTCTTGACGGACTTCTTTGGTGTTTGTTGATATTAGATTCTTTTTATCGTCGATGCAAAGGATAGTATCACCATCAACTAGTCCTAAATTTCCTACCCCAACAGCAATAGGATCACTGCCGTTAGCAACATCTGTAATACTAGTATCACGCTCTAGTGCTATATCATAGTCACTGTTTGTTAGTACTCCTACTGTAGGATCTTCGTCAGCAACTATAAGGGTAATAAGGCTAATAAATGTAGCAGTATCTGCCGCAGTAATTGTTCCACGCTTGCCTGTTAGTCCTTTGTAGTTTAGTGTGATATTTGCCATTGATTAAAACTCCTGCTGATTGGGATGTTGGCTAGGATCTTTAACACGGATATCGTGTGGATGTTTAGGTGCATTAGGTCCGCCACCGACATCTTTGGTAACTGCATCTACTGATGCATATTGTTCGTTTGGTTCGTTTGAATATTCTGGGGATATCTCTGGTTCTTGGTACATGTCTTTGATCTGTTTAAAACGTGCTACGTCTTCTCTGCTACCATATCCTTGTGGTTGCGGATCAATCTTTTCACGTTCCGCTTCTTGTTCTATCCTATCTAAGATATCTACAAAACCTCTTAATAATTCTGATAATCTCATAAGCCACCTAATTTTTTGATGTCATCTAATTCGTCAGGCTGTTTGCCTTGATGCTTCATGAAAGCCACGATAGCATCGTAATCATCCATAGTTAATACTTCTTTCTGCGACATCTTAGCCACTGCTTCACCAATGTCGTGTAGGTCGGCATCTTGCTTGACTTCTTCTCTAGCTAGTTCTAATAATCTTATGAACAAAGGTACATCTAATTTAATCACATCCATACTCTAATCCCCCGATGATAATGTATTTAGTTGGTGTTTAGGTTAAATATACGTGTTATGATAGATAAGAAACCATTCCAAACACTATTAGGCACGATGAAAGACACGGGCAAGTACCGTGTGTTCAACGATATCGTGCGTGAGAAAGGAGAATTCCCTAACGCCATATGGTACGGTCCATATAATATAAAGAACATTGTCAATTGGTGCTCAAATGATTATTTGGGTATGGGACAACACAAGGTAGTAATAGATGCCATGCACACAGCATTGGATCGCACAGGATCAGGGTCAGGTGGCACCCGCAATATCGGAGGAACCAGCCACTATCACGTAGCCTTAGAACATGAGATCGCTACATTACACAAAAAGGAATCAGCACTGCTATTCAGCTCAGCCTATGTGGCTAATGAATGGACGCTGATAGGGTTATCAAAGATAATTCCAAACATACATTTTATCTCAGATGCAAACAATCACAACTCGATGATAGTGGGAATGCGCCACAGTCGAGCTCCAAAAAGTATTTTCAAACACAATGATCTAAATGATCTCGAGGATAAACTCAGCAACGCAGTCATCGCTGGACATACTCCTTGCGTAGTGTTTGAGTCAGTGTATTCAATGGACGGCGATGTATCACCAATCAAAGATATCTGCGACTTAGCAGACAGATACAACGCTATCACATACATTGATGAAGTACATGCGGTTGGGCTCTACGGTCAGCACGGTGCTGGCAAGGTTGAAGAGCTGGGACTTCAAACAAGGGTCGACATAGTCAATGGCACCTTGGGTAAAGCGTATGGAGTGCAGGGAGGTTATATATCTGCCGATGCGGTTGTCACAGATGCGATACGATCAGTGGCCGCGGGATTCATCTTTACTACTTCAATGAGTCCTGTTACCTGCGCTGGAGCCCTAGCCGCTATCAAGTATTTGAAAGAACACAATGAGTTGAGAGAGAAACATCAAGAGCGTGCTAGAAAAACTAAACATAGATTGAACAAGAATGGTATTCATGTTATGGAATGCTCAACAACACATATCGTTCCAGTGTTAGTTGGTGATGCTAAGAAATGTAAATTGGTAAGTGATGAATTGTTAGATGAATATAATCTTTATCTTCAGCCCATTAATTATCCTACAGTACCAGAGGGAACAGAAAGATTAAGAGTCGTTCCTACTCCATTTCACGATGATGGGATGATTGAAGATCTAGTCTTTGCTCTTCAGAAGACTCTTCACCGGTAGTACTTAATAAAAATATATCATCAGTATCATCTTTTGATCCTACTTCAAATATCATACTATTAGGAACCATTGATACAGCTCTATGAGGACTACACTCTCCTATTTCTGCTGTCTGCCCTTCTTCTAATATAACTTCTTTATATCTTCCTGTTTTAACATCACATACTGTTATCTTAAACTTACCGGAATTAATAAACCACGTTTTCTTTCTTTCCTTATGAAACATCAAAGGTGTTTCCATATTCTCTTTTTCAAAAACTAAAATCTTACCTGAATAACTTTCATTACTAGCCCAGGAAAGTTCTATCCCCCAACTTCTTTTTATCGATCCTTGTGTTTGTATTGCCATTAGCCTGCTTGCCTTGTTAAGAAATTAACTCTAGTATTAGTCGGTGCAAAATATTCATCCACTGTTTTCACTACAGTTTCTATATCAAACTGTTTGCACGAAAACACATCTAGATACAAGTCACCTGTGCTGTCTATGAAATGTGCCACGATAGTAGAAGTCACAATGATCTGCACTGCTGTCAACCCTGCTTTGTCTGGAAACTCTGCCGCGGTATATTCTACACGTGTGTCTCCGATAGGTTTCATATCAATGCGTTCCATTAAGTCTGCTACGAAATCTTTTACGCACTGCTGATTTTTAATGTTTATTCTGTCACAATCGTGACAATCTAAAGTTAAGTGATATCCCCAATATTGTGATGCCATTATGGTCTCCTGTCTATAATTTTATCAATGAGGCCGTAATCTAATGCCTGCTGTGCTGACATAAATGTATCACGATCCATATCTTTTTCAAAGTCCTCGTAGGTTTTACCTTTGGTGTTGTGTTTAACATACAGTTCTGTCAGCATCTTTTTCATGTGCATGATTTCTTTGTATGAAATCTCTATGTCTGATGCCATACCACGGGCACCACCACTTGGTTGATGAATCATATGTCTAGCGTATGGTAGCATATATCTCTTGCCTGGAGCGCCTGCTTGTGCTAGAAATGATCCCATACTACACGCTTGTCCCATCACAAAGGTTGCTACATCTGGTTTGATGAACTGCATAGTATCATAGATGGCCATACCAGATGTAATGACTCCGCCTGGAGAATTAACAAACAAGCTGATGTCTTTGTCTGGGTTTTCTGATTCTAAGAACAATAACTGTGCCACGATAGTGTTAGACATCGTGTCTTCTACAGGGCCGTTCAACATAACTATGCGTTCTTTTAATAAACGAGAGTAGATATCAAAAGCTCTTTCGCCTTTTGAAGTTGATTCTACTACCATGGGTATCAGTGACATACTATTCCTTTCCGTTGTTATTCAGTTACTTTACTATATGACATCAATTCTGTCAACCAATCTAGCACGAAAACTTTAGGTTCGTATCCTAGTTTGGACAATTTTGTTATATCTGCCTGTGTTCTCTCTACATGTCCTCTGCGTTGTGGAGTAACGACCTGTCTGGGGCTTATAATGTCTGCTAGTTGTTTGATAGTAACACGCTGTCCTGTGCCTAGATTATATATCTCTCCGTGCTCGCCTTGCTCTACTATTATCTTCATACCTGCTACAGCATCTGATGCGTGTAGGAAATCTCGTGTCTGTGTACCACCACCATCTAACTGTAGAGGTTCTCCTTGGTCTCGGGCTTTAATAAACTTGCCAATAACCAGTGCGTCAGGTCCTAGATTCATGTAGTCACCGTACATAGTAAATGGACGGACGATGACTAGCTCAGTCTTCGCCATCAAGCTCTGTACTTTCAGTGCGTGTTCCGCTGACATCTTAGACACGGCATAGGGATTAGTTGGGATCAAAGGACTATCTTCTGTCTGCGTTTCCGTGCCATTGTTGCCATACACTGAACTAGAACTTATAAACACGAACTTCTTAACACCGTATGCTTGGCAGACATTATAGAAGAAAGTGCTAGTGATGATATTAGTATTATAGTATGCCTTGTATAGATTCCAGCTAGGTGGTATGCGTGTCCTAGCCGCACCGTGTATCACACAATCTACTGAAGGCAAAACTTCCTGTAGTTTCTCTGCTTCTGTGTCTAGATCGCAGAATATGATATGTTTGCCTATCATCCATTTGCTCATAGCTTCTGTTTCAAAGAGATCTGTTTCTCGATCCGTTAGTATGAGGTCGTGATCCTTCTCCAAATGATCTACTAGATTACGGCCTAGGAATCCAAAAGCACCTGTGATTAATATACGCATATTATTAATTTATACTCTTTTTATTATCTTGTCAATGATCTAGAAATAGATTGACTTTTTTTGGAAAAGAATCTATAATATACAATATAAATTAAAAGAACGACATTATATTATGAATTTAAAAAATGCAATTGAAAGATTAGATAAAAAATTAGAAACAATATATGATAATCCAAGACATTTAAAAACAGCTTCGAACAGTGTGTTTGGTTCTGCTGTTCGAGAAAATATTGACATGAATAAGTTTATTGACGATGTCGAAAACGGTATCGCATTTAACTTTAAATCATTTTCTAAAGATACTTCTGGAAATTTTTTAAATTACCTTCTTCCTAAATATCATGCTATGGCACAACCTTTGATTGATATTACAGCAGGCGGCAATGGCGGTATGGCCAGTATTGGTAGAGGTGAATTTGCTATTTCGTTTTTAAGCAATTTTCAATCAAAAATTACAAAATCAGGAAAAGGTGATTTAGAACATCTAGGAAAATACGAAGAAGTAAAACATAATGGTGGAAAACTTTCTATAGATAATAAGGCCGGAAATGAAATTTTTAGATCATTTACGAAACTAATCGAAGAGAATGGATTAACATTAAAGAAAAAAGATTATCTACCAAACAGAGTAGGAGATTTTAAATTATACATCGAATCAGAGAAACACATATTAAATGGATATTATTGGACAGCTATTACCGGTGATGATCCTTCACCATTAACTGATGACGAATGGACTATAAAATGTTTAGAAAGAGCATTTGTTCGAGCATTTGAAAAAATCGATAGTCTATTAGTAATAAACAAAAAAAATGATTTTGTGAGATTTTTTAATGCCAATAAGGCTTTAGATTTTTATAAAAAGAGGCTAAGTATTGTCAAGAAAAATTTTGAAATGAGAAACTTTCAAAACAATGCTGTGTCATTTTATTTAGGCCTAGAAGAGATAACCAAATGAAAATAGATTTATTCAATGAAAAATGTTTTGATGCTTTTAAAAAGATTAAAGATCAATCAGTTCATATGGTATGTGTTGATCCTCCTTATGGTACTACTGATATCGAATGGGATCAAATTATTGATTTTGGTCATATGTGGAAAGAACTAGAACGCATTGTAATACCAAAGGGTAATATTATTATATTCGGTAGCCAACCTTTCACTAGTTTAGTAATAACTAGTAACTTAAAATGGTTTAGACATGAATTAATTTGGAACAAGAACAAATGCGGTAGTCCAGGTCTTAGTAAATACCGTCCTCAAAAGGTACATGAAAACATTATGGTTTTTAGTAAAGACTCCGGTGGAACATATAATCCTATAATGGAAGAAGGCGAAGCATATAAAAGAGAAGCTAAAGACAAAGAAAAAGGGTATGGAACTGGCACAAATACTCATGGTTATGGATTTTCAAAAAATAAACCTTTTTTAGGTGGTGAGAATCATGGTACCAGATATCCTAAATCAATATTACATGCTAGTAGAAATTTTTCTGCTCAACAAACAGTTCATCCTACACAGAAACCAACCAATGTATTAAATTGGTTAATAATGACTTATAGTAATCCAGGAGACACTGTTATGGATTTTACTATGGGATCAGGTGGATGTGGTGTTAGTGCTAAACTTACCGGAAGAAATTTTATTGGAATAGAACAGGACCTTAAATACTTTAAAATAGCAGAGTCTAGAATAACACAATCTGAAACAAATACAGTAACACCTAATGATAAGCAGTTAAGCACTCAACTTCCGAAAGGAACACAAACAACTCCAGATAAAAAATATGAACAAGGAGTTTTAGAATCTATTAGAAATCCAGATAAAAATCAAGATAGTAAAGATAATACACAATTTAATAATTTATTTGAGGAGCAGGAGTGAGAACACAACCACAAGCAGTAATAGCGAAACTAGAAGCAGACAATAGCCGACTAGCTAAGGAAGATATCTTAGCTGAAGCTATGGAGGAAGGTTTAGATGAGTTCTTCCTAGGTGTCCGTTGGGCATTAGATAAGTTACACACCTTTGGATTGAAACAGGTTCCTGAGTCCGAACAAGACGGACAAGGACTAGCATGGGAGCCATTCACTGAACTAGCCAATGCACTGTATCGTAGAGAGCTCACAGGCAATGCCGCTCGTGATGCTGTCAAGTTAGCTATGGATGTAGCAACCAAAGATCAATGGAACGGTTTCTACAGACGAATCCTTATCAAAGACCTTCGTTGTGGAGTCAGCGAAAAGACTGTTAACAAAGTCGCTAAGAAGTTTCCACAGTACAAGGTTCCGGTGTTCGAATGTATGTTAGCACACGACGGTGCTAATCACGAATCAAAGATAGTAGGCAAGAAACTAGTCGAACCTAAACTAGACGGAGTGCGTTGTATCACAGTTATAGATAATGAATCGCAGACAGTAACACAATATACACGCAATGGTAAAGTATTAGAGAACTTCACACACATCACTGAAGCATTGTCTAGAGAGATCGATACCTTTGGGCGTAGCTATGTGTTAGATGGTGAGGTGGTCAGCCATTCGTTCCAAGACTTGATGAAACAGGTACATCGCAAAGACAATGTACAGGCACAGGATGCCAAGCTGATGGTGTTTGACATACTGCCATTGGTAGAGTTCAAACAGGGCGAATCTGTTATGGGACAGCGCCGTAGATCTAATTTCTTAAAAACTTATCAAAAGATGTTTGATGATTTAACATGTATAGAAATAGTTCCACAACGTGAGTTTGATCTTGATGTAATGACAGACGAGATCGAGTTCAAAGACTACAATAAAGAAATGGTAGAGGCAGGTTACGAAGGTATCATGATTAAAGATCCAGATGCTAAGTATGAGTGTAAGAGGTCGACTTCATGGTTGAAACAGAAACCTTTCATTGAAGTTAGTTTAGAAATCCGAGCAGTTGAAGAAGGCACAGGTCGTAACAAGGATAGATTAGGCGCTGTGGTATGTGAAGGCGTAGATGATGAAAAAGAAATCAAAGTTAATGTTGGAAGTGGCTTTACTGATAACGATCGTGATGATTATTGGAAGTCTCGCGATAGCCTTATTGGACAGGTTGTTGAAGTCAGAGCAGATGCTGTTACCAGAAATCAGGACGGAACTTACTCATTGAGATTTCCAAGATTCTTGAGATTTAGAGGATTCAAAAAAGGTGAAAAGATTTAAAGAACTATTACAACCATCTTTAGTCTTTACTTCAATTATACAATTGGCTTTTCCTATATTTCTTTTTATAGGTATCAATCTCAATGTAAGTATGG
>Ga0222715_10004770_pt1 | contig 11676 bp, 9 predicted proteins | sample C33_9DmetaG_FD_165056 | JGI IMG/M metagenome (GOLD analysis project Ga0222715, IMG submission 165056) | Estuarine water microbial communities from San Francisco Bay, California, United States - C33_9D | ecosystem: Environmental > Aquatic > Marine > Unclassified | place: USA: California...
ATGATGAGCTTGCGCGGCGTCGACGACGCGGGCGCCGAGCCGTGAAAGTCTTCCGGTCGGCCCCGTGCCGCCATCGGCGTCGAGCGGGCGGCGGCGCGCGCGTCGACGCGTGCGGTCGCGCCGAACACGGCGCGACGGTTGACCTCGAAGGCGAACGCGAGGACGACGCGCGCGCGTCGTTCGAGCCGCGCGAGGACGCGAGACGCGCGGCGCGGGTGGTTCGTTTACGATGCGCGACGTTTAAGCGCGCGCGCGCGCGCTGACGGTGCGATTTCGACGCGATGGTCGCTCTACTCGCGCCGCGCTCGTTATCCGCGACGGGGCGCCCTCGAAGTCAACGCTCGTCCTCGTCTTCGTCGTCTTCGTCCCAGAAATCCTTGATGGCGCGGATCGTGGATTGTAATTTGGGTCTGTTCACTAGTTTTCGCCGCAGACCGTAGCCGCCGTCGTCGGTCTCCATGACGAGATTGGGTCCGGTTAAGAAGGCCAACGCGGCGCCGCCGACGAGTCCGCCGGCGTGCCCCCAATTGTCTATTCGTCTACTCGTGAGACCGAAACCCATGTTCACCGCCAACGCCGTGCCGAGTTGTTGCAGCTGCATGTCCGCGCGCTCGCCCAAATACCGCTTATGCCGCTGCAAGTACACGGCCAACGCGCCCGCCAAGCCGAAGACGGCGCCGCTCGCGCCCACGCTATTCGACGCGCAAAACCGATAACTCGCGTAATTTCCAGCCACGCCCGCGCCGAAATACACCGCTAAAAACTGTTCGCGCCCGAACGTCGCCTCCATGAGCGGCCCGATGCTGTTCAACGAGTACATGTTCACCATCAAGTGCGGCAGCCCGCCGTGCAAAAAAATCGGCGTCGCCAACCGCCACAGCTGCCCCGCGGCGATCCGTTCGTTCACCTTCGCCCCGAGCGCGGTGATCGCCTGTCCGCTCATAATCTGCAGCGCGAACGCGCCCGCGGTGGCGACGACGATGGCGTTCGTGCACGCGCGATCGGGATCGTCGAACGCGCCGCGCGGAGTCGCGCGCCTCGCGCCCTCGCGTCGTCGCGCCCCGCCTCGCGCCCCGCCCGCGCGCGCGTCCGACCCCGCGAGCGCCGCGCCGAGCGCGACCGCGTTCGCCGCCTTCCCGACCGTCGGCGCCGCGCGTCGCGCGCCCTCGCGCACCGCGCGCGCCATCGCGCGCGCGTCGTCGCGCGTTCGCCGTCGTCGTCGTCGTCGCGCGTCGCGCGTCGCGCCGTCGCCGCGGTCGCGCGCGCCGAGGCCGCGCGCGAGCGCGACGAAGCGCGCCATCGCGCGTCGCGTCGCGTCGCGTCGCGCGCGCGCCGGCGCGGCGTCGGCGTGTGCGACGGCCGGCGCGCGTCGCCAGAGCGACGCGCGATGGCGACGGCGACGCGCGCGACGGCGTCGATCGCGTCGAGCGCGCGCGCGCGCGCGCGAGCGCGGCGAACGACGACGACGACGCGCGCGCGCGACGACGACGCGGACGCGGGACTGCGGGCGGCGTGGCACGGCGCGGAGGCGCTCGGCAATCTCATCGGCGCGACGCGCGCGACGACGACGCGCGCGACGACGGCGGCGACGGCGACGGCGATGACGCGCGCGAGCGCGCTCGAGGCGATTCGCGCGGATTACGCCGAGGAGTACTTCGTGAGCGGGCGAGGCGCGATGGCGGCGTACGCGCGCGACTGCGAGTTCGCCGATCCGTTCGCGTCGTTCCGAGGTTTGGATAGATTTCGCGCGAACGTGGCGAACTTGGGAGGGATGATGCGGGAGGTGGATCTGCGGATCGAGTCGTTCGAGGAGACGGAGGACGGGGTGCAGACGGAGTGGAGGTTTTCTTGCGTTTTAGACTTACCCTGGAGGCCGATGCTCGCGGCGAGCGGGGGCACGACGCACGTGTTAAACGACGAGAATCGAGTGGTTCGGCACTACGAGCGGTGGGACGTCGATCCGAGGAAGGTGCTGGGGCAGCTCTTGAGGCCGGCGTCGAAGATTCCGGAGAACCAGGCGGAGGTGTTCATGGCGTCGGCGGGGTCGGGGGACGTCGTCGGCGCGGCGGGGGCCGCGGCGCCGGCGCTGCTTCGCGTGAGCGCGCCGCTGTGGCTCGCGTCGGCGGCGCTGCGCGCGGGGACGCACACGGAATCGACCGGGATCGAGGGTTTCTTTGGTTGGCTTTTCGCGTTGGCGTGCGTGAGCCAAGTCGCCAAGTTCTTGCGGGGCATCGGTATTTCTTAAACGCGTGAATCTATCCGTCTATTCGTTCTTACATGGATTGCTTTTGTAGTGCTACGTATCGCTGACTCAGTTGCGCTTGTGACGCTGCAGTTTTTGCACGCCTCGAGTGGGCGTCTCCACCGCCTTTCGCTTCATCGAAGCCGGCGTCGGTGGGATGGAGTCTTCTCTCTTGATTTCCCCCGCCGACGCGACGCGCCTTGGGACGATTTTGTGTTCCAAGCCGCCGACCGCCTTCTTCGCCTCTACGTCCGCCATACCCGGAATGTACCCCGGCGTCTTACCCTTGGCGACGAGTCGTTCGTACACGGTGACGAGCTTTTTGCGCACGCGCAAGAGTTCAATCGTCTCCTCGCGCAGCTTTAGCCAACCAGCGCACACCGCGTGCGTGTTCATCGACGGCGTCGTCACGCCGAGGTCTTCTAAGGACTGATCGATACGTTTAGCGAATCGCGCTCCGCCTTGCGCGGCGTTAGCTTGTTCGTTAGCGACGGCGATGAAGTGCTGCCCTCGCATGTACGGCCCGGGCTTCAACGCCGCCGAACCTCTGAGTGGCAACTCGGGCGCCAATGTCTCAAAGTCGGCGCGAACGTCGTCTATGGACACTGGATTCTGCACCATGTGCGTGCGTGAGGTGGAGAACACCGCCGTGGCCTTTTGCAACAAGGCTTGATTTTCCGTTCGTCGTCGCTTTTCAATCTCTCGCACGCGCTTCAAAATCTCAGCCTCTTCCTTCATCTCTCCGTTGGTGCGATTCAGCAGCGTGTTCAGCGCCACCTTTCTGTCGAGCTCGTGTTGGGCGTTGAAAGGCATTTTCACGATTTGATGCGCCGCCGCCTCCTCGGGCGATTCCGCGCGCGCCTCAATCAACGTCTTCGCGATGCTATAGTATCTCACTTTCAAATCTTCCACCGTACGCGTCTGTTGACTCGCAAAATCCCACCGATCGACGACGACGATGAATCGCAAGTCGAACCGCTCCAGTCGCTCAAACAAATAATCCGTCTCCTCCTTCGTCCACGAATCGTCCAGGTGTTTCAGCACTCGTTCGTACTCATCGCTCGTGTACTTCACCATCTCAATCTTTTTGTTATATTTCGCGAACGCGTAATCCCCGCCCACGTCTCCGCCGTTCGTCCCCATCAGCGTCGGCTGCGCGCCGCCGACGGCTTTCTTCACCCAGTGCTTCAGTTGCAATTGATCCGTCCGCGCGCTGTTCCGAAACGGCTGCCACTGCCACGTCACCGTGCGCGCGGTGATTTTGCGTTTATCCTTCATTCCGTGCAGCGACAGCGCGCTCGGGACGATGGCGGCGCGCGCGTCGTCGCGTTCATCGTCGCCCTCGCGTCCGCGCGTGATCTGCCACACCTCTCTGTGGACGCCTTTCGGCGGTTTGAGCGACGGTTTCGCCTTGGCGCGCGATTTTGGCGCGTGCGCGCCGCCGCGCGGGATGCCGAGGATGTCTTTCGCGTCCGCCATCGCGCGTCGACGCGCGCGCGCGACGGAGAGTGGCGTCGCGGCGCGCGAATTCGCGAGAACCTCTCCGCGCGGTCGCCCCGACGACGATTCGGCGCACACGACGACGCGCCGACGCGCGCGCGCGCCAGAACGTCGACGACGATGAGCGAAACGGCGACGGTGACGTACCTGGAGAAATTCGTGGACAGTGCGTGCGCGAGGGCGAGGCGAGGGCGAGGCGAAGGGTGAAATTTCGCGCGGACGACCTCGGACGATCGAGCTCGAACGCGAAGACTGACGATCGTGACGCGCGCGTCGTGACGTAGATCTCGCGGACGTCCCCGCGGAGTTGCAGCGGATACTACAAACGATCGGGGAACTCGATAAACGGAACGTGCGGTTGCGAGATGCGGTGCAAGCGAAGGTGGACGAGTGCGCGTCGGCGCCGAGTCTGAGCGCGCGAGGCGCGCGGAGCGCCGACGTCGACGCGGTGAGCACGTTGAAGAAAGAGATCGAAGATATTCACGACACGATGGCGATGGTTGCCAATGAGAAGATACGGTTGGCGCAGATGGCGTTGGATTTAGTGAAAGGGAACGCAACGGCGCTCGACGCCGAGATGAAGACGTTTCACAAGGAGCTCGAGGAACAAGGTATTAACCCGGACGAGGACGTCGATGATGGGTATGGCTACGCGCAGGCACAGGCGCAGTACCATCGCAAGATGCAAAAGCCGCAATATCATTATCAAAGACCCGCGCCCATGCCGCAGCAGCAGCGCGCGTACGGCGAACACGCGATGAGCTCGATGGACGTCGGCGACCTTGTTGCGGCGAACATCGGGGCGTTGAACCAAAGCGCCGGTGGACAGGAGTGGATCGTAGCGACGGTGACTCGATATTCTCCAACCGAACGCGAGTTTGAGATCGTCGACGCGGACGAAGACGCGGAAAAGCACGTGTACCGCTTGCCGCAAAAGTTTGTCATCCCGCTTCCGAAGACGGCGTCGGTGAAGCAGTCGCAAAACTTTCCCGCCGGGACGAGCGTGCTCGCAGTGTACCCGAACACGACCACGTTCTACAAAGCCAAGGTCGTGCAACCGGCGAGAAGACTTCCGAACGCAGAGTACAGCGAGTTCGTGTTAGAGTTTGAAGACGACGGCGACGCCGACGGTCAAGCGCATCGACCCGTGCCGTTCCGCCACGTCGTCTTGTTTCCGCGATAAGCGCGCGATCGGGAGTACAGCTTCGTACGATCGTGTTTGCGTGCGCGCGCGCGCTATTTCGTGTAATCAACAGTTAGTTTGTTAGCTTTAAAACACGCGACAAACGCTCGACTTCGGCGCGCGCCGAACCGAGTCGTCCCGTCTACTTTTGATTTGAGCCCGTCATCGCGCGACGACGTCGCTCGGGTCTTGAATCAGACCACACGCCGCGCGGTTACGCCGGCGGAGGCACCCCCCCGTGAGTCTCCAACCACACCTTGAGCTTATCGTACGAAATCGCTCCCTCGTTCTTCGACCCCGCCACCTCGGCGCCGTCCTTGAACATGATGAGCGTCGGAAGCCCATACACCGAGTACTTCTCCACCAGCGCCGGGTTCCCATCGCACTCGACCTTCACCACCTTGATCGCATCGCCGTACTCCTTATCGGCCTTCTCCACGATCTTACTGATCAGTTTGCACGGCCCGCACCACGACGCCCAAAAATCGACGAGCACCGGCTTCCCCGCGCCCACGACCTCCGCCTCGAACGTCGCCTCGCTCACGTCCGCGACCGCGCGCGCCGTTCGCGCCGCGCGCGTCTCGCGCCCCCCGACCGGCCGTCGTCCGCGTCCGATCGTCCCTCGCGTCGCCGCGCGTCCCGTCGTCGGCGTCACCGTCCGCGTCGCCATCGTCGTCGCCATCGTCCCGCGCGTCGCCGTCGCCGTCGCGCGCGCGTCCTCGACCGACGCGGTCGCGCGCTTCGACCGTTCGCGCGCTTCGACGCGCTCGCGTCGCGCGCGTCCGTCGTCGTCTGCCGTCGCGCGCGCGCGCGCGATCGAGGCGCGACGTCACCGCGCGATCGACGCGATCGATCGGCCGCGTCATCCAGTCTCCGAATGTCCGAACGCCCCCTTTTTTCGCCTCGCGCGACGAATCGCGACTCGAGCGCGCACCCCCCTCGCGCGCGCCCTCGACGCGCGCGCGCCGACATGGGCGACGACGCGCGCGGAATGCGGGAAAGATCTGATTTTTAATTTATCGCGCGCGACGCGTTCTCGACCGCGCGACGACGCGACGGCGCGGCGCCACGTCAGCCCCATCGCGCGACGCCGACGCGCGCGAAGAGACGCCCATCGCGACGCGCGCGCGCGCGCGAACGACGCGCGCGATCGCGAACGGACCGCGAGCGCTCGATCGCGAATCGACGGCGACCCGCGACGCGGCGACGGCGACGAATCCGCGCGCGCGGCGGGAATTCCGCGGACGCGCCAACGGCACGCGGCGACGGCGACGGCGGCGGCGCGGCGACGCGCGACGACGGCGCGCGACGCGCGAGGACGCGCGCGACGGCGCGAGGACGCGCGAGGAAAGGTACGCGCGAGGGCGAGACGGCGCGACGCGACGACGACGGCGCGCGGGGACGCGCGCGATGCGGGCATTTCCGCCGTTCGACGCGATGCGCTTTTTCGAATGGGGACGCGGGCGATCGGCGTTGAGTGACTGACGGCGCGACGCGTCGGCGACGTAGATGGCGCGCGCGGAGGCGAACATGGGCGACGTGCGGTTCGCCGATCGAACGGCGTTCGCGAAGGCGCGGCCGTACGCGTACGCGAGCGGGGTGAGCGGCGAGGCGAATTCGTTCAAACGCGCGGGCGCCCAGCGACGCGCGAGCGGGACGCGGTCGAGACGGCTGACTGACGATTTTATTCCTCGTCGCGCGCAGATGTTTGAAAATGTGCGACACGTTGGGCACGATTTGAAGGTTGAAGACGGCGGCGCGTGGCACCGGCCGACGTACGAGTCGATCGCCGCGGCGCAAGGGCGAGACGAGCGAAGGGAGCGCGACTCGAGCGTGGAGAGCGACCACACGACGCAGAGCGACGCGTACGCCAGGAAGGTTGTCGTCGAGGACGACGGACCGGTGCCCGAGGCTGGGGTCACGTGCGCGTGTTGTCGAACGCAAAAGACACCGTTGTGGAGAAATGGCCCGACGGGGGCGAAGACTTTGTGCAACGCGTGCGGTGTGCGCTTCAAGGCGGGTCGCGTCGTGTGCGACGAGGACGGCAACGTCGTGACGTTGGCTCCGCAGAGTCGAAAGCGATCCTTGAGCAGCGTTGACCACGGGGGGCAGTTGAATAAGAGCAACTACGCGGCGTTGCACAAGCGCATGAAGTCGTCGTTTGCGTACACGCATTTGAGCGACGCGCGAATGATCGAGCTCCAACGCGTGGGCGATCGAGGCGCCAAGGCACCTTTTCCCCGCGTGCACTCTGCGACAATTTTGACCGACTACGACGGTGCCGTGCTGCTGATGCTTTTGCACGACGGCGAAGAAAGTGAAGGCGAAAGCGACGAAGACTAGGTTCGTCTTCAGCACTCTGTACCATGACCATTCTGTTTGTTTTTTGTTTTGCGCGCTCTTGGTTTCAGCCGCGGCCCCGAGTTCTTCTTGTCCTCGGGTTGTACTTTTTTCAAATAACCCGGTCGCACGAAAGTGCGCCTGTATAAAAACGATTCTTTTTCACGTTGAGCGTGACACAACGTACAATAAAACCATACATTCATAACTCTGTAAACTTTGCGTTGATGTGTTATAAAAAATTCACTTTTGCTTCGTCATCCAGTTTCTACTCTCGCGACGCGCGCCGACTATTAATGGTGGTCCATAAACTTATCCATTGCCACGCTCAACGCCGCCATCGTCGCGCACCCCACCGCCATTCCCGTCGGGCCACTCGTGCGCGCCATCACCCCGCCCGTAAAGCACCCCGCGTACGCGCTATTCGCCACGTCGTGCTTCGCTCGCACCTTTTCCACCACGCACTCGCTTCCGGCGTACAACGCCCCGAACGCCGCGAACCCTTTCGCGTAACTCCACGACCTCGCGCCCGCGCTCTTCGCGCCTTGCCTAATGGTCTCCCTCATCGTCACCTTCGGCGCATCCGGCGCCGGCACCTCCATCGGCTCGAACGCGCCGAACACCACGCCCATGACCCCGCCCAGGGCGCCGCCGAGCACGCACGACATCACCGTCTTAATCGCGCAGTTGTCCATCGCGTCCTGCTGATACACGTCTTCGGGCGTCGGCAGCTTCACCCGCTCGTACGTCTTCTTCTTTTTCTTCTTCCTCTCCCCCGGCGTCGCCGTCGCCGCGCGCGGTTCGCCGTCGACCTCGCCCGCCGGCACCTCGCTCGTCGACGTCTCGAGCGTCGACGTCGCGTCGTCGCGCGTCGTCGACGCCGAAGACGCGTCCATCGCGGTGTCGTCCGACATCTCGCGCGGCGTCGCGCGCGCGCTCGCGTCGCGCGCGTCCGTCGTCGTCATCGCGCGCGCCAGTGCGGGACGGCGCGGCAGTTCGCGCCGCCCATGGTCGACGCCGACGCGGCGGACGGCGTCGACGGCGACGCGCGCGAGCGCGAGGCGTTTCTGAAGATCGCGCGCGCCGTGCACGCGTACGAAGCCGACGCGGCGCGACTGCTCGAGCGATGGCGCGCGCGACTCGAGCGGGACGACCTGCCGAAACGCTACGACGGCGCGCTCGACGGCGCGCGACGGGACGTGCGAACGCTCGGAGCGAAAGCCAAGGCGTTGAACTACGATTTCTTGCAGTGCGCGCTGCGCACGTTCGTGGATAATGAGCGCGCGCCCGCGCATTTGCGAATTCCGAGCGCGCGCGTCGACGCGTGGTCGCGGGACGAAGCGTTTCGCGCGGAGCGAGACGACGTGGATAAGGTGCGGTACGTGCTGAAGAATGTGTGGCGAGATTGGTCGGAAGAGGGCGCGTGCGAGCGGAAAGCGGTGTACGATTTGATATTCTCGGCGTTGAGGGAGAAGTTGGGAGCGATCGACGCGCGCGTCGGGAGCCCGGACGGCGAGGCGCCGCGCGTGCTCGTGCCGGGATGCGGTTTAGGACGATTGGTGTTCGAGTTAGCCAAGCTCGGATACGACGCGCAAGGGAATGAGTTTAGTTACTACATGTTGATGTTCTCGTCGTTTTTGCTGAATGCGACGAGCGAGGTTGGGGAGTTCGGAATTTGTCCATGGATGCACAGTAGAAGCAACCATCGCGAGGCGGCGGATATGTGGAGGGAAACGCGCATCCCAGACGAGGTTCCGGGCGACGCGAACTTGCCACCAGGAGCGATGATGAGCATGGCGGCTGGGGACTTCGCGGCGGTGTACGGAGAGGCGCGCGAAACCGGAATGTGGGACGCCGTCGTGACGTGCTTCTTCATCGACACCGCGCACAACGTCTTAGAGTATTTAGAGTGCATCGCCAACTGCCTACGTCCGGGCGGATGTTGGGTGAATTTCGGGCCATTACTTTATCATTGGGAAGAGTACGTCGACGAACAGAGCGTCGAGCTGTCGCTCGAGGAAGTGCTCGCCGCGGCGGAATCGTTCGGCTTGCGCGTCGAGCGCGCGGAATCGACCGCGCCCGTCGACTACACGAGCGATCCACGCTCCATGCACAAGACGACCTACTCGTGCGCGTTCATCGTCGCCATCAAAGTGTAACATCACGCAGCTGTACATCGCGCCGCACGCGTCATCGCTCGCGCTCGCATCGCTTCGATTCCGTCGTCGGCGCGCGTCGGCGCGCTTTCTTCCCCTCTCTCTCGCGCGCCCGCACACCGCGCCGTCGCGCGCGCGGGTCCGGGCGAATGCCCTCGCGAGGCGACTCCCGCTCGCCTCGCGCGTCTCCGCGCGCCGGCGCGACGTCTCGCTCGCCCCGTCACGCGGCGAACGAGCGCGCGGAGGACGTTGATGGTGTTGCGACGCCGCGTCCGGTGAAGATGTCGCCGGTGCCGCACGCGCGACCGCCGAGCGACCTCCCCGCGGCGCTGCGAGAGATCGACCGATTGCGCGCGCTGCAAGAAAAGAACGCGTCGAGCGCGATGGTGGCGACGCGACGGGCGTTCGACGAACAGGCGCGATTGGAGAAGAAAATCGAGACGCTCGAGCGCGCGGCGGAGGAGGCGAAGGCGAAGGTCGAGGAAGCGACGGCGAAGGCGGAACGCGAGGCGCAAGAGACGAAAAAGGCAGTGAAAGCGGCGAAGAAGAAGACGCAAAAGCTGGAGGCGAGGTTAGAGGAACAAAAGATGGAGACGCGAAAGTGGGAAAAGTACGCGAGCGAGAATTTGCGCGGGGAGATGGCGGAAAGCGCGGAGAAGCTGGAGAGGGCGAGTCAGCGCGAGATTGAACTCGAGGATCGGTGTTCGAGACAAGAGAGCGCCCTGGAGGCGATGCGTGGGCAGATAGAGGAGTTGAGCACGACGTTGGAGGATGAGAGGAAGCGAGTGCAGACCAAGACGAGTTCGCAGGCTAACGAGGTGAAACGGCTCCAAGAGGAATTGCGGCAAGCGTTGGACTCGGCGGCGACGATAAAAGAAGAGGCCGATTTGACTGTAGAGTCTTTGCGCGCGGCAATGGAAGCTCAAGTTGGCGGTGGCGACGATAACAAAAGCATGACTGAAGAAATCCAACGCTTGCGCGCCCGCGTCGAAGAATTGAGCGCGTCGAAGGCATCTTCGACAAGTAGGGACGAGTTCGCTCGACTGGAGGAAAAGACGATCGCTCTAGAGCGACTTTTAGAAGGCGAGCGCGCATCAAAGGCGGTGTTGCGGGCGGAAAAGGATGAAGTAGAAAGACGCGCCGCTGCAGCGGAGGCGAGCGCGACAGGTCGCGATGAGAAGACTGCACAACTCGACGAGCAAGTCACGACTCTGTCGGCCCAAGTGGTTAATCTTGAGCAAGCTTTGCGTAAAGAACAAGAGTTACACGAATGTTCGAAGAAAAAAGCCGTCGACGACGTGAGAGCCGTAAGAAATACGTCGACAGCGGCGGAAAAGGCCATCGCGGCGGCGCACGCGGCGATGGATTCGGCGGAGACGCGCGCTGAGCAATCTGAACAAATGGCTCGTGAACGTGAAGAATCCATCAAACAGCTCACCACGCAACTGGCGGATGCAAATCTTCGTGAAGACCAATTGAAGGCAGAGTTGAGCAAGTCTTCGGATTCCGATTCTCAACAGTTGAAGGAGAAGCAACGGAGAATTGAAGAGCTCTCGACGCGAGTCGCCGAACTGGAAACTGTTTCCAAGCAAGTCGATGATCTGAAGAAGGCTCTTCTTTCGGCGAACGATGCCACGACAGCAGCCGCGCATTCCATCGAAGAAAGCGAAGCCGAACTGGCGCAAGAGCGTCAGCGCGCTGGGGTCGCAGAAGAGAAGTTCGCACAGGCTCGCCAAGCCGCTGAAGAAGCCTTGAAGAGCGTCCAGGAACGCGACGCAAGGATACAAGAGTTGACAGTTGAGCTTGAATCGACATCATCTCAAGTAAAGGAGGCGCACGACAGCATACAACTGATCTCTGCCAGCGCATCTTCGAACGAAGAGATTGAGAAACGCCGAGAAGTTGAAGTTCAAGCCGCGACATCGCTGGCAAAAGCCTCCGAATCACGCGCAGCTGGACTTGCATCACAGCTTAAGATTGCCGAAGACGCGCGAGAGGAAGCGGTCAAGGACGTCGATCGGTTGAAACGTGAACTGAGTACTGCGCTTAATTCGCTGAAGGCGAGCAAATCAGCGGCAACACGCGCGGTTCAGGAAGCCGTGAGTGCGAGCGGCAAACGCGCGCAAGAATTGACAAAGGAGCTCGAAACGGCGAAACAAGAGCATGCGAGCGCAAGATCCGTCGTCGCTACCTTAGAGGCTGAGAACAAACGCATCAAGAACCAATCTGTTGAGCTTGAAACACTCGTCGCACAG
>Ga0222715_10004774_pt1 | contig 11671 bp, 9 predicted proteins | sample C33_9DmetaG_FD_165056 | JGI IMG/M metagenome (GOLD analysis project Ga0222715, IMG submission 165056) | Estuarine water microbial communities from San Francisco Bay, California, United States - C33_9D | ecosystem: Environmental > Aquatic > Marine > Unclassified | place: USA: California...
GGTTTTGATAAATTTGTAAATTTAGATTCCGATGTAGTTTTTTTAGGAAAAGAAAAATTAAAACAAATTAAAAAAGATGGAATTAAAAAAAAATTAATGGGAATTCAGCTTGATATTAAAAGCTTAAGCTTGACATCTTCATTAGATATAAAAAATGAAAAAGGAGAAATTATTGGTGAGTTACGCTCTGCTTGTTATTCGCCACATTTTGATAAAGTTATTGGTATTGCTATGATGAAAAAACCCTTTTGGGATGTTTCTTTACCAGTAAAAATTGAAGTAAATTCGAACATTTGTAGCGGAAACGTTTGCGATTTACCTTTCATCTAGTATAAAGCACAACATAATCATGAATATTGCAATAGTTGGTGCCACTGGAAACGTTGGCAGAAAAATTTTAGAAGTTCTTGAAAAAAAAGAACTTAAATTTGATAATTTGTATCTTCTTGCCTCGTCAAAAAGTGCAGGAAATAAAATTTTATTTCTAGGAAAAGAATATGTAGTATCAGATCTTGAGACCTTTGATTTTTCTAAAGCAAAAATAACCTTTTTTGCTGCTGGAGGAAAAATTTCTGAAAAATTTGCAGAAAAAGCTGCAGAACACTCTTTAGTTATTGATAATTCAAGCCATTATAGAATGGATCCAGATGTTCCGTTAATAGTGCCTCAAGTAAATTCTCATCACCTAAAAGAAATAAAAAAAAATATTATTGCTAACCCGAACTGTTCTACAGCTCAATTAGTTTTAGTTTTAAAACCACTTCACGACTTGTTTAAAATTAAAAGAGTGGTTGTATCAACTTATCAATCTGTTTCAGGTGGCGGCAAAGCCCCAATGGATGAATTAATTGAACAAACAAAATTATTTTTAGAAGGTAAAGAAATTTCCTCTAAAAATTTTACTAAACAAATTGCTTTCAATATTATACCTCATATCGATGTCTTTGCAGAGGGTGGGTATACTAAAGAAGAACTTAAAATGACCAATGAAACAAAAAAAATTCTTGATCCTAAAATTGAATTGTCCGCAACTTGTGTAAGAATACCAGTTTTGGTATCTCATTCAGAGTCAGTAAATATAGAGTTTGAAAAACCATTTACTCTTGATCAAATTAAAAACTCATTATCTGTTGCAGAGGGTTGTAAGCTAATTGATGAAAGACAAAATGGTGGTTATGCCACGCCGTTAGAAGCGACAGGAAAAGATGAAACTTTTATTTCAAGAATTAGAGAAGATAAAACAATTCAAAATGGACTTAATTTGTGGATAGTTTCTGATAATCTTTTGAGAGGTGCTGCTTTAAATGCAGTAGAGATAGCAGAAACATTAATAAATAATAATTTTTATGGAAAATAAAAATCCTTTATCACCCCATATTCAAATTTACAAATGGCATGTGTCATCACTTGTTTCCATAACTCATAGAATTACAGGTATTATAAATATTTTAGCTGTTACTCTTATCTGTATTTGGGTTTCCTTTTTATTTTTAGGAGAAAATAATTATTTGTTTATAGAAAAATTTTTGAATTCTTTTTTAGGAAAATTTTTTATTCTAGGTTTTACTTGGTCATTTAGTTTTCAAATATTAAGTGAAATTAGACATTTAATTATGGACTTAGGATTTGGATTTGAATTAAAAACAACCAAAATAACTGGCAGTATTGTAATCGTAGGATCAGTGATTTTAACGGTTATATTTTATTGGTTAGGGAGAAATATTATCTAATGAATATAGCTACAAAAAAATGGATTTTTTTGAAGATAGCATCCGTTATTTTATTACCTTTGATGCTCTGGTTTATAATAAATCTAATATCTATTTATGACCGAAGTTATTTAGAGGTTGTAGGTTTTTTTTCAAATCAGTTATTTAAATTTTTATTTAGTTTTTTTGTAGTGTTTTCGTATTTTTTTTCTGCTTTAAGCATAAGTGAGGTATTTGAGGATTATATTACTGATCATAAACTCAAAAATGTCGCAAACAGCCTATTATTTATATCTGCTATATTAATCCCAATTATTACAATAATATTTTTATTTAAATTAAGTATATGAGTTCTTACAAAATAATTGATCATGAATATGATGTGGTTGTACTTGGAGCTGGTGGTTCTGGTTTAAGAGCTGCTGTAGGTCTAAGTGAGGCTGGTCTAAAAACTGCATGCATTTCAAAAGTATTTCCTACAAGAAGTCATACTTCTGCTGCGCAAGGGGGAATTTCTGCAGCATTGGGAAACATGGGGGAAGATGATTGGCGATGGCACATGTATGACACTGTCAAAGGTGCGGATTGGTTAGGTGATCAAGATAGTATTGAGTATCTATGTAAAGAGGCTCCCAAAGCTGTAGTCGAGTTAGAAAAATATGGAGTCCCTTTTAGTCGAACTGATGATGGTAAAATTTATCAAAGACCATTTGGAGGTATGACTAAAAATTATGGAAACGGAATAGTTCAAAGAACTTGTGCAGCAGCGGATAGAACTGGTCATGCAATTCTTCATACTCTTTATGGCCAAGCGTTAAAACATAATACAGAATTTTTTATAGAGTACTTTGCTTTAGATTTATTGATGAAAGATGGTGAGTGCAAAGGATTAATAGCATGGAACTTAAACGATGGAACTATTCATAGATTTAGAGCACATATGGTAATCATTGCTACTGGTGGATATGGTAAAGCATATTATTCCGCTACTTCAGCGCATACATGTACAGGAGATGGAAACGCAATGGTTTTGAGAGCTGGATTACCATTACAAGATATGGAATTTGTTCAATTTCATCCAACAGGTATTTATGGACATGGCACATTGATTACAGAAGGAGCAAGAGGAGAGGGTGGATATCTAACTAATTCTAAAGGTGAAAGATTTATGGAAAGATATGCTCCTAAAGCAAAAGATTTAGCTTCAAGAGATGTTGTTAGTCGTTCTATGTCAATTGAAATTAATGAAGGCAGAGGTGTTGGAAAAGAAAAAGATCATGTTTTTTTAAATTTAAGTCATTTAGATAAAGATATAATTGAGAGCAGACTACCTGGTATAACTGATGCAGCAAGACTGTTTGCAAATGTGGATGTCACAAAAGAACCAATTCCTGTTGTGCCTACAGTTCATTATAATATGGGTGGAATTCCAACAAATTATAAGGCTGAAGTATTAACTGTAAACGGTTCAGATAAAGTTGTTCCAGGATTAATGGCTATAGGAGAAGCAGCTTGCGTATCTGTTCATGGAGCAAATAGATTAGGATCTAACTCATTAATAGATTTAGTTGTGTTTGGTAGAGCTGCAGCAAAGAGAGCTGCAGAAATCATTAAGCCAGGAATGCCACATGAAGAAATAGGAAATTCTGAAACTGAAAAATGTTTAGATAGATTTGATAAATTGAGAAATGCTAATGGAGATAATGCAACATCAGAACTAAGATTATCAATGCAAAAAACAATGCAATCCAAATGTGCAGTTTTTAGAACTGAAAAAACCTTGAAAGAAGGTGTGGAGGAAATCAGAAAAACTTATGATGGAATGAGTTCCATTTCAGTTCAAGACAGATCTTTAATATTTAATACTGACTTAGTTGAAACGCTAGAGTTTGATAATTTAATAAGACAAGCCCTAGTAACAGTTGACTCTGCTTATAATAGAAAAGAAAGTAGAGGAGCACATGCTAGAGAAGACTTTCCAAAAAGAGATGATGAGAAATTTATGCAACATACATTAGCATGGTGTGATGGAAAAAATACTAAGATTAATTATAGACCAGTAACAAAATCTACATTAACTAATGATGTTCAATATTTTCCACCTCAGGAAAGAGTTTATTAATGGTTCAGATTAATTTACCTGAAAATTCTAAAATTCAAAAAGGAAAATTTTTTAAAGATAAAACTGGCTCAAAAAACTTAAAGACAGTCAATGTCTATAGATGGGATCCTTCTTCAGGTGAAAATCCAAGAGTTGATAGCTATGAAGTTGATATGGATAATTGTTCATCTAAAGTTTTAGATATTCTAAATAAAATTAAAAATGAAATAGATCCAACTTTAGCTTATAGAAGATCGTGCGCTCATGGTGTTTGTGGTTCTTGTGCAATGAATATGGGAGGTAAAAATGGGTTAGCCTGTACTACACCTCATTCTGAAATTAAAGGAGAGCTAAATATTTATCCATTGCCTCATTTAAAAGTTAAAAGAGATTTAATTGGAGACCTAGATGGTTTGTACAAACAGTATCAATCTATTGAACCATGGTTAAAAACTAGTTCAAAAAACGAGACTAATGAGATTAAACAATCAAAAGAAGATAGAGCAAAACTTGATGGAGCTTATGAGTGTATCATGTGTGCATGTTGCTCTACTTCATGTCCAAGTTATTGGTGGAATGGAGATAAATATTTAGGTCCAGCAGTTTTACTACAGGCATATAGATGGATTATGGATAGTAGAGATGAAGAGAGAGAAGCCAGATTAAAAAAAGTAGGAGATGAATTAAAACTTTATAGATGTCACACTATTCTTAACTGCACAAGTGCATGTCCAAAAGGATTAAATCCAGCTAAAGCAATCGCAGAAATAAAAAAAATGTTAGCTACAGCTAATATTTAAACATTAGACTAAAACGATATTTTGATTTAAAAGGTCATATTCATGAAATTAATTGAGCATTTTGTTGGTGGAAAAACCATTTCAGGCACGTCTGATAAAAAAGGTAAAGTCTTTAACCCCGCAACAGGTGAACAAGAGTCTGAGGTAAGACTTGCTTCAAAATCTGATTTAGATCAAGCAGTAGAAGTTGCTAAAAAAGCATTTGAAACTTGGTCTTTAAAACCTGCTCTACAGAGAGCAAGAGTGATTTTCAAATTTAAAGAGTTAATAGAAAAAAATTCAGATGAATTAACAAAATTAATTGTATCAGAGCATGGTAAAGTTTATGAGGATGCTAAAGGCTCCCTAACTAGAGGTTTAGAAGTTGTCGAGTTTGCTTGTGGCATACCACATTTATTGAAAGGTGAATTTTCAGAAAATGTTGGAACTAATGTAGACAGCTGGTCAATGAGACAACCATTAGGAGTAGTTGCTGGAATCACCCCTTTTAATTTTCCAGCTATGGTTCCAATGTGGATGTTTCCTATTGCAATTGCATGTGGAAATACTTTTATTTTAAAACCTTCTGAAAAAGACCCATCTTGTCCAATAAGATTAGCAGAACTTTTGAAGGAAGCTGGACTACCAGATGGAGTTTTTAACGTTGTTAATGGAGATAAAGAGTCTGTTGATGCAATTTTAACTAATCCAGATATTAAAGCAGTCAGTTTTGTTGGTTCTACTCCCATTGCAAAATATATTTATGAAAATTCAGCTAAAAATGAAAAAAGAGTTCAAGCATTAGGTGGGGCGAAGAATCATTTAGTAGTTATGCCAGACTGTGATTTAGATGGTGCAGTTAATGGATTAATGGGTGCCGCGTATGGTTCAGCAGGTGAAAGATGTATGGCACAATCTGTTGCTGTAGCAGTGGGTGATATTGGAGATGAATTAGTTTCAAGATTATCAAAAAAAGCTGAGGCATTAAAAGTAGGCCCTGGAATGGATTTGACATCAGAAATGGGCCCATTAGTTACTAAAGAACACCTTGAAAAAGTTAAAAGCTATGTTGATTTAGGCGTCAAAGAAGGTGCAAAACTGGTAGTTGATGGAAGAAATTTAAAATTACAAGGTTATGAAAATGGTTTTTACATTGGTGGATGTTTATTTGATCATGTAAATAAAGATATGAGAATTTATAAAGAGGAAATTTTTGGACCAGTTTTATCAGTAGTTCGAGTTAAAACTTTTGAAGATGCTGCTAAATTAATAAATGATCATGAGTATGGAAATGGGGTGAGTATCTACACAAGAGATGGAGATGCTGGAAGAACGTTTGCAAGTAAAATTCAAGTTGGAATGGTAGGAATTAATGTTCCTATTCCTGTACCTATGGCATTTCATAGTTTTGGTGGATGGAAGAGATCATTATTTGGAGACAGTGCAATGCATGGCATGGAAGGAATTAAATTTTATACAAAATTAAAAACAGTAACATCTAGATGGCCCTCAGGAATTCGTTCAAATGCAGAATTTGTGATGCCAACAATGAAATAACCTAAAAGGCAAATCATGAAGAAAATATCGTTGATAGGAGCAGGACAAATTGGTGGTACCTTAGCTCACTTAATTGGAATTAAAGAACTGGTTGACGAAGTTGTATTATTTGATGTCGCAAGTGGAATTGCAAAAGGAAAGGCATTAGATATTGCACAATCATCTTCTGTTGATGGATTTAATGTTAAATTTAGTGGAACCGATGACTATAAAGACATTAAAGATTCTGATGTAATTATTATTACTGCTGGTGTTCCAAGAAAACCTGGAATGAGTAGAGATGACTTGTTGGGTATTAATCTTAAAATAATTAAACAAGTTGCAGAGGGTGTTAAACAGAATGCGCCAAATGCTTTTGTAATATGTATTACTAATCCTCTAGATGTCATGGTGATGGCATTTCAAAAATATTCAGGACTACCAACAAATAAAGTAGTTGGTATGGCAGGAATACTTGATAGTTCAAGATTCAAACTGTTTTTGTCTTTAGAATTTAATGTTCCGGTTAGAGAAATTGAAGCAATGGTGATGGGTGGTCATGGAGATACAATGGTGCCACTCCCAAGATTTACTAAAGTTTCAGGTAAGCCATTATTGCAAATGGTTAAAGAAGGAAAAATTTCTTCTGAAAGATTGGAGAGCATTAATCAAAGAACCAGAGATGGAGGTGCAGAAATAGTTAAATATCTTGAAAAAGGTTCTGCATTTTATGCGCCAGCTGCATCAGGCGTGGAAATGGCCAAAGCTTATTTAAATGATGAAAAAAAAATGGTTCCTTGCGCAGCGTTTATGAATGGTGAGTATGGTGTTAATAATATTTATGCTGGGGTTCCAATAATTATTGGTAAAGACGGTGTTGAAAAAATTGAAGTTATTGATTTAGATGAAAAAGAGAAATCGGAATTTATGAATTCAGTGGATGCTGTAAAAAAATTATGGGAAGCAGCATCAGCGATTGATCCAGATTTAGCTAAGTAATAATGAATATCCACGAACATCAAGCTAAAGCAATTCTAAAAAAATATGGCGCTGTTGTACCAGAGGGGATTTTTGCAACTACAGTTGATGATCTAGTTAAAAAAGCAAAATCATTAACAACAGATAAATATGTTTTAAAGGCACAAATACATGCTGGAGGCAGAGGTAAAGCTGGAGGGGTTAAGATCCTTAATACAATTGAAGAGCTAGAGATATCAGCAAAAGAATTGTTAGGTAAAAAATTAATAACCCACCAAACGGGTCCTGAAGGCAGGGAAGTAAAAAGACTGTATGTCGAGGTTTCATCAAATATTGATAAAGAGTTTTATTTATCGTGTTTAGTTGACAGAGCTAGTTCAAAAATAGCATTTATTTCTAGCGATCAAGGTGGAATGGATATTGAAGAAGTAGCTGAAAAAACACCTAATAAAATAATTACTACAAAAGTAGACTTTAAAGAAGAAATTAGCGAAGAAGATTGTGAAAAAATTATTAATATTTTTTCTTTAAGCGGATCAGCAAAAATTGAAGCTATTAACTTAATTAAATCAATTTATAAAATGTTTGTAAGCACAGATGCTAATATGGTTGAGATAAATCCATTAATTCTAACTAAAGAAGAAAAAATTATATGTCTTGATGCTAAAGTGAATTTTGATGACAACGCATTGTTTAGACATCCTGAAATTTTAGAATTAAGAGATTTAAATGAAGAAGATCCTGCAGAAATTGAGGCAAGTAAATATGATTTAGCATACATTAAATTAGATGGAAGTATTGGTTGTATGGTTAATGGAGCTGGGTTGGCTATGGCTACTATGGATATCATTAAACTTTATGGAGAAGAACCAGCTAATTTTTTAGATGTTGGAGGTGGTGCTTCTAAAGAAAAGGTTTCAGCAGCATTTAAAATAATTTTATCTGATAAAAATGTAAAAGGAATTTTGATAAATATTTTTGGAGGCATTATGCGTTGTGATGTGCTTGCTCAAGGAGTGGTTGATGCAGCTAAAGAAATCAATATTAATGTCCCATTAGTAGTAAGGCTTGCAGGTACAAATTTTAGAGAGGGAAAAGAAATATTAGACAACTCAGGATTAAAATTAATTTCAGCAGAAAATTTGGATGATGCTGCTAAAAAAATTGTTGGAGCAATAAAATAAATGTCTGTGCTTGTTAATAAAAATACAAAAGTAATTTGCCAAGGATTTACTGGGGCTCATGGAACATTTCATTCTGAGCAAGCTATTAAATATGGAACAAATTTAGTTGGTGGTGTTACCCCTAAAAAGGGAGGTCAAAAACATTTAGAAAGACCAGTTTTTAATACAGTTGCAGAAGCTAAAAAAGAAGTTGGTGCAGACGCAACAATGATTTATGTCCCAGCTAAATTTGCAGCAGCAGCTATTTTAGAGGCGATCGATGCCTCAATAGAATTAATTGTCTGCATTACAGAAGGTATTCCAATTCAAGATATGCTTAAAGTTAAACAAAAACTTATAAATTCAAAAAGTCGATTAATAGGTCCAAATTGTCCAGGTATAATTACTCCTGATGAATGCAAAATTGGAATTATGCCCGGCAGTATTCACAAAAGGGGGTCTGTAGGTATTGTGTCTAGATCTGGGACTTTAACTTATGAAGCTGTAGCTCAAACTACAGAAAATGGATTGGGTCAATCAACTTGCATAGGAATAGGGGGTGATCCAATAAATGGCACAAACTTTATAGATTGTTTGGATTTATTTTTAAATGATCCAGAGACTGAATCTATACTTATGATTGGAGAAATTGGTGGTAACGCTGAAGAAGAAGCTGCAGAGTTTGTAAAAAATCACAAGATTAAAAAACCAATGGTTGGATTTATTGCGGGTATTACCGCCCCTCCTGGAAGAAGAATGGGTCATGCTGGTGCTATAATTTCTGGTGGCAAAGGTGGTGCAGATGATAAAATTAAAAAGATGGAAGAGTGCGGAATAACTATTGCAAAATCACCATCAATAATTGGAAAAACTCTTTTTGATAAATTGTCTAATTGAAAATTGTTAATCCAGGAATATACTTCTAAAAATAAATGTCTTTAAATAAGAATCTAGAATTCGAAAAAACATCATTTTTAAATAAATCAAACAGTACGTTTATTGAGGAAATGTATGTTCGGTACATTAATAAAGATCCAGAGTTACCAAAAAGTTGGAAAGAATATTTTGATGATTTAGGTGAGGAAATTGAGGTTATTGCTAATGAAATTAAAGGTCCTTCATGGAATCCTTTAAAAAAAATTAAAATAAAAGACATTTCTGAAAATATTCAGGAAAAAAACAATGGCTATTCAGAAAAAAATAATGGTGCTTTGTTTGGATCAGATGAAATAATAAAAAGTAATACAGACTCAATAAGAGCCGTTGCCTTAATTAGAGCTTACAGACAAAGAGGACATCTCTTGGCTAAGCTTGATCCTTTAGGCATGATGAAAACAGAATATTTAGATGAGTTACATCCTGAACATTATGGTTTTAAAGGGAGTGATTATAAAAAAGAAATCTATTTAGATGGAGTCATAAATAAAAAAAAATCAAATGTTAGAGAAATATTAGATTTTTTGAACAAAGTTTATTGTGGTCCTGTTGGCTATGAATATATGCATATCACAAACCCTGAAGAGAGAAAGTGGTTAAGAGATAGAATAGAATTAGATGATAATGCTCTTGAATTTACCGAAAATGGCAAAGAGGCAATTTTAAATAAATTGATCCAAGCTGAAGGTTTTGAAAAATTTTTACATACTAAATATGTTGGTACAAAACGTTTTGGTTTAGATGGAGGTGAAAGTTTAATTCCAGCATTAGAACAAATAATTAAAATTGGAGGGCAATCTAACGTCTTAGAGGTTAAAATTGGTATGTCTCACAGAGGAAGACTAAACGTTTTAGCAAATGTTTTGCAAAAATCTTATAAAAGAATATTTAATGAGTTCGCAGGAGACATTCACGCACCAACAAAAGATGGTGCTGGAGATGTTAAATACCATTTGGGAGCTTCATCAGATAGAGAGTTTGATGGAAATTCGGTACATGTCAGTTTAACAGATAACCCATCTCATTTAGAGGCTGTAAATCCAGTTGTCCTTGGTCAAACTAGAGCTAAACAATATTTTCACAAAGATAAACAAAGAAATAAAGTAATACCAATTTTAATACATGGCGATGCAGCTTTCGCTGGACAAGGAATTGTTGCTGAATGTTTTGCAATGTCAGGTCTGCCTGGGCATAATACTGGAGGAACTATTCATATAATAGTAAACAATCAAATTGGTTTTACCACTAGCCCAAGGTTTGCTAGATCTTCCCCTTATCCATCAGATGTAGCTAAGATGGTTGAAGCACCAATATTCCATGTAAATGGCGATGATCCTGAAGCTGTGGTTTATGCAACAAGGATTGCTACAGAATTTAGACTTAAATTTAATAGAGATGTGGTCATTGATTTAATTTGTTACAGACGATTTGGTCATAATGAGGGAGACGAACCTTCATTTACACAGCCATTAATGTATAAAAAAATAAGATCACATCCAACAGTGACTAATTTTTATGGCAAGAAATTAATTCAAGAAGGATTATTTAGCGAAAAATCATTAAAAGAAAAAATAGATAATTTTAAAAATTTATTAGATGATCAATTCAAAAATGCAAAAGATTACAAACCTAAAATAGAATGGTTTGAAGGTACTTGGTCCAGATACAAGCCAGAAAAAGGAAAAGATAAACGAGGTATCAGTGGAGTTGATGAAAAAATTTTAAAAGAAATTTCAAATAAAATTAATGTTATCCCTACTGAGGTAAATGCACACAAAACAATAATAAAAATTTTTGAGTCTAGAAAAAAATCAATTGATGAAGGAAAAAATATAGATTGGGCAACTGCTGAAGCTTTAGCATTTGGTTCTTTAGTAGAACAAGGTTTCCCAGTAAGATTAGTGGGTCAAGACTCTGGTAGAGGAACTTTTAGTCAAAGGCATTCGGTATTAAGAAATCAAATAGATAATAAAAGATATATTCCATTAAATAATATTTCAAAAAATCAAAAACAATTTGAAATTGTAGACAGCTTTTTATCAGAGTTAGCAGTTTTAGGATTTGAATATGGTTATAGCTTAGTAGAGCCTAATACGCTTACCTTATGGGAGGCACAATTTGGAGATTTTGCTAATGGAGCACAGGTTATTATTGATCAATTCATTTCATCAGGTGAAAGAAAATGGTCCAGAGCATCTGGATTAGTAATGTTATTACCTCATGGCTATGAGGGACAAGGCCCAGAACATTCTTCTGCCCGACTTGAGAGATTTCTTCAACTTTGTTCTAACGATAATATGCAAGTAATGAATTGTACAACACCTGCAAATTATTTTCATGCCTTAAGAAGACAGATGAATAGAGATTTTAGAAAACCGCTAGTTATTATGACGCCAAAATCTTTATTAAGAAATAAATATTGTGTATCAAATTTAGTTGATTTTAATAAAAAAAATTCTTTCCACAGGG
>Ga0222715_10004778_pt1 | contig 11665 bp, 13 predicted proteins | sample C33_9DmetaG_FD_165056 | JGI IMG/M metagenome (GOLD analysis project Ga0222715, IMG submission 165056) | Estuarine water microbial communities from San Francisco Bay, California, United States - C33_9D | ecosystem: Environmental > Aquatic > Marine > Unclassified | place: USA: California...
CAACGCATCTTCTTCCGTTAGGTCGTACTCACCACCGGCTTTGCAATCAAATCCAGAAGCGACAACGCCAACTAACACCTTAACCTTTGCCATCTTGTTAGATCCTTTAGAGGGGGAGTTGCCCGGAACAAGTCCGGGCGCGTCCTTAGTGCTTATCATTAAGCGCCTTTGGCAAATGATTCAGCGTGTCTTACGCCGATATCGACCATCGCGTGCAAACCAAGCGTGAGCTGTCCGGTTTGCGCGTTGCGCTCAGTGATCACTTCAATTGCACCAAACTGAGCAATCATTAATTGGCTGAAATCGCCAAGTAAGATTGTGTTTGCTGTCATGCTTGAAGTTGGATTTACCGAGTAACCCATGATGCTGTTATCTTCGGAAACAAACCGACCAGAACCGGAGTCCTTAGTGGTTGTTTTCAAAGTGCCAGCAAGAGCCGGAGTTGTTACAAACGCCATGTTTTGACCCATCGCATTGTCAGCAGATATTGCAGACTCGATGCTAACGATCTCAGCAAAGGTTGGTGCGCCGGATGAGCTGAATGACACACTACCAATTCCGGTTGTGGCCAAAATGCCTGTAGGCTGGTTGCTAGAACCAGTGCCAGCAAGTGCGGCTGCGTCGATTGCAACAGCGATTGACTTAGTGATGTCATCGCGTATCACGCTTTCAACTGATGGATCAGACTGAACCAACAAGTTGCGGCTGATTTGCACAAACGATGCGAGGTTCTTAGGCGTAAGTGATACGCTTGCGAACACTGGCTGTCCTTCAGTTGGCGCGCCATCTTCAGCAACCCAGTAGGTTGAAGTTCCGGTTGCTAACTTTGGAATTGCAACGTTGCCCTGGAGGTTGCTCATTACGCGAGCGCCCAATCGAGTAGTTACCATCGCAGCGCGTAAAGCGTCGATGAACGAAGCACCGTCGTGGTCAGTTCCGACCAGAAACCCACCGGCGTTGTTAGTGCCAACGGTTAGATCACGCTGTCCCCAAGACATATCGGCTGGCATGTAGAAACCACCTTGGCTGGCATTTCCAGAACGCTGACCAATTGTGTCGGAAATTTCTTTTTCCAGACCGGCTTTTGACCAATCACCTGATGCTGATGCAGAGATTGCGCGAAGTAAGCTGTAGCTTTCTTTTTCACGCTTGCCAAGATCAACGTTCAGAGGGCTTGCAATTTCAGGTGCTGCTTCAGGCTTGCGAGCCAGTTCTTTCTTTGTCGCTTCAAACGCTTCGCGCTGAAAGTGATCAAGGGCGAAGCCTTCGTTCATTGCTTTGTCAGCAAGTTCACGCAGGTACGGTGCATCCTTTGCCATTTCGTTGATAGTTCTTACTCGCACTTGCTCTTCTCTCAGTGCAAGTTCACGCGCTTCGTTCTTTACTACTTCTATATCTAGATTTTGATCTTCCATTTTTGGAGATTCCTTTTTTGCTAAATTGATAACACGGGTTAAATTGTCGCCTTCAACAGCGTTAGACCTTCCGACTCCTACCGCAACATCTGCGGGAGTGCTAACCAAACTAATTTCGTGAGGCATCCATCTGGTCGCTTCAAAAACTCGTTCGCTCCGCTCTTCCATTTCCTCGATAACATATCCAACCGAAACCCCGGTTCTTATGCCGTCTAAAACGTCTTGGTAATACTCTTCTGCTCTTTCGCTTTTTGAAAACCTGACCGTGGCAATGCCGCGACCGTCTTCGAGTTTGGCGTTTTCAATCACGCCGATTTGATCGTTCAAGTCATGATTCGCCAACAATGCTGCTTTGGTGTTCAAGCGCGTCAGGTCAACTGATTCGGGGGAGTGCGAAAGCACTTCAGTCCCAAACCAACGTTCGACCGGAGCCTCGCTAGAAAAGCTCAAAGTGATTGTTCGGTTGTCTTCATCGACGTTCGCCCGTTCAAAATTCATATGCCGGTTGAGTGTTCCGGTCTTAATCTCATTCATCTGTTTCGTCCTCGTTTTGCATAGGATTCACCGGCCCAAACTCGAGGCCAAATTCTTGCATCAATTCTTTTTCCTTCGCGCGCTGGTCAAACACTTCTTCCAAGTCTTTGCCCTGTGACGCTGCGATTGCTGACAAGCTAGTAACGCCTAACTCGTAAGCCATTTGATGCGATTGAAGCTCTTTAACAGGATCGACCCACGACCAACCACGCGGCACAAACGTTGCGTCTGCTGCGGTGCTACTCAATCCCAGGCGATTACGATTAAACTCAAGCCAAGCTGCAAAAATGGGTCGAATAAGGTGACATACATAGAACTGCTGCCACTTGCGCCAGTTGTCGCGTTCCTCGATAGTGCCAGCTCTGATCGAGCTGAAATTAACGCTCGTCAGATCGCTTGATAGTGCGTGGTAGGTTACGTTCAAACCCGTTGCAACGCCGCGTAGTACGCCAGCAACATAGTCGCTGTATGCGCTAACGGGATGCTCTGGCGACAATAGACTAAGCTCTACACCCTGTGGCAGCTCAGTAAATCCAACGCCATTGATAGAAGACGGCAGACCATAACCGTCAGCGTTTTCTTCATCATCGAGATAGTCGCCCGTTGGCGTTTTGTAGTACCCGACCTTGCTCGCCGCTAACTCTGCCGCTTTCATTTCCGCGCGCTCGTATCTGTTAAGCATTAGCAAGTGAATCATCACGGGTGCGAGCCATGTGGCACCGCGGATCTGGTTAGGGCGATCAGACTTGTATATGTGGATAATGTCCTCAGCCGGGACGCGCTCGTATGAATTGATATTTGGCGACTGAGTTGGCATGCCAAAGATCGACGGCACTTTGTTCGGTGGCATTTTCCACAAGTAATACGCAACAGGCTTACCTGCACGATCAAGCTCGATGCCCTGCACGATTGCGTTGTTGTCTTTTGTTGCTTCCCGATTTAATTCGTAATCGAGGAAATCAGCATCGTATAATGCGATTTTGAAATCATTTCCACGCACGATCCTAACGATCACCTCACCGTCACGCGCAACGGTTCTTGCAACCAGACGCTGGATGTCTTCCCAATCGAGTCGCCCATCGCGCGAACAGTTTTCGGCATACGTCCAGTTTTTAAACTCGCGCTCGATGGTGCGATTAACTCGCATATCCAATTTGCCGCGATTGGTGCGCGCTTTGCTTTGCAGCTTCACGCCTTCACCGATTACGTTGGTTTCGACTAGGTTCAGATACCGCGCCACATAGTCATTGTTCTGCTCAAGATCCCGCGCGCGCGCTCGCAGCGTCTCGCCCTGGGTGCGCAAGTCTTCGTTGATGCTTTTTACTTCCGTCACCCAGCTTTTGACTACTTCGTTGCTTGCTGCGTCCCAGCGTCTGGCACCGTTCATGATCGAACTCCAAAGCGCTTGCGTGTCTTGGTGTTGATCTCGCCAGCAGTTTGATCGCGCATTCTTTGCAGTTCCGGTAAGTCAACGTAGCTGAAGCTGCGGCCAGCGATTGAGTAGGCCGATGCTGTCTTTGTTGTGAGCGTTAAGATCGCTGCGTCTAAGTTCTCAAGACGCTGGCGCAGATTAGTGATCGGGTTGGTGGTCGCCTCATCACGATTAGCAAGTAGCTCGATTTCGCCACTGCCGATCGTAAGGCGCTCGCTGTCGCTGTTGCGCGTGATGTACGCCTGATAGGTATAGCGGCCAACCGTGTAGGCGGCAGTCGTGGAGCTGCCCACCTCGATGATGTAATCAAGTCCAGATGCGCTTGCGGTTATAGCGATCTCAGTCGCGCCAGCGCCTTGCAAGCGCAGGGCGTATTTCAGCGTGTATGCGGAATTCGCATACTCGGCATTAAGGTCGCTTCGCTTCCATGCCCATCGGTCGCCAGCTACAAGCTGAGTTGGCTCAGAGGTCGGATAGTTCGCAGAATCAAACGCATTTGTCATCGCGCCATGATCCAGAATGCTTTGTAAAATTTTTAGAGAAAAACTTTACAAATTAGACCAAACAGGAAAAACAGAAAAAACAGGAAAAACAGGAAAAACAGGAAAAACAGACCAAATAGGAAAAACAGAAAAAACAGAAAAAACAGGAAAAACAGAAAAAACAGGAAAAACAGGAAAAACAGGAAAAACAGGAAAAACAGGAAAAACAGGAAAAACAGGAAAAACAGGAAAAACAGACCAAACAGGAAAAACAGGTTTCTTAACTTTCGTTAAGTATCTGATAAACCCTTTGCCGCGTGATCTGAAAGCGTGCGCAAAGGTCATCGATATTTCTGCCGTTAAACTCCGACTTCAGCGCTTCCCTGTCGATCTTGCGCTTTTTCAATATGTAAACTGTGTCCCCACCCGCTTGCTTATGGAGGGCATCAACAATCGCATCGCGCAGCTCATCTGCCAGACCATTATCGACTTTTGAGTGCAAAACTTGCGTGATAATTGCCTCAATCACAACCAAGCACCACTAGGTTGCGCGTTAATGCTCCACTTGCGCGCTTTTGGTTGCGTTTTGACGCTCTCTGGTGCGTTCTCAGGCGTTTTTGGTTGCGGGTTGATGGGTCTTTTACGGGTGTTGCGGGAGAGCCTCAGAGCGCACAGATTGTAGACTCTGACATCCAGTGCTTCGTTGCGTGCGCGAGTGGTGACCCATTCTTGTCTTGGCCGTCCTTTTGAATATCTAGTAACGAGTTTTTCAGCCGTTAATTGGGCAAAATACTCATCGTCGTATCCTACATCAGCGGGAAAATGACAGTAACCGGGGCCGGGTTCTTGGATCGTCAAATATGAGTACACAATCGACTTTGCTTGGTCAACTCCAATGGGTTCAGCGCTGATTGCCTTTTTTCGGCGGCGTGCAAGTCTTCTGGCGCGTTTCTGCGCGTCTTCGATCAGGCCAATTCCAAATCCAGAAACGCCCTTTACCGCATAGCACCACTTGCGCTTTGCGACGAAGTCATACACAAGCTGGGTGTTGTAACCTGAATCGATTGCGACCGCATCAGCGTTTAAGTCTTCCAGCACTTCAGATAACTCATCCCATACGTCTGGACGAGCGGTATCACCGGCTAGAATGATGTAATCAAGCGACCAGCTTTCCTCTGTTTTTGCGTCCCAGCCAACATGCTCCAGCTCGAGGCGATCTTTTTGCACATCGATGCCAATTGTGGTTTTGCCAAATTCCAGATTTTCTGGATATTCCTCGCGGCGCGTAATCAGCGCACCGGGATCAACTTGCTCGCCTTGCTCTTGCCAGCACTCACCCAAAACGGTGTTAACAAACGTTTTTAGCTGTTCCTGACTGCCTTTTTTGGCAGCAATAAAATCTGTCGCCGCATCGCTCCAAGAATACCACCCAAGTGGACTATACAAACTCGATAAGTGATATCCCTTATATCTGCCGCTCGCAGTTGCTCGCCATTCGCCTTTTAGCAACATGTTCGTCTTATTTGATTCTGCGATTTCAGCTCCGCATTCGCTGCAAACGAGGCATGCAGTTGCTGGATCGTTGTCTTGCCATTTGATGCGATCCCATGTGATTGTGATCATTTCGGAACAATGAGGGCAGGGCAGATAGAACTGCCTCTGATCGCTTTGCTCGTAATATTCTTGGATAGTGCAAAGTCCATCGATGGTTGGCGTGCTGCACATGAAAACTTTGCGATTGCGTTTAAACGTAGCTGTCCGCCGAATAGCGAGCTGCACCGGCGAGCCTTCGCCATCGACATCGCTGGGATAACTGCTTGCCTCATCGAGGAACAGATATCTGGCTGGCATGGAGCGCAGACCAACGTTTGAGTTGCTGCCGGTTAAAATTAGCGTGCCGCCCGCGTAATCTTTCTGAAATAACGTGTTGCCAGAGTCACGCGCTCTGGGTGCTGATATCTTGGCAGCGACCTCTGGTATTGAATCGAGCATTGGCCCGATCCGTTGCTTACTGGCGCGCTTGGCGCTGTCTGCCGTAGGCATGACGTAAAGCATTGATCCCGGCGCGTGATGTATCACATATCCAAGCCAGTTATTACCTGCCTCAGTTGCGCCAATCTGCGCGCCTTTCATAAATACAACAATGTCATCTGGCGATTGCGCAGATAGGGAATTCATGATCTCGCGCAGATACGGCGTGCGATCAGTGCGCCATTTGCCAGCTTCGCTGCTGCTTGCCTGATCTAGCACGCGATGACGATCGGCCCACTCCGAAACAGTCAATTCCGGTTCTGGTCGCAGCGCTGCTGCATAAACTTCACTGTACACGATCGGCCACCATCTCTAGCGTGTCTTTGACTTCTTTGCGCAGCTCAAACAGTATTTCTTTTTCGGTGCGTCCGACCAAAATCGAACTAATCCGTTCCGGCAATGCCAGGAAAGCGTTTTTGACTTCCCTGGCTGCGCTGTCTGCCTCGCGCTTGACGCTTGCCACTTCCACCAGCTCGCCTTCTTTTTCTTTGAGTACCAATTCCGCAAGTTCAGCATTCGCCGCTTCACGCTTGGCGCGAGCTGCGTTGTACTTGCCGTAGTCTTCTGCGCCATCACTTTCAATGGCGGCTGTTTTGCGTCCTTGTTTCATATAGTTATATCAATCCAGATTTTAATAACTTTTAGGAATACTCACTATGAAAAAATTGATCATCGAATCACCCGCAAGTCGTTTAAGCCAGGAAGTACCTTTTGCACCTGTGCGGTGCAGCAAGCAATGACCATCGCACCCCCTGCCATTACTTTGCGTTTTTGATTGCGCGGCGCAATGACTGTTGCATGTTGCGAGTGAAGTTCTTCTTCACGCTGCGCCTCACGCCGCCGTAGAAGTCAAACCTAGCGCGGTACTGTGGTTTGCGCCCTTCGACCATGTATGGCTGAACATTGTTACCATCACGCCGCATGATGATTGTGCGCTGCTTGTTAGTGTTGATCGCAAAATACTTCTTCTTCTTTCGCTTTGTGTTCTGCTTGGGGTCGAAGTTCTTGCCCACATCACTGATAGCCTTGCCTATGTGTCCCGGCATTAGGTTGCCGTATTTGTTGCGCTCAATAGTGCGACCGGGGTAAAAGTAGCGACCCGATCCAAGTATCAAATGCTCTGCTTTCTTTTGCTTCCGCGAGCCGCCTTCGATGTGCGGCTTGACCTGATCGCGCCGGGGCTGGCCCTTGTTGCCATAGTCCTCGATATCCACGCGCGCAAACATCTTGTCGATGCTCTTCCGGTCTTCATAGTTTGCTTTTTGGTACACAATTCCAGATACAAAATAGGGCGTAATAGGTCTATCGAAACTTGCGCGCATCAGCTTCCTAGTGTCCTTCATCGCTTGAAACGCTGTCTTGTTAAGCGCTTGGAAGTAAGCGAACGGCACATGTCTGCGCTCTACTCTTTTCAATTGACGTTTGAAGTCATGCACGTTTGTGCCAGCGTTAACCTGCATTATTTGATCTCCTGCCCCGTCTTCAGATCCCACTCGCGCTCTGTCTTGATCGCCCATTTGTTCTGCGGCTTAGGCGCATGATCGTCCTTGTCCCGGTTGCGCGGATCATCACCCAGCGCATAGGACAACCACCAATGCGCTTTGTGTAGGTTCTCATCCGCATCGCCCTTGGCTTTCCAGCGCCATAGCATCTCAAATGCTTGGATCACGCACGCCGTCTTGACATCGTCCGCGCCAAATTGTTGAAGCATCGCATCGATGCACTCAATGTCGCCCGTGTAGTGCGGGGGTGCATTGACCGCCTTAGAATGGAATTTCGTCGTCATAAAACTCTACCTCTTCCCATTTCTTTAGTTCAGATCCGGTAAATTGCAATTTAAGGGCAATCACGCCAGACGGGATCATTTTGATCAGTTCATCGACCGTGAAGGTCGCAGCGTTCTTATTCTCCGCGCGCTTCACTTGTTCAGCGTGCTGCACCACATGGATCGTAGTGCCGCGCGGCCCACCTTTGCTCGTCCATATCATCGGCGGCATTGGTTCATTGCCCAGCAACTTCGCCTCGCTCTCCATTGCGGCAATTCCTGCCTCGATGGATTTCGCGTGAATCCGAACACTGGGCAAATGTTTCTCCGCAACTGCCTTTTCGTACCGCTCAACTTGAGCGTCCCATTTGAATCGCATTTCTGAACTGACCTTCAGCCGAAGATAGTCAGCACCCCATTTCCGATCGGCAGATTCTCTTAACGCATCAACTCCATCAGTGATGCTTTTTAGTTCTAAATCTTTCTTCAATTCTTAAGCCCCGGTCATAGTATTCATCATCACCTCCCCCCCTAAAGGGGGGGGGAGTGAGTGATGAATAATATCTTTTTTGACATTTGTCTGATGAATCGATGATGAATCGATGATGAATCTTTGTTCATAAAACTCCAATTATCTATTAATATCAATGACATACGGGATTCATCACTCTGATGACTCGATGATGAAAAAAAAGTATATTATTCATCATTTGGTGTCATCATTGAGTCATCATTCATCATCGCCAAATGATGACTACTACTGGATGTGTATACAGTTGTTTCAACCCCTTTTTTACGCCTAATTTCCAGCCGGATTTGATGTGCAATCGCCAATTCTTCAGCCGAATACCAGATGTCAAAAGCGCTACTCAACTGATCCACCGATCGCCGGTTTGACGATTTCGCGCATTTCATTTGTCAGCTCGCCCATCTCACGCAGCAGATTTCTCGAGTCGGATAACAGCTCATCAGCATGCTTTTGCAGCGTGGCTAATTCCATCATCAGGTCGGAAATGTCTTCATCGGTTAGTTCAATTGTCACGTTTGCCATAGTTGTCCCTCTAATACTGTCCAGGCTTGCGCCGCTGTCTGTGGCACTACTCCATTCCCCAATAGCCTAAGTCTGTCCACCCGGTCGGGACACCCATCAACCACTCGACCCAATCCGGGTTCAGTTGCCCATTGGTCTGCGCTCTGCCGCCAGCCTGATCTATCACTACTGTTGTTAGCGACTTCTGAGTGCCTTTCTTTGTCGGATCGCTCCGGTCTTGATAACCGAGTCGAGCTTCGTGTGCTGCTGGAGTCGGCCAATTCCTGACCGCGCCGCCCAATGTCGTGCCGCGCTTGTCCTTGCCTTTCACTTGGTTGTTGTCCTGCGTTGTCGGAGTCGGCCACATCGACACGAACCTGTCTAAACTCACCGACTTGTTTGTGCTGTAGTTCAGCTCCCCATTCGACGCGCCCTGATTTGTTGATTTCCGAATGATGTGATCGCTCGCCGTTGGAGTTGGCACGCTGTTGGTAGGTTTCTGCGTCAATCCCATTTGATAGGCTGGAGTCTGCAAGGATGTAGACTCGCTTTCGTTGATGCGGCGCACCGACTTCACTCGCGCTAAATATTCCCCACGCCGTTTTGTAACCAAGGCTTTCCAAATCTTCGATGACTTCTCTGAGTCCAAGACTGATGTGTCCTTCGACGTTTTCAAAAAAGCATCGAACAGGTCGCATTGCTTGGATATGTTCTCTGATGTATGGCCAGAGATGTCTGGGATCATCTTTTCCGGCGCGCTTTCCGGCGTTTGAAAAGGGTTGGCATGGATATCCAGCAGTGAGGATGTCAACTCGATCTCGAAACAAGTGTGATGCGAAGGTTTTAAGATTCGACCAGATAGGTGCCGGAACCAGGGCACCCGTTTCCATCTTCGCGACCAGGTTGGCTGCGGAGAAGGCTTCGATCTCCACAAAAGAGAGTGTTCGAAGTTCAAGCCCGGCAAGCTCAAGTCCTCGCTCGATGCCAGCGTATCCGCTACAAAAGCTGATGACGTTTCTAGGTTGTTTGGCAGTATCCACATCCATCACCACCAATCCGAATAATGCTGTCTGAACCAAAGCACTGGATTTGGTTGCACTTCTTTCGCAAATGCGATGTCCTCGCGCGCTTGCTCTGCCAGCGTTTCCATCAGATCACGCGCCTCGCGCAGCGTGGCATAGTCCTGATCACTCAAATCCAGCATGCCGCGAAGATGCGCTTCTTTAAGCAGTGCGCCTTGTTTGGCTAGCTCATAGGTCAGCAAATCTTGTTTAGCCCATGCTTCGTTCATTCGATTAACCAATGCTCGTCAGCGTGTTTCCCGACCACCTCGCGCTCAACCAAGCGACTGACGCAGCGTCCGAATGCGGCGTACCAACTGCGCTTGCCCGTGTCCATCAGGTTGCGACCCTCTTCGCGCCACTCGTCCAGACTGACCACTAAGCGCATCCCTTGAACACGGTTGCTTTTCGGCGCTTTACCGCATCGCTCGACCGCATTGCGCAGCGCTTTCATGGTCAACCGCTCGTTGGTTGTCAGTTGGAATTTGTGTTTCTCTTCCGCGATGATGCTTGCCAATTCCAGTGCAACGCTTGCCTCACCGATCGCACCATCGCCAACGTTCACTTGCACCATGTCCAAATTAATCGGTTCTGCGATTTCGATATCTTTCTGCTTCTCAAACGTCAGCTTTATCTGGTTGTCATCGACGCGCTTACAACTCATTGATGTATTGACCGCACCTAGCAAAGAGGAGCTGCCACGCATGCCTTTTGCGACATCTTTGCCAGAGTGATGGATGCCCAACACGCTTGCATTGTGATCGGTCTGTAAGCGTCCGCACGCGGCAATGAACTTGCCCATTTCTGTCGCGCTATTTTCTTCCGCACCGGCGAGCGCTCGCGCCACCGTGTCGATGACGATTAGGTCAAACTCGCCCATTTCTCTGATCGTGTTAGTGAGCCGAAACATCGCCTCGTCGTCGACCATTTCCACGGTTTGCGGCAGGATGAAAAAACTCTCAACAGGATCGCAGGAATTGTGTGCATGCCACGCTTTGACGCGCGCAGGAAGGCCGCTAACACCTTCGCCAGCGATGTATAAAACGCGTCCACCTTTCACTGTGTGATCGTTCCAATCTCTGCCAGCGGCAACGTGCAAAGCAAAATCCAACGCAAGGAACGTTTTGCCTTCGCCTGGAGGTGCGTACAGCACCGTCAGCTCTTTCTGTGCTATCACGCCATCGATGAGCCATTGCGCCGGAGGCATGGCATACAAATCCGCGATCGATAGCACCGGATAGCTGAGAGGCACGCCAGCATCGTCTTCGTCTTCAAATTCCAATGGCGTATCATCGACATCAGTCACGATTTCACGCCGCTCGTGCAGATCCACCAGATCATGCGTCAGCAGATAATCTGCGACATCAAACTTTGCAGCGAATTCATGGAAATGCACAAGCTGCACTGACGCAGCAAATGGCAATAACGACTGAATGACCTTGCGCGCGTGCGCTTGTCCCTTCGCATCATTGTCCTCGTACACAACGCAATTGCGCCCTTTTAAATAAGCCGAATGCACTTCAGACCATTGTCCACCACCACCGCTGTTTGTGGTCGCGAGTAAATCGCCTTCAGCGGCCAGCGCTTCTGCACATTTCTCGCCTTCTACAATATGCACAACGTCATCTTGACGGTTCATGATGTCAGCGAGTTTGTAGGGTAGGGGGGTGATGCCTTTGTTCTTAATGCCAGCCTTGCCCGTTGCATCAAACTGCTTAAACCGCTTTGCACCGCTGGCACTTTCTTCGCGCGCGACTTGATAGCTCACCACGCCGTTTTCGTCGGTATAAAAGTATCGCGCGACCTCTTGGAAATGTTCAGGGCGCTTCGTCGTTTGCTCTCGAACAGGTTGCAGACGAAAGCCAAAATCATCGAGCTGTTGATGAATTGGCTTGCCATTTCCATGCAATTTCAG
>Ga0222715_10004779_pt1 | contig 11664 bp, 5 predicted proteins | sample C33_9DmetaG_FD_165056 | JGI IMG/M metagenome (GOLD analysis project Ga0222715, IMG submission 165056) | Estuarine water microbial communities from San Francisco Bay, California, United States - C33_9D | ecosystem: Environmental > Aquatic > Marine > Unclassified | place: USA: California...
CCCCCGGCGTCGTAGTACTGCGTCCCCATGATGACCACGAGCTTGCAGGGAGTCGTAAGTCCCCACGCCAGGGGCGCAGTGGCGACGAGTACCGACGCCGCACCGACGGCGAACACTCTTTCAACAACCTTTCGCTCCTTTTCGCTCATTGCTTCGTGAATAAGCGCGACGCCAAGCGTCAGCGCATGGCGTACAGACTCGTCAGATATTTGCGCCAAGTAGGGCTCGAGATCACCTTCTTCAACTTGTAAGAACCGACCCGGCTCTCCCTCCGACGCGGCAAATGCGAGCAAGTCAAGAGATGCCAACTTTGCGTGCTTGCGCGTAGGCACAAAGACAATCGTCGGCTCCGATCGACGACAGTGATTTACGATCGACCCGTATACCGGTCTCGCCATGGCCTGCATGCGCGCCTCAAAGTTGATGATATCTACGCCTTGGAAGTGGATCTCGAGCGGCACTGGGCGAACGCCCGGAGAAAAGTTGAACATACCGTGAGAGCTCGCACCGATCCATTCGCCCAAGTCGCGAGCGTTTGCTAACGAGGTACACAAACCCAACACCCTCACAGGTTTCGCCAGTTGACTCGACATGTAACGCATACGCGAGACGACGACTTCGATCGTCGGACCGTTGGAACCGCCTATGAGCTGAAGTTCATCCGCGATGAACAGCGACACCGTTTGTACGTTCTTTCGCTGTTTCCATCGACGACTTATGACGTCCCACTGTTGCGGTGTGGTGATGACAATTTGTCCCTTTTCTAGTAATTTCAGATCCGCCGTTGTATCGCCCGTGAGCTTGGTGACGGAGACGCCAAGCGCCCCAAATCTCGAGCTCCAGTCGTCGTATCGTTCATCAGCAAGCGTCGTCGTCGGCGCCATGTACACGGAACGTCCACCCTGATTCGTCATGAGTGATCGCATGATCGCAAACTCCGCGCATACCGTCTTGCCGCTCCCCGTAGGTGCGCCAACGAGGGCGTTTTCATCTGTGTTGTACAAGCATTGGAAGACTTGGGTTTGAATCGGGTTAAAGTGCGTGAACCGACCGGCGTAAAGCTTGTCGTAGCCATCTGCTTTGAGAGTGCTCACGAGCAAGGGCTGCAAGTCCAGAAGCTCCGTTGGCGGTGGATTCTTCTCGGGTAACATCAAGTGCTTGAACGAAACCGGAATCACCGTGTCGCTTCCCAACCAATTATCGCTGACGACGCGAATGAAATACTGCGGCGGCAGCGGATCGGACAACGGCACCGTGAATGACACTCCGTGCTCTTCTTCCGCGTTATGCCCCTTGAGCAAGAAGTACTCGTGATGCAAGATATTTTCGCCGTCGTTATCTTCCACAATTATCCAGAAACCCTGGACGTATCCGTGTACAGATTCGTCCCAAATGAAATCCGGTTGGATGTTCAAATCTACCTTGAGCACGCTTCGCGTGATCGGCTGCACGTGCGCCGAGAGCTCTAATCGAGGAACCTGATGAATGAATCTATGTAAAGCCTTACTGAGCTTTGGTGCTCGCATGAGCTCACCAATTTCTTGGCTGCTTAAGTCGTAATACCTATCCCACGCTAAATCTTTGCGTTCAATCTTTTGCAAGACGTCCACAGGTATGGCGGAGAACTGACGCAGCGGCGTTTGTGAAGCCCACGTTCTGCGAGCACACATCTTACACAGCGCCAATGACTTCTCAGCAAGTTGCGACCAACCCTTCTTGAGAACGATTTCAAAAATACAACGCAAGATGCGACCGGCGCTCTGCGTCACGTAAACCATGTCAGACATGAGCGCAAACCCATCGAGGCGCATGTTACTGATGTACGCCTGGAGAAGAATGTTAATTTTCGCCGTCGGTTCCTCGATCGACTCTTTCACTGGAATTGGCACTCGCTCAGCGAGCTTCGACAGCTCCATCTTTTCCTCCTCCCGCACACTAATATACTTAAACTCCTCGGCGAGAGAGAACAGACGGCACAGCTCGATGTCGCCCATCGTAGGCTTCAAGTGTTGATTGAATGCCATGAGCGTGCCGTGAGAGACGTAGTACGTTGAAGCAATTTTACCTAAGTCAGTGCCTTGTAATGCACCACTTCGTCTATCGTAGCGAATCAAGCCACTCTTATCTAGTTGTGCCGCAGCAGTGTGAATCAAATCTGACCTACGCTGTTCGAGCACGGGGTCGTCCTCGACAGCATCCACCGACACGCCATACAACGTCGGGTTTCGCAACATGCGAACAAACAAATACGTGTATCCTAACCAAATCACGGCGTCGCGAACGTTTTGGATCGTACCGAGAATAATTTCGGCGTTCAAAGCGTCGGCGAGCTGCTTGACGAATTGAGATTCGATTGGGAGCTGTTGGTTGAACAGCGACAGGTAGTACTGCAACTCGGAGTGTTGCGTGATGATGATACCTTCACCAAACGTGTCAAACTGCGGACGACCCGCACGGCCCATCATTTGCATGACGTCTTGGAAACTAAGCTCGTCCCAACCACCCTTTTCGGGGTTGTACACTTGCGTACCCTTGATGATCACGGTGTGCGCGGGCAGGTTGACCCCCCACGCGAGCGTCGCCGTGGAGACGAGCACTTGAACGTGACCGTCGCCGAAGAGCTCCTCTACTAATGTACGATCAGCGCGACTCATACCGGCGTGGTGAATGGCGAAGCCGTACGGGAGCAAATCGCGCAGCTCGGAGCTCTTCACCGTCTCGGCTTCGGTGAGTAAAATTTCGCGACTCGCCGAATCGTCGCGCATCAATTTTCCTAGAGTCTCGTTCTCCATCGCCAAATCTCTAAGAGCTTTCGCAGTTTTCGCCGTATCCTTACGGCTGTGCACGAATACGAGTACTTGACTCTTACCCGCGCTTTCCATGACCTTCTCGTAGCAAATTTCATTCATGAGTTGCATGCGCTGCAATGGCTTCTTCACCGTGACGCCGATGTATTGCTGCTGCAAAGGACATGGGCGGTACGAGTTGTCAAAGACGTGCAACCCCTTCTCAGGGTTTACTCGCATAAACGTCGCGACGTCCTCGAAGTTTGGCAGCGTCGCAGAAAGACCGACTAAACGCACCATTTCTTGCGTCGTCTCAACTTGTCGCACCGTTCTCGCGATGATGGATTCGAGCACGGGACCGCGATCGTCGTGCAAGAGATGGACTTCATCGATGATGATGAGCTTGACGAGCTGCGTGTACACGCGATCACCAGACTTTCGAGTGATGATATCCCACTTTTCCGGCGTGGTTACGATGATTTGCGTGGCTTCAATTTCAGCCTTACTCAGCGAAACGTCGCCGGTCAATTCTCGCACTTGGATCCCAAACGTCTTCAGACGATTACTCAAGTTGCCCACAATTTCCGCCACGAGAGCTTTCATCGGCGCAACGTACACGATCTTAAACGCAGACGTATCGACGCTCCCGTCACGACGACGGTGAAGACCAACTTCGTGTAAAATAGTCAACATCGCACAGTTCGTCTTACCCGCTCCCGTCGGCGCGCAGAGAAGCATGTTCTCTGGCGAAAGCAATGCGCATTCGTACACGCGACTCTGAATGCGATTCAAAGTCTTCATGCCCTCAAATGCAGGCTGTGCCCACTCTGGCATTTCTTCAATCGCACGGAGCGCTTCGTCGTCGTTGAATGGTGGCTGTTTGAGCGCCGGTATGTGTACTTCTTCGTAACCCTTTTTGGCGCTTCTAAACGAACCGGGCGGAAGCTCGCATCGCTTGTTGCTCATAAAATGTGAACCTTGCACGAAGGCAAGCGCGTCGAGCTCCAAAAGCTGACGTCCAGCCGCAGCGGCGCCGTCTTGAGTTCGCATCTCCGCCACTTCACCGCGAAGCTTGCGAGCCTCTTCGCGAATCTTTTGCTCCGTCGCCGTCTGTCGATCGCGCGCGGACGCGCGCGTCGCGCGCATGGACGCTAAGATCTCAGCAGCGTTCGGATCAGCTTTCATTTGCGCCTCGATGTTCGCGGTTTCGTCCTCGCTCGCGGATCGAGCGAGTCTTGTGCACCAAAACACCTTGAGTCGGTTCTTCAACAGCACTTTGATCAAATCAAACTTGTCGTAATCGAGCATCGACACGAGCGCATTTTCGCACTCGCGGTCATCTTCAGTGGACAACACCTGGTACACGTCTTCGGACAGCTTCAAGCTCTCCGCGGCGTCAGAATCCGTGAACCCGAACGCTTTGGAGATGGCGCGCTGCAACCAGTGCGCGTCGATGTCCGCCGGATTCAACCCGTGGTCGGCGTTCGGCGTGTACTCATCCTCGACCGTTCTCGCGCCCACGGCGCCGTCGTACGCGCCTTCGTCGCCTTCGTCGTCGTCGTCTACGTCGGACGCCTCTAACACCTCGTCCACGTCCGAGTCTTCCTCCTCTTCCTCTTCAAACTCCACGGCGACGCCGATGTCGTCGTCCAACTCCTCGCCCGCGCCTTCGCCGCCTTCGCCTGGAATCGAGAAATCCGTGATCAGCTTCCCGATGGCGGTGATTTGCGCGAACCTCTCCGAAGTCAACGTCCCCATCAACGCCTCGACGTCTTTTTGTTTAGCGCGTTCCGTCTTCCCCTCCTCCTTCAGCGCCGCCAAAACCTCATCCGCCGCGCCGCGCATCACGTCCTGCGGCTGATCTCCAAACACGCCCTGCAACACGCTCAGCAACCCCTCGTACGCCGCCCGCGTTTCCCGCGTCTTCGGTTTATACAACCCGTACTCGTTCCCTCCCAGAACGCTCGCCCCCTTCGTCGCTCGTCCGCGCTTTCCGAACGCCTCCGCCTCCCCCGCGTCCCCCCTCGCCCGTTTTTCCGCCCGTCGCCTCGCCGCGCGCGCGCGCTTCTCCGCCAGCGCGTCGTCCGTCGCCCCTCGCGCTCGATCGCCGAACCGCGTCGCGTCGATCTTGCCCTCGAGCGACTCCGGCGCGCCCGTGGGTTCGCCCCGCGGTCGCCCGCGTCGATCGCTCTCCAGCACCAACGACGCGTTCTGTCCGTCGGCGTCGTCGCGTCGTCAGTCGCGCGTCGCGTCGCCGCGCGTCGCGTCTTCGCCGTCGTCGATCGCGCGTCGTCGCCGTCGCCGTCGGCGCGTCGCGCGTCGTCGTCGTCGCCGCGCGCGTTCGAGCCCGCCGCCGCCGGTCTCGATCGTCGTCGCGTCGTCGCGCGCGCGCGCGTCGCTCGCGCGCGTCGCGCGTCGCGTCGCGCACGCACCGCCTTGTACTCGTACTGTCGGTACCGCGCCGCGGCCTCGGCGCCGCCGTCGCGCGCGCCGGCCATGGTGATTTCGATTCGACGTCGGCGTCGTCGTCTGCCGCGCGCGATCGCGACGCGCGCGACACGGCGACGCGCGACGCGCGGCGACCGCGCGCGGCGACGCCGTCGCGCGCGTCGCGCGGCGCGCGCGGCGATGGACGACGACGACGGCGAGGACGACGCGACGCGGGCGCGTCGCGCGAGGGCGATGCGTCACGCGTACGCCGACGCCGCGCCGTTCGAGCGCCACGCCGAGGCGCGCGCGCGCGGCGCGCCGTCGACGTTCGTCGCGAGCGTCCGCGCGTCGCGCGCGCTCGGCGCGGGCGGCGCCGTGCGCGCGCTGTGCGACGCGCACGGCGTCGCGCGGACGACGCGCGGCGTCGGCGACGGCGACGCGCGAAGCGCGGCGCGCACGCGCGACGAGATGCGACGCGCGGCGATCATGGCGCGCGCGAAGGCGAAAGCGCGCGTCGGATGGGCGCGCGCGAGCGCGACGGCGGGCGCGCTGGCGACGCGCGCGGAGCGATGGGACGAGGCGGAGCGGTGCTTCGCGCGCGCGCTGGAGCTCGATCCGAGGCACGTCAGGGCGTACGCGGCGCGAGGGGCGTGTCGCGCGAATCGCGGGATGTACGCCGAGGCGATGCGGGACGTGGACGCGGCGCTGGCGATCGATCCGAGCGACGCCGCGGCGAGGGCGCTCGGGGCGGCGGTGGAGGCGAAGACGCGAAGGCTCGAGCGCGCGCGGAGCGGCGCGGACGTCGGGAAGCGAGGCGAGGCGGAGGATTTAGACGGGCTGCGCGCGCGCGTGTTGAATCCCGCGCGCGGGCTCGACGCGCTTTCGAGACCGCGGGGGGCGACGAAGACGTACGAGATGGAACTCGGCGACGACGACGACGACGACGACGACGGAGACGCGCGACGCCGTCGAGAGCGAAAGCGGAAAAAGGAGAGCAAGAAGGAGCGCAAGAAGCGCAAGAAGAAGAGGGAAAAGAAACGCTCGCGCAGGGACGATTCGAGCTCGAGCTCGTCGAGTTCGTGAAGACGTCGTGTTGTTGTTATAATTGTATTTTTACACCTCGAGCGAGCCGGCTCGCGACGAGCCGACTCTCACCTCGATATTTCGTACAAAAAGCAATCGAGCTTCCATTTGCTCTGCGGCTGAGCCAACGCGGCGTAGCCACCGTCGAACGGTTTGAACACCCAGCCTTCCGGGAATTGTTTGCTCATAATCATCACCCGCGCGCCCGTCTTCAACTCGCTCGCCAACTTCAACGCCAACGCGCTCAGCAACTGCGGCGTGAAACACGTCGCGTGAATGTACACCACGTCCGCGCTCGACACGTCGTAGTTCAACAAATCGCCCTCATCCAGCGTCACCTCGCACGCGCGCGCGCCTTCGATGACGTCGCCGTCCCCTCGCGCCAACGCGTCGTCGAACGCCGCTCTCGCTCTCGTCGCCGCCTCGTGCAGCTCCGTCAACAACTCAACCCCTCGCGCGCGCTCGAACAGCCCGCTCAGCGCCGCCACGATCACCATTTTCCCCAAACCGCTTCCCAAATCGACGAACTCTCGCCGTTCTTCCGCGTTCGGGCACACTCGTCGCAGCGCGTCTCGCGCCGCCGCGAACTCCAGCTCGCCGTAGAACCACTCGTCCTCTCGCGTCTTCGCGCGGTCCGCGCGCTCGGCGATCGCCAGTCCCGCGTCGCGATCGAGTCCGAGCGCGTCGTACGTCGCGTCGTACACCGCGCGCGCGTCGTCGCGCGCGTCGTCGTCGCGCGCGCGCGTCGTCGTCGTCGTCGCCGCGCGCGCGACGTCGCGTCCGCGTCGTCGCCGTCGCCCGTCGCGCGGCGCGCGCGCGCCGCGCGGCGCGCGCGCGCGTCCGGTTCCGCGCGCGCCGCCGCACCGCGCGCCGCGCGCGCCGGCGACGCGTCGCATCGCGACGACGCGTCGCGTCGAAGTGGCGCGTCACTCGTCGACGCGCGCGACGATGCGCGCGCGAAGCCGCTCGCGCTCGCGCTCGCGCGGTCGCGACGACGACGACGAGGACGCGCGCCGCGACGGCGCGCCGCGCGACGCGCGCGGCGAGGCGACGCGCGGCGAGGCGACGACGAATCGCGCGCGGCGGCGGCGATCCCGCTCGGACGGCGCGAACGACGACGGCGACGACGGCGCGACGCTCGAGCGGGGAGAGATCGCGACGACGGCGAGCGATGCGGACGCGCGCGCGAGGACGACGGCGCCGAGCGCGAGCCGAGGGGCGGCGGCGGGAGGGACGAGGACGGGGGGCGCGTACGTGCCGCCGTTCAAGTTGGCGCAGATGATGCGCGAGACGAACGATAAGACGAGCGTCGAGTATCAACGCATGTCGTGGGACGCGCTGAAGAAATCGATCAATGGACTGGTGAATAAGGTGAACGCGTCGAACGTGCAACACGTGGTGCCGGAGCTGTTTCAGGAGAATTTGATACGCGGGCGGGGATTGTTCGCGAGGAGCGTGATGAAGTCGCAGATGGCGTCGCCGCAGTTTAGTGGCGTGTTCGCCGCGCTGGTGGCGGTGGTGAACACGAAGTTTCCCGAGATTGGCGAGTTGATCGCGAAGCGATGCGTGTTGCAGTTTAGACGGGCGTATAAGAGGAACGATAAGCCGGTGTGCGTGGCGGCGACGAGGTTTTTGGCGGCGCTGATTAATCAACAGGTACGATGCTCGATGGACGACGCGATGCGACGCGATGCGCGCGACGCGACAGAGGATGAATTATGATCACGCAACACTCACTGATTCCCGTGAGGATCAAAATCATATCGAGCTTTTTAACACTGATGTCACGCCGCCGCCGACGCGGTCGCCGACGCGAAGGAGCGCTTCTCCAGCGCGGGTGACTGACCGTTTGCTTTTTTCGCGCGTCTCGACAGATCATTCACGAGTTGATAGCACTAGAGCTATTGACTGTGTTGCTAGGCACTCCCACGGATGACAGCGTAGAGGTTGCGATTGAGTTTGTCAAGGAGTGCGGCTTTACGCTCCAAGAGCTCACGCCGCAAGGTTTGCACGGCATCTTTGAGCGATTTAGAGGAATTTTACACGAAGGTGAGATCGACAAGCGCGTGCAGTTTATGATCGAAGGTCTGTTCGCGTTTCGAAAAGGTGGATTCGAGGGGAAAAAAGGGGTCCCTCCCGAGCTCGATTTGGTCGACGAGGACGACCAAATCGTGCACGAAATCGGTTTGGACGACGAGATGCAAGCGCAGCCAGGGTTGGATGTGTTCACAGAAGATCCCGAGTTTGAGGAAAACGAGCGTCGATATGCGGACATTCGCAAGGAAATTCTCGGTGAATCGAGTTCGAGCGACAGCGACAGCGACAGCGACAGCGACAGCGGTTCGTCGTCGAGTTCTTCGTCGAGCGCCGACGAGGGCGCGGGTGCCATTGTGGCGAGCCGAGGCGATGGCAAGGTCGAAATCGCGGATCTCACGGAGACAAATCTCGTGAACCTCCGGCGGACGATTTATCTCACCATCATGTCTTCGTTAGATTTCGAAGAAGCTGGGCATAAATTGATGAAGCTCAACATTCCGCCGGGCGCCGAAGTTGAGTTGTGCACGATGCTCGTTGAATGTGCGTCGCAGGAGCGCACCTACTTGCGGTACTACGGTTTGCTCGCGCAACGATTTTGTTTCATCCACAAAATCTATGCACAACTGTTCGACGAAGTTTTCATGAAGCAGTACAGTACGATTCACCGTTTGGAGACAAACAAGCTCCGCAACGTGGCAAAATTCTTCGCACACTTACTCGCCACCGACGCCATGTCGTGGACTTGTCTGGCGTACATCCAACTCACCGAGGAAGCTACGACGTCGAGTTCACGAATTTTTATCAAGATTCTGTTCCAAGAACTCGCGGAGGCGCTCGGTTTGAAGCAGCTCAACGAAAAGATGCAAAATCCCGAGATGCGCGAGTACTTCCAAGGCATAATGCCCAAGGACGAGCCTCGCAACACACGGTTTAGCATCAACTTTTTCACCTCCATCTCTCTCGGTGCGCTTACTGAGGACATGCGTGAGTGGTTGAAAACAGCTCCCAAGACGGTGCCGAAACGTTCTAGAAGCTCGTCGAGTTCAAGCTCCAGTTCGTCGAGTTCGTCGAGTTCGTCGAGTTCGTCGAGTTCGTCGAGTTCGACCTCCGGGTCGTCGAGTTCATCCAGTGGGTCGGGCTCGTATAGTTCTTCGTCCTCGAGCTCGCGTTCTAGAGACAGGCGCCGTAAGCGATCTAGAAGACGTTAATAATAACATCGCGGCGGCGCGCGCTCGGCCTTGCTCCTCCCGTCGCCCCCACGCCTCACTTTCGCGCGCGCGCGCGCCGCGCGCGCCGCGATGCACTTCTCCCTGAACAATCCGCGCAAGGGCAACCGTCTCGCGCTGCAGCGCGCGCGCGACGCCCGCAAAGCCGCGCGCGACGCCGCGGAAGTCGAAGCCGTGCTCGAGACGTTTCAGAACGAATTCGGCGACGGCGACGACGACGACGAGGATGGACGAGCGAACGCCGTGACTTTCGTGCGCGGAGGGTTACAACGACCGGACGCGCGCGACGGCGTCGACGACGAGGGCGTCGGGGAGGTGTACGCGCTCGGCGCTCGCGACGGACCGGCGCCGGCGGCGAAACGCAAAGGCGCCGACGCCGAGAACGACGTCGAAGCCGGACCGAGCGCGCCGCGCGGGAAGAAGAAGCTCAAAGCGATCGATGCGATGCTGGAGGAATTCGCGGCCAAGGCGCCGGTGGTGCCGGAAGCGTCGGCGCGCTCGGAGCCGGCGTCGACGTCGGAGCGCGTCGAACCGGCGACGGCGACGGACGCCTCGCGAAGCTCAAACGTGCGAATCACAAATCTACCCGTAGACGTCGCCGCCGTTGACCTGGCGCGAGCGTTTGAGCGGTACGGCCCGATCGCGAGCGTAAAAATTTGGCGGCCGAGTAAGGAGAGCCGCGAGACGTCGAATAGCGGATACGTGTGCTTCATGTCGCGAACGAGCGCGGAGCGCGCGGTAGACGAGATGCACGACGCGCTACTTTTCGGCAACACGGTAAATGTTGTCATATCCATGGCGATGAGGATTCCACAACACGCGATGTGGCCGACGACGTTGGACGCGAATGAGGCGGCGGAACTTTTGGCCCGCGCGCCCGCGGAAGTGCTTGGTGACATTCCGTGGAGCGTGGCGCCGACGGCGACGAGTGATACGTCGGACGAAGCGGACGTTGTCGTGCAAATTCCAGATGATGAAGATCTCAAGAGGCGCATAGACATAACTGCGGCGTACGTCGCAGAGGATGGCGAAGTATTTGAGCGCGCTTTAAAGGCTCGAGAGGCTACGAACGAAGAGTATCGGTTTTTGTTCGACGAATGTTCCCAAGCCCACGCGTACTACGCGTGGCGCGTGTTCGCGTTTGCACAGAGCGACGGGTTAGAGACGTGGCGAACCGAGCCGTTCGTGATGATTCGTGACGGTGCGCGATGGATCCCGCCGCCCCTGGACGAGACGCAAGCCTCGCGACTAGAGAATCGTGTTGGTCGATCGTCGAAACGCGCGGCGATGAAGCTCTCTACGGCGGATCGCAAGAGTCTGGTTGAGATACTTCAGCACATCACCGTCGCACGGGACGACATTCGCGATGCGATGGAGTTCGCCGTCGAGCGCGCCGAGTGCGCCGCCGATGTCGTCGACGTCATCGCGACGTCGCTTTGCAACCTCGAAACCCCTCGTCAAACGATGACCGCACGCCTGTACGTCGTTTCAGATTTACTTCATAACTGTGCCGCACCGGTCAAGGGCGTGCAAGCGTACCGCGCGCTCTTCATCAGCGCGCTTCCGAGCGTCTTCGAGCGCCTCGAGCTGTACCTCGAGGCCGCGCCGTCCTCCGCCTCGCGGCGCGCCTTCAAGCGCGACGTCCTCGCCACGCTCCGCGCGTGGAGCGACTGGTGCGCGTTCACCGACGATTTCATCATTCGTCTTCGCGGCTCGGCGTTCGCCGTCGACGATTGATTCCCAGTAGATTTCTAGTCTTCTTAGCGTTAGCCCCGCCGCGACGCGGTCTGCGTAACACCCATCCACTGTGCTGTGCACTTCACTTCGGCTCGCGCCCACCGCGTCGCACCGCCCTCGGCGCGCGGCGCCATGACGCTCAACGAACGCGAGCGCCTCATCTCCGCGTCCTCGCCCCCGCGCGCGCTCGCGGACGACGCCATCGTCGTCGACGTCGACGCGATCGGCGTCAACACCCTTCGCGACGACGACGTTCGCTCGCGCTTCGCGCCGTCACCGTCGCCGTCCCGGTCGCGCGTCGCCGCTGGCGCCGCCGCCATCGCGCTGCTCGGCGCCGCGAGCGTGGCGATCGCGATCGCGGGACG
>Ga0222715_10004782_pt1 | contig 11656 bp, 32 predicted proteins | sample C33_9DmetaG_FD_165056 | JGI IMG/M metagenome (GOLD analysis project Ga0222715, IMG submission 165056) | Estuarine water microbial communities from San Francisco Bay, California, United States - C33_9D | ecosystem: Environmental > Aquatic > Marine > Unclassified | place: USA: California...
GGAAATTTAAGACCACCTGTAACTACCAAGCCATCAAGATTAAAAAAAGGATCATCAGCTTATAATAGAAGAAAATCTTTTTGTAGTCGTATGCAAGGTATGAAAAGAAGATTAACTTCTGCTAAGACAGCTAACGATCCTAATTCAAGGATAAACAAAGCACTCCGTAAATGGAACTGCTAAAACAAAGGAGAAACACAATGCCAATGGTAGGAAAAAAGAAGTTCGCATATACTAAGAAAGGCAAAGCTGCCGCTAAAAAATATGCAAAAAAATCTGGTAAGAAGATGAAATCTAAATACTAGATGTTAACTAAATTAATAGCAAAACTAACAGGAGAAACGATAGTGCCGCTAAAAAAAGGATCAAGTCAAAAAACAATATCAGCTAACATTAAAAAAGAAATCAAAGCTGGTAAACCAAGAAAACAAGCTATTGCAATTGCATTAGCTAGTGCAGGTAAATCTAAAAAGAAGAAGAAAAAGAAATGAAGAAAGGTTATCACAAAACAAAATCTGGCAAGATGGCCAAAAAAGGTTTGTACTACAACACCAATCAAAGAAAAAAGAAAGGTGTTAGTAGGAGCAAAACTAAATCTACAATTTCACCCAAAGCATATAGCAGGATGAAAAGTGGATTTAAAAAAAGTTAGGCGTAGCTTGTCAAAAAAAAAGCTGGGATGATGGTGGGTAGAAAAAAACTTTGGAAGAAAAATACTAAGATTATTAGGAATATTGGTATCTGCAAATATTGCAATAAAAACATAATTTCTGATGAACCCTTTGTTATTTTTGCAACTAAAGAACCAGCTCACTATGTCTGTATGAAAAAAGACTCAGAGGAAAATCAATTATAGATTGATAGATTGTTTTAATTTGACTATAAATAGGATTGCACACCTTTGAGCTAGTGCATTTCTTATTCTTAGAATACACTAGCTCACACTAATTATTTACGCTGTTATTTTTAATTTTTCTTCTTCTAAATTCATTTCATCTATTACTTCAGAATAAGAATTTGGGTTAGGATAATACTTTTCATTTCTAACCTGATTGTTTCTGTTTAATTCAGCAGGATTGTCCTCATATCTAAAATTAGATTGGTTCTGAATAACATCAAATCCTTCAAAGAAATATGTTATAGGAACATTTAAAGCATAAGACAGTATGAATAACTTAGCTGAACTTACGCTGTTCTTTCCTTTCTCATATTTTTGAACTTGTTGAAATGTAACTTTTATTTTATTTGCAAGTTCAGTTTGAGTCCAATTCAAATCTATTCTTTTCTTTCTTATCTTCTTGCCGATATGAATGTTAATGTTTGTCTCACTTTCGTTTTTGTATTTAGCCATAGATATAGCTCTCCTTTCTTTCTTTTTATAATGTGAATTTCTTTTTAACTAGAAATTCTTATTTGTTTACTTTCTTCAGCAATAATAAGATTAGCAATTCTTGCTATCTCATTTTTTTTTCTTTCAGCAAAACTTTTGTATTTATTCATTAGTATTGCTGCCTTTTCCTTTTTCTGCTGAAGTTCCTTTATTGTTAAAGGGTTGTACTCCATGCTCCTCCTTTTTTTTAACAAGCGATTTAACTAATCTAGTATTTGTTATAGATACTTTAGCTCTATCACTTGCATTTATTTGATTTGCGGCTTCCTCCACAGAATCAAATTCTTCTTCCATTACTACAGTCATTTCATAATGATATATTTTTTTACAACTCATAGTAATTATTGACTTTCAATTTACTTCTTTTTGACAGTTCAGTCAAGCTATACTTTCTCATAAAAACATCATTGGATTTTATCAATCCTAGTTTTTCTGCATCTTTCATTAATACACCTATTCTTTGCTTAGACACTTTTAGTTCGCTTCCTATCTCATTTAATTTAGGCCAGTATTCATTTTCAGAATGATAACTATTCATAAAATCAACTATTTTTTTAATTTGTGGACTAAAAAATATTTTATTCTTGTTTTTCATTATTATTAATCTCCATTCCTTGTACCATTAATTTCAATAAATGATTATACCCAGCAATATCTTTATGTGTATCTTCTTTATATATATTTTTTTTTGAACCATCTTGTATTGTCCTTGTTAATTTAAGTACAATCATTAACTGAGGAACTATTGTTATTGGAACTTTAATTTTTTTCTTATTAATTACTTCAAGGGTAGATTTAATAAAACTACTTACGATATGACAATTCCCATCAAAATCTCCATATTCTTGTTGTTTTCTTTTTAATAATTCTTTTGTAAGTTTTTCACCTATGTCTATCCATTTTATATTATCGTCATTCATCTTTGCTCCTTATTAAATTTTAATAAAGGGGTGTTAATTTACAACTAGGGAAATAAAAAAAATAACACCCCAATATATTACAGTAGGTTAAGTTCTAGGAACTCCTCTTACTTGTAATTTATGAACTTCTTTTCCATCATCTTTTCTATTAATGTATTCAGTAAGTTTTATTTCTTCGCCTTTTTTGTAGTCCTTTTCACATTTGAAAGAACCCCAAAATTTGTCAGGGTTTTCATTGTCTCTGTTTAGATACCCTGTTCCTTCTTTTAATACAAATTCTGACATTTTTACCTCCTATTCATTTTCATTTTCATCAGTTTGTTATCTAACATAATTATTTGTTTCCCTTCTTTTGTTTTAAGAAAATCAGAATAATTATGCGTCTTGTTTATTTCTGATTTTAGTTTAGCTAACTTTGTTGTTAAGCCACTAAGATCAGATTTCTCAGCATTTAAACCATTTTCAATTTCTGAAAGTTTATCTGCATAAGAATTTTGTTTTGTTGGTTTTTTATTTTCAACTATTTCTTTTTTAGTTGTTTGAAATAAAACATCATCAATTGGACTATCAACCTCATCTTCTGAATAGACAAATCCATGCAACCCAATTAATTTTAAGATAGCTCTATCAATAGCTCTTTTCTCAGCCATAGCATAAGGATAACTATTTTTATTATTTTTTGGTGAAGCTTCCCCATAAGTGATTACTTTTTTATTACCTAAAGAAGCATAACATTTGATTGCCACAACACCCATTTCAGAGTTTTTTTCTACTTCTTCTAAACTATCTATGGAAACCTTTTTATGTGTGCCAGCAATTTCAATGTATCTATGCTTCATACAAGTTGCTCCATGTTTTTCCCACAAACAATCTTTTTTATTAAATTTTAATTCAGTTAAAATATTTTCAACTATCGGATCAATTTTCATTTATTCCCTTCCTTTTGTATTATTTGGTTTACGATTTCTTCTTCTTCTTTCTTTTTTTCTTGCTTATAAACATTCCTAGCTATTTCTTCTAATTTTTCTAAGATTTCTTTATTTATAATTCTTTTAATATCTTCACTTGTTAGATCACCACATCTATAAGTTTTCATAAAAGTCCTCCATTTTTTTTATGTCTTCTTCTTGCATATTTTCTAGCATAAAATTGTTCTTCCAGTTTCTTATCTCAGACCAATCAACACCAATCATTGTAGCAAGTTTTTTTATACTACCATCTGCCATTCTTAACATTTCTTGTCTTTGAATGTTTATTTGTATAAATTTTTTAAAAAAATATTTCAGTCCATTATTAGATAATTCCCAACAATTATTACTATCAAACATAGTGTAATCTTTATTGTCAGAATAAATTAAAAAAGGTTTGTAATCTTTGCAGACTTTTGAATATAGTGCTACTTGCATACAATGTGTAAATTGCGGTGATTTAATTTTGTTTGGACTTCTGTATAAAAGCTTATCCCCTTTAGAGTAAACTGAACCAAATCTATTTTTATGTTCAGTCAATATTTTAAGATCATCATTATAACAATCTATGTACCCCTCAGTAGCTAAACCTAAAGTTTTACCCATATAGACATCATCAAACCATTCTGAAAAAAATTTTTCTACTTTCCAGGTATTAAATTTATTTCCTGAAATATCTTTAATGGCTTGAATATGGTTTTTTACATAAACTAAAATTTGCTCAGATATGATCTTAGCTTTTTCTTTTTGTTTATCTTTATATGGTGTGATCTTTACAAAATCATCAAAGTTCTTTTGCACATCTTCCATTTTAAATATGTTAGTTAATATTCCTTGAAAATAATCATGCACTTTAGTTCCAGCATTAAAACTAATGCTAGGATTTTCTGGAAGAAAATTTAAATACTGTTTTAAGGGGTACTTAATAAACCAAACATTATTTTGTAATGCTGTTTGACTAGGTGAAGTTGTGGCTTTTGTAAAGTCTCCCTTTATATAGACTTCGTCAGTTATCCTTTCATTCATTGACAAATCATTTATATATTTTTCAATACAAAGTCAACACTTTAAATATTGATTTATGGATAAAAAAATGTATAAGCAATTAATGTTTCCAGAATGGGTTTATTATAGGAAATGGAAAATTAAAATAGAATATATAGGCAAAAAAAAGGCAAACAAACTTAATTGTTTGGCTATGTATTTGCCTGATAAAAATAAAATTTTAATTTTAAAACACCAGTCCTATGAAAATATTATTAATTCTTTACTGCATGAATGTTTGCATGCAATCTGTAATTTAGATAACCTAGAGGTTGCAAAATATGGTGAAGAAAAGATAGTATCTAATTTTTCAGACGCTATCATAAGATTAATTAAACAAAATCCTTTACTGCCAAGACTACTAAAAAAAATTAAAAAATGAATTTAGAAACTATAAATTTAAATTGGGAAGAAATATTATCTGGAGCAATTACTGGCCTGTTAAGACAATCGGAAAGTATGAGACAAAATATTGCTTGGGGTCATAATGCTAATTTTAACATTTATGATAAGTGGGGTATGACTATTTCTGGCTCATTATGCGAACAAGCTTTAGCTAAGAAAATGAAAAGTTATTTCAGTCATAGCGTAAATAATTTTTATGGTTCTGACTTAACCATTAATAATAAATCTGTTCAAGTAAGATCACAATTAATGTCAAAAAAAACTAACAATCTTATCATAAGACAGGGTTATAAAAAAACAGACTATTATTTTTTAGTGGGTGATGATACACCTACATACACATTCTTTGGATACATAGCTCCAAAAAATATTGAAATATTTGGTGAATGGACAAATTTTGGCCATAATTCAAGACCTTATGTTTGGTCTATTCCAATAGATAAATTAAAACCTATTAGTCAGTTTAAATATGAAAGATAAATCATTCTTTAAAGTTGAACATCAATTACTGGATAATACAGTTCTTAAACCAGTTGAGAAATGCCTTTTAATGCTCCTTAGAAGACTTAAGACAGCTCCTAGAGGGTGTACCCCTAGTCACTCCTACCTTATGAAAAGAACCTCAATTAAACACAGGAAAACGCTTGTTAGACATTTGGATAAACTTCAATTGTTTGGTTATATAACTTGGCAAAATAGGGGGAAAAACCAGACTAACAAATATTACTTTAGGGAAGATAGCCAATTTCAATCCATTCTGCAAAGCAACCTAAGATTAAGAAGTAAAATGTCCTTACAGCAAAAACAATTATACAATGATAGAAAGTTATTAAAGGGTATAAACAATAAAAAGGTAGTATTGATTGAAAGCTTAAAGAAATAGGGGAGGTATAATTTTGTCACCTATGGGTGTATAAAAAATATACCTGAATTAAGATATATAATATTAATAATTACTAGCTACAAATATGGTACAGAGCAAACAAATACAATATTGTCTTAGCAGGGTTAGGAAGTCTTTAAATGCTGACTATAGAATGGCTATAAAAAGAAATAAAAGTAATAGACCAAAGAACCCCCCCCTGATTGATTTACTTGAATACTTAAAAAGTAAAAAGGTGTCCGATCTTGAGCTTGATAAAGTTGTTAATGATTATTGGAAAGCTGTTGAAAAAGACCCAAACTTTGAAAAACAATTTGCACAGCAAATCAAGAACAAGTATAATAAAAATGTTTAAACACAATATCTAGGTATTAAAATACTTTTCCCAAAAAGTATTTGGATATGGCCAGTTTCTTACCCTTTCAAACTGGCCTATCCTCCTTGATCTTCTTTGTAATCATCAAGTTTTTTTAAGTTATTTATCTTGCAAGTTAATAAACTTTCTACGCCTATAAGTTCTTTGTCCAAGTCTGATATAATACAATTACCATTAGAATAATTAGGATGAGACATAACCATACCATATATGCCTCTACCTTGATGAAAAACGTAATCACCCTTTTTAATAATCATAATATTTCCAATTTGTTCTAAAGTCCCACTTGCAAAAAAATATTTTTAAATCTTTCAATTTCAAAAAAGATTTTAAATACTTTTTATAAATTTTTTGGCTTGATTTATTTGGAAATGATTTATCAAAAGATGAATTATAAAACTGGTTTTGATGTTTTAAAAAAGCATCTACTGATTTTTTGTGCTTATAATCAATATTAATAATAGTTGGTTTATCACTTAATCCTCCAGGATGCATATCGCCAGAAGTAGATATTAATTTTAAATCAATCATTATTCCACCTCCTCTATTTGATCTATGCTTAATCCATCAGCATTTTCAAAATTCTCATCATCCCATTCTGATAATGGTTTATTCAATGCTTTTTTTTCTGCTTCTTCTTCGTTCTTAGCTTTTATTTCTATTTCATAAGTAGAATATAAAGTTTGACTAGCTGTTATTTTGTATGTCTTCATTATTTCCCTTTGGTTGTTTGTTGTTAAAATAATCCCTTACAATCATTTTCCAAGCTAATTTATTTTCTTTTTGTAAAGTTGTCAATAGCAAATAAACTGTCTGTTTAAGATCAGTATTATTCCCAACCTTTAGATTTTCTATATTTTGTCCAATAATCATTTTTTATTCTGTTCCTTTCTTTTAAGTAATGACTGATACCCAATATCAAAGCTGACCCTATTATTATTATTAGTTCCATTAGTACCCCCACCTTTTAAAAGTTTCTTCGATCATATCTTTTAATTGATAAGTGCAACAATAATCATTATTTTTATTAGATTTACATATTGCTTCTATCTCATCAATTAACTCTTGTTTATTTTTTAAATCTTCTAACTCTAATTGTTCATCTGTTTTTAGTGCTTTCATTTATTCCCCTTTGTTATGTGTTTAAGATCGTCATAATTAGAACACCACTTATAGAAATCTTTATTGGTATTCTTATATTCTTTATTAAAATCATCATCATCATTTAATAAAGATTGATATTCAGTTAATGCTTCCTTAAATGTCTTCATTTATCCTCCTTTACTTCTTTTATTTCTGGGTCAACATAATCGTTAAACTCACTAAATTCTAAGTCGCCAACATCAGCATCAATCATTTTACCTTTTTGATCGCCATAGAATATTCGCCAAGCTTGTTCTTCATTTTTAGCAAAAACAATTGTGTCTCTACTCATAACTGGCATTGAATTAATAATGTATTTTTTCATTTTTAACCTCATCATTTTTAATGTTTTCTGACCCACAGAAAGCACAAACCTCAGTCATTTCAGATAATTCGTACCAGCTATAATTTTTCTCAGGGTCAAACTCTTTCAATAGTGTTCCATCAGTAAAGCTACAATCTAAACATTTCATTGTTTGTCCTTTTCTTTTTGTTCGCAATAATCAGTTAAAAACTCATCAACATAATAAGCTGTTGTAGCGTCTATGTCTGTGATGGTTTCTGTGTACCAAGTTTTATTGGGTCTTTCCATTGTTGTAACAATAGCCCAACCTGTGCATTTGTCAGTCATTGTTTCCCCTTTGTTTGTCTGATTAAGTTAGTTAATAGTTTATTTGCTTCATTAAAATCTTCCATTATTTCATCATCATCAAAAAATAACTGGTCATTTTCTGAAGTCCAACCTCTAGGAAAATATTTTTGTATTAAGTCGCATAAATCATCATAAAAATAATCTATGCTTTTAACTTTTTTATTTTTATTTTTTTTCATCTTCTTCCCTTTGTTTTCTAGTGTCTTTAATGTACCAATAAATAGTGACTGGAACAGCAATAGCTACGCTTATTATATTTAATAATAGATTTTCCATTATTTCCCCTTTGTTATTATTACATTAACTTTTTTTATACCTTTCCAATTTTTATAAGGTACTATTTCATATTTATCCTTGCTAGTGTTAGCCATAGCTAAACTAGCTTTAATATATGCTGTCCAATTATTAGAAAGCATTTCCTGTTTTTGTTTGTCTGTCATTTGTTCCCCTTTGTTGTATTCACAATATATAATTGTAAATTATTTGTCAATACTAATTATATTCCCTAAAATCAGGAGCTATTATTCCATAACCTCCCCAATCTTTATGAATATTTTTATCTTTACTAAATTTGTCACATAATTTAAGAGCATAACCTCTAGGATCACCATTAAAAAAGACTTCATTAGTGTTTAAAATCTTCTTAACTTTGTCAATTATTTTAGTAGTCTCACTATCAATGTTTTGAGTAATACCATTACAATAATCTTCGGCTAATCTATGAGCTTTATTTTCTAACCTAAATAATTTTTTACCTAGTTTAATACTGTCAATATCTAGATTAAAAATAGCTTTAAGATTATCATTATGTTTTTCTATTTGATTGTACATTTTTTGTTTTTTGTCCATATTATTTACCTTTTTATTGATTGTTATTGATGTAGTCTTTAGCTAATTTAATAACTGTTTCAGCTTGTTTTTGGTTTAAATTGTGAACAGCTTTTAAACCCTCTAAAAGCATTTTATATTGCATTCCCTCATTTTCAGGCAAAAACATTAAATTGTTATAATGTCCATTTATTAAAGTATATATTGCAAAGGATATATTTTTATCTTTATTAAAAGTATATGCTTTGTGACTTAAATCATTAATCATATTTTCCCTTTGTTTTATTTGTTTTATTGTATATATTAAACATACAACCTTTTATAATTTATTGTAAATGATTTGTCAACATTAAATATTAAAATAATTATATGAATAAAACTAAATTTACACCTGAGACCCTAGAATATATATTTGAGCAATTGGCTTTAGGTAGAGGTATTAAAAAGGTTTTAGATGATGATAAGGTTAAGGCCAGTTGGGAGGGCTTTAGAAAGTTATTACATAAAAAACCTAAAATAAGAGAAGAATATGAAACAGCAAAGCAAGATGGTGTTGATTATCTATTAAGTGAAGCAAGCGAACAATTGCAAACAGCTATTAATGAATTTAAGATAAATGGCAAAGGTGATCTAGCAATTAGCCATTTAGTAAAAGAAGCTGTAGCTTTAAGTAAGTGGAAAGCTACCCATTTATTGCCTAAATATTCTAATAAAACGCAAGTTTCTTTATCAAATCATAATGATAAACCCTTGATTGTAAAGTGGTCTAAAGAATAATAAACATTAAAAAGATTAATTAAATAAAGGATTACTGTAAAGTTGTTGCAAACTTTGTCCACAAAGTTGCCTAAACAATCTATAAGAAAAAAAATATAATGCTAGTTGCATACAAGTAAAATACAAGTTGCATTATTCGCTTTAAGATATTACTGATAAATCGGCACTATCAGAACAATCTAGCAAGTGTGTTGTAAAATCAAGGAAGGGGGGTTTTAAAATGACCCCTACCGCTAAAATTTTGACGCTGGCGTTGATAGCGTTAATAGGAGGTACATACAAATAAATTAGAAAGCCCACTATGTTTGACGATAATAAACCAAAGATATATGCTATAGTTCTTGTATCTGAACATAACAATTCAGTATCAGTTCATTTTGAAGGATTTTCTGATTTACAAGATGCTAAAGATTTTAGCCATTACATTATGGAAGAATTAAATATAGAAGATATTAATAATCCAAAAGATTTCACAGTTCACTAGGTGGGGGGTTTTGTTTAAAAGATGTCAGAAATTGTAATTCCATACTCACCAAGAAAACTCCAAAAATTTTTGCACAAAGAAATGCTTAAGCACCGATTTAATGTAGTCGTTGCACATAGGCGGTCAGGCAAAACAGTAATGTGTATTAATCACATGATTAAGGATGCCTTAACCAGTCCTAAACCAAACCCAAGATATGCTTTTATTTCACCCACATTCAAACAAGGTAAATCAACCGCTTGGGATTACATAAAAACCTATGGCAAGAACATCCCTTTTGTTAAGTTTAATGAATCAGAATTAAGATGTGATTTTCCCAATGGTTCAAGGGTTACTATTTTAGGTGCTGAGAATGACCAGGCGTTAAGGGGTATATTTTTAGATGGTTGTGTAATGGATGAAACCCAAAATATTAGTTCTACATTATTTCCAGAAATCATCAGACCTGCTTTGGCAGACCGCAAGGGTTGGTGTATTTTTATAGGTACACCCAAAGGACAAAATTATTTTTATAAATTACACAAAGAAGCAGAATCTAAAAAAGATTGGTGGACAGGAGTATTCAAAGCATCTGAAACAAAAATATTAGACAAAGAAGAATTAGAGGCGGCACAAGCTGTAATGTCTTCAGATTTATACGACCAAGAATTTGAATGTTCATTTCAAGCTGCTATCACAGGTTCTTATTATGGGGCTATCATTGAAAATTTAGAAAACACAGGAAAGATAACAGATGTGCCTTATGATGAAAATTTAAAAACAGAAACCTGGTGGGATTTAGGTCTTAAAGATTCCACAGCAATTTGGTTTGTGCAAAGACATGAAAACGAAGTTAGGGTTATTGATTATGAAGAATCCTCTGGTGAAGGTCTTGATTTTTATGCAGACCTACTAGATAGCAAACCTTATAAATATGATAGACATATAGCTCCACATGATATAAAAGTTAGGGAATTAGGAGCTTTTGGAAAATCAAGGTTGGAAAGTGCTTTAGAATTAGGTATATCATTTGATGTAGCACCTAAACTTTCAATTGAAGATGGAATAGAAGCTGTGAGAAGAACATTACCTAATTGTTATTTTGATAAAAATAAAACACATCAAGGTTTAGAAGCTTTGAAAGCTTATCAAAAAAAATGGGATGAAAAGAATCAATGTTTTAAAAACAGACCGATTCACAATTTTGCCAGTCATCCTGCTGATGCGTTTAGATATGGTTGCACTTTTGTAGGTGGAGAGGTGACAGACTGGAAAAAGGAAATTTTTGTTGATACAAGATATATAGTTTAATTATGCCAAAAAAAAGAATCAAACGACTAGAAGATCCAGATTTAAAAAACATTTTACAATCACACATAACTAATGCTTTAGGATTTTTAGGCGGAACACTTTCTACTCAAAGAGAAAAATCTTTAGAATATTATCAAGGAGACAAGTTAGGAAATGAAATAGATGGAAGATCGCAAGTTGTAAGTACAGACGTTGCTGATACAATAGAAAGTTTATTACCTAATTTATTAAGGGTCTTCACAGCATCAGACAGGGTTGTTAATTGTGAACCAGTTAAAGCAGAAGATGCTCCTTTAGCAGAACAAGCCACAGCATATCTCAATCATATTTTTTACAAAGAGAATGATGGATTCGTTTTACTTTATAATTTTTTTAAAGATGCTCTTTTGGAAAAGAATGGAATCTTAAAAGTTTATTATGATGATACTGTTACAGTTGAACATGAAACTTATAAAAATTTAACCGATCAAGAATATCAAGACATCATAGATCAGGA
>Ga0222715_10004783_pt1 | contig 11656 bp, 9 predicted proteins | sample C33_9DmetaG_FD_165056 | JGI IMG/M metagenome (GOLD analysis project Ga0222715, IMG submission 165056) | Estuarine water microbial communities from San Francisco Bay, California, United States - C33_9D | ecosystem: Environmental > Aquatic > Marine > Unclassified | place: USA: California...
GCGTCGTCGCCGTCCGACTCCCCGCCGCTCGCCGTCGCGCGCTCCGGCTCGAGGATCGCCGCGAGATTCTCGACGAACGCCGTGAGATGCGCCGAGCGCTCGTCGTCGAGCGCGCCCGCTCGCCGCAGCCACCCCCGCACGGCCTCGACGCCCCGCGCGCGCCGCGCGTCGTCCATCGCGTCGTCCGCGACGTCGTCGCGGTCGACGTCGTCGCCCTCGCGCGCGTCCGCGCCCGCGCGCGCGCGCATCGCGACGCGGCGCCGTGTGCCGATGGATGGATGGATGCGTCGTCACATCGCGACGCGTCTTCGCGCGATGCGCGCGCTGGACGACGCGCGCCTGCGAAACGACCTGTGCCGCGACGTCGCCGACGCGTGCGCGTCCTCGAGCGCGTCCGCGCGCGAGCACGCCGAGGCGCTCGCGCGAACGGTCGACGTCCTGCTCGCGCGACTCGACGAGACCGAACGGAGCGTCCAGCGCGCGCGCGACGAGGCGCTCGAGGGAAGCCACGGCTCGAGGGACGCGTTCGAGCGAACGCTCGTCGACGTGCGACGAGACTGCGCGCTGATCGACTCGATCGAGGACGCGCTGCGGTCGATCGAGAACGCGCTGGCGTCGCTCGAGCGCGCGACGGGGGGCGCGGAACGCGCGGAGCTCGAACTCGGACGACACGCCGGGAAGGCGCTGGAGAGCGTGCGAGCGCAGTTTGGAGGGTTGTTCGGTAAGGTGGGGGCGATCACGGAGACGTGGCGGATGTCCGCGGGGAGAGGCGCGGAGGACGGGGAGACGGCGGCGGCGGCGCCGACGTCGCCGACGTCGCCCGGAGCGTATTATTTCGACGACGACGACCACGACGAGGGCGAGGGCGACGCCCGAGGCGGGACTGGGGTGAAAATCGGCGCCGCGATCGCGGCGAACGCGAATAAGCTCGCGAGTTCGCTCGCGGATGGGTTGTCTCGATTTCGCCTTCGCGCGACGAGTCGAGCGAGCGCGAGCGCGAGCGCCGAGGCCTCCGACGCGGACGCCGACGCGGACGTCGCGTCGTGATCGCGTCGTTCGGTTTGTTTCGTGTTGTAATCTACCGCGGTGCTGTTTCAAAATCAATCTATCGCGCCGTCTCGCGCTCGCCGTCGCAAGTTCGCCTCGCGCAGAAACGCCTTGCGTTCCCTCACCCCGAGTCCCATCGCCTTCAGCCGCTCGCTCTTCGCCCCCAGCGCGTGCTCGAACGACGGAAACTTATCCGCGTGTTTCTCGTCCACCTTGGCGCGCGTCAACAGCGCGCGCACGCGCTCGACGTCTTCGGCGCTCGGCGAGGGCGCGTCCTCCGAGGTTTCGTCGGAAAACGCGCGACGCCCGCGCGTCGTCGCCGCGTCGCCGCGCGCGCGCGCGGACGCGCGGTCGACGATCGCGCGCGCGCGCCGCGCGAGCGATCGGGCGAGCATGACGGTCCTCGCGCGCGCGCGTCGAGCGTCGAGTCGCGGTGTGAGGTTTGCGATTACGAGCGCTACTTGTTCTGGTGCCTATCCCTACGCCTGCGCTTGCGATGCTTGTGCTTATTCATCGCCTTCTTACGCTTCCGCTTCACGCTCGCCATGTCGAAAAACCCGACGACGTCGCGCTCGGCGTCTCGCTCGAGCGCGCGCAGGCGTCCGAGCAGCGCGCCCGCCGTCATCCCCGTCGCCGCGCGTCTCTCGCGATCGCTCTCGCTCGATCGCGCGTCCGCCGCTCGCGCGCCGTCGCCGAGCGCCGTCGTCGCCGTCGTCGCGTCCGCGCTCGTCGCCGCCGTCGCCGCCGTCGTCGTCGTCGTCGTCGCGTCGCCGCGTCCTCGCGCCGCCGCCGCGCTCGCCGCGCTCGCCGTCGTCGTCGTCGTCGTCGTCATCGTCGCGAACCGTCGCTCGAGCGCGCGCATCGTCGCCGTCGCCGGCGCCGCCGTCTCGATCGCGATCGCGCGTCGCGCGAGCGCGCCGCACGCGCGCGTCCATCGCCGCATCGCGCGTCGCCGATCGACGTCGCGCGTCCTCGCGCGTCCTCGCGCGTCCTCGCGCGCCCTCGCGCGCGCCGCCGTCGCCGCGCCGTCGCCGCGCCCGCGTCGTCGCTCGCGCGGTCGTCGCGCGTCGTCGGCGTCGCGGCGTCGCGTCGGCGTCGACGCCGGCGTCGTCGACTTACGTCCGCGTCTTCCCGAGTCGTATGCGTAAACAGTATGGTTTCGGACGCGCGGCGCGCGCGTCGCGACGCCGCGCGCGCGGATCCGCTCCCCTCGAACCGGTCCTTGGAGTCCGTACTGTAGCGCGGAAATTCCAAATGAATCAACTCACGCAGCGTCCGCGGCGTTCGGCGTTCCGCGCCGAGCGTATCTCCACCAGTCAGAGGAAGAGGCCTCGAAGTCCCAGGTCGAAGGCGATCGAGGGCGATTCGCGCGCGACGCTCGAGGGTAAACGCGCGTCTTACGAACGACCCCGTCGACAAAGGACGGGTCCAACAAGTGACGCGCGCGGGGCGGCGGCGACGCGCGGCGTCGCGTCGTTTCGTTTTCCTTCATTTTATATATAGCGTAAATGGAGGTATTCTAGTACCTCGGCGTTCGTATAAAGACGGTGCGTATACCCATTTACGATAGAAATGGCGAAGGCCCTGTCGTCGGCGCGACGCGGACGCCGACCGGCGCGCGCGCGCGGGTCGACGCACACCGCGACGCGCCGCCGCGCGCCGACGCGGACGATCGCCCGCGATCGACGCGCGCGCGCGCGGACGGCGACGGACGGCGCCGAGCGAGGCGCGCGCGAGGACGGACGCGCCGGGTTTGAAAAATGACGGCGGCGACGGCGACGACGACGGCGACGACGCGAGGCGCGACGCGCGAGGCGCGACGCGCGACGACGGCGCTGTCGAGCCGCGCGCGCGCGATGCGTCGCGGCGGCGCGGGCGACGCGCTGGGGGCGCGCGCGCGCGCGAACGCGGGGACGCGAGGACGAGGCGCGAGACGCGGGGACGGCGCGGCGCGCGCGTGCGGGATCATCGGCGTCGTCACGAGGGACGAGGGCAAGGGCGTGGCGGCGGAGATTTACGAAGGATTGCTCATGCTGCAACATCGAGGTCAGGACAGCGCGGGAATGGTGACGTACGATGGGACGAGGTTCAAGGAGAAGAAGGATAACGGGTTGGTGAAGGACGTCTTCGATAAGAGCGCGATGAAGTATTTGGACGGACACATCGGCATGGGACACGTGCGATATCCCACGGCCGGGGGGTTGAGCGCGACCGAGGCGCAACCGTTCTTCGTGAATCAACCGCTGGGGATTTATTTGATTCATAACGGGAATCTCACGAACACGGATGAGCTGCGGGCGAAGGAGCTGAACAACAGGCACTTGCGCACCGGGAGCGATTCGGAGGTTTTGTTGAACGTCTTCGCGGAAGATTTGAGCAAGGAAATCGCGGCGCACCCCGATAAAGACAGCGACAAGCAGTTGTTTGACGCGGTGACGGTGACGATGGGCAAGGTGAAAGGGGCGTACTCGATCATCTCGCTCATCAACGGCCAAGGCATGTTCGCGTTTCGCGACCCGAACGGCATTCGCCCGCTCGTGTTGGGGCAACGTCAAAACGCCGACGGCGAAGACGAGTGGTGCGTCGCGAGCGAAGACGCCGCGTTCGGACCGCTCGGATTCACCACCGTGCGCGATGTCAATCCCGGGGAGGCGATCCTGATCACGGCCGAGGGCAAGATGATTTCTCGTCAGTGCATGAAGGGTTCCATCTCGCCGTGCATCTTCGAGTACATTTACTTGGCGCGCCCGGATTCTCAAATCAACGGCATCTCCGTGTACGAGTTCCAACTTGAACTCGGCCGCCGTTTGGCTAAGCGCATCAGCGAGCGCGGATGGGAGATTGACACAATCGTGCCCGTGCCGGATGGCTCTCGTCCGAGCGCCATCGAAGTCGCGTCGGCGCTCGACTTGCCTTACCGCGAAGGTTTGGTCAAGAACCGATACGTCGGTCGCACGTTCATCATGCCCGACCAGCGCATCCGCGAATTGTCCGTGCGACGTAAACTCAACGCCATGCGATCGGTGTTCAACGGTAAGCGCGTCTTGCTCATCGACGACTCCATCGTCCGCGGGACGACGATGAACCAAATCGTGCAAATGTGCCGCGCCGCGGGTGCGGTCAAGGTCTACCTCGCGTCCGCAGCACCGCCGGTTCGTTTTCCTAACGTTTACGGCGTCGACATGCCGTCGCGCAAGGAATTCGTCGCCGACGACAAGACGGAGGATGAAATTTGCGCCACCCTCGGCGCGGATGGTTTGATTTACCAAACCGTCGAAGACCTCTTGCAAGCGGGTCTCGGCATGAACGCGCAAATTCCGCGTTTCGACGCGTCGTGCTTCGATGGCGACTACGTCACGGGCGATATCGACGAGACTTACCTCGAAGCGCTCGAGGCCGCGGGTCGCGGAAAGGGCAAAAAGGGCGCGACTCAAAACGCCCCGGCACGATGAGCGTCGTAATACATCGTCCACACGAGCGTTGTTCGAATCCACTTGTAAAAGAAGACGTTATTATCTCTTTGATTAAAATAAATTCATCGCTCATCCGTCGCGCGCTAGGGTGTCTATGCGAAGAGTAAGACGAAGAGTAAAACGAGCGCGTCGCTCACGGAAGCGGCAACCTTTCCAAAATATCCGCCGCGCCGCTCGTCTCGTACTTTTGCCCCGACTCCATGGCTAAGTACTCGATCACTCCATCGCGCGCGATGAGCGCGTATCTGCGACTGCGCGTGCCCATGCCTTGCTCGTGAAGATCCAAATCCACGCCGCACGCCTTGCTCCACGCCGCCGACCCGTCCGCGACCATCTTAATTTTCGCCATCTTCGCTCCCGCGCTGTTCCCCCACGCGTTCATCACGAAGGCATCGTTCACGGACACGCAAATCACCTCATCCACGCCGCGCGCGCGCATCGCGTCCGCGCGTTCGACGTATCCCGGCAAATGTTTCGTCGAGCACGTCGGCGTGAACGCGCCCGGCACCGCGAACACCACCGCCGTCTTCCCTCGCAGCAGATCCCCGAACGCGCACCGCACCAGGTTCCCGTCGTCGTCGAAGTACGACACCTGGACGTCCATCGGCAGCGTCTCGCCGCGCGCGACGGGCTGGCGGTGAAGCCCGCGACGCGTGACGTCGCGACCGGCGGCGGAACGCGTTCGCGGCGCTCGCGCGCGCGGCGGCGCGCCGCGACGCGCCCGCGACGCGCGCGGCGGCGCGGCGGACGTCGACGCGCGCATGTCGCGCGATCGAGACGACGCGCGGGCGCGACGCGCGTCGAGCGGCGTCGAGTGACGATTCGACGTCGACGCTCGACGCCGCACTCGCCGACGCGTCCGCTCGTCATGGGCGCGGACGACCGCGACGGCGCGGCGAGCGACGACGACGACGGCGGCGCGCGCGTCGAGCGCGCGGCGCAGATCGCGCTCGCGATCCCGGTGAGCGTGTCGATGACGATGAACACGCTGAGAGATTTAGTGACGCTCGTCTTCGTCGGACGAGCGCGCGCGACGGTCGAGCTCGCGGGCGCCGCGCTCGCGATGACGACGACGAACATCGCGTGTAAATCGGTGCTGGTGGGACTGGCGAGCGCGGTGAACACGCTGGCCGGTACGGCGTACGGATTAGGGGCGTACGAGCGCGTGGGAGAGACGACGCAACGCGCGCTCTTGGTGACGACGACGTACGCGGCGTTGACGTGCGCGGTGTTCGCGACGAGGGGTGAGGAAGTTTTAGCGGCGACGGGGCAAGACGCGCGCGTGAGTCGCGAGGCGGGACGATTTTTGCGAGCGGCGACGCCGGGGGTGTTGGTTTACGCGTGGACGCAGTGCTCGATGACGTTTTTGCACTCGATGGGAATCACGCGGCCGCAGGCGTTGGGCGGCGTGCTCGCGGCGATCGCGCACCCGGTTTTGTGCTATTGCTTCGTGTGGCGATGGGAGATGGGGGTCGTCGGCGCGGCGTTGGCGTGGAGCGCGTCGTCGGCGGTGTGTTTGGCTACGCAGGTGGCGTACGCGACGATTTGGCGGAAAATGTTTCGCGAACGCGATGAGGCGTTGGCGCTCAAGCGCGATATGTGCTGGCCGGAATGGCAATTACGACGCGCGATCTCCGCGGAGGGATTGTGGGAATATTTCGCGCTCGCGTTGCCGGGCGTCGCGATGAAGATGGAGTGGTGGGCCAGCGAGATGATTGTAGTATTCGCTGGATTTTTGCCGAATCCTGAGATCGCGCTCTCAGCGCTTTCTATTTACGGCACTACGAATGCATTCGTGTTCGACGCCTCGATCGGGCTCGGCGTGGCGTCGTTGACGCGCGTGACGCACGAGCTCGGCGCTGGCGACGCAAAGAGGGCGAGGCGCGCCGTCGCCGTCTCGTTCCAACTCATCGCCTGCGTCGGCGTCCTCGCGAGCGCGGGCATCATCATCGCGAGGAAAGATTGGGCAAAGTTGTTCACCTCGCGTGAAGACGTGCGCGAGCTCGTGTCCGAGCTCATGATTGCGCTTGCGGCGTACGCGCTGTTTGATTGCGCGGGCGCCGTGCAAGCGGGCGTCGCGCGAGCGTGCGGCAAGCAATCCATCGCCGCAAAAGTCGTCTTCGTCGCGTACTGGATCATAGGCATCCCACTGTCGCTCTCATTAGCATTCGGTGCGCACATGGGCGCCCTCGGTCTCGTTCTCGGCGGTTTAGTCGCCACCATGGTCCACACCGGCGCGCTCGGTTACGTCATCGCGCGCCGTCTCGATTGGGACGCCGAAGTCGTCTCCGCGCGCGATCGTCACGCGCGTTCGACGTCTCACGCCGCCGAAGCGGGCCACGTTCCGCGTTCGTCGAGCTTCGCGCTCTTAGAAGCCGCGAGGGCGAACGATTTAACCCGTCAATACGGCGCCGCGGTGTGAGCGTTCCGCCTCTAGCTCTAGTCCATAGTCTCCGTGTTGTTTTCGAGTTGTACGCGCCGCACAGCGCGCCATGCGTCGCGATGCCGTCGCCGCCGCCGCGGGCGGTTCCATCGCGCTCGCCGCCGCGTGTCGCGCGGCCGTCATCGCCGGCGACGACGCGTCGGCGTCGAAAGCGTCGATCGCCGCGCTCGTCATCGCAGCCATGGCGCTGCACTGCTACGCAGCGTTGCGCGCGACGGAGGCGTTTAAACCCATGCGCGTCGAACGGGACGACGGCGCGAAGCCGTACGACGCGTTCGTGAGCGATTTCGACGCGTACGACCATCGCGGGCGAGCGGTGCGGGCGTTCATGAGTTGACCGCGGTTGAGTGAAAGATTTTTGTTAAAACGACGCGAAGAGCGCGGCGAACGGGTTCGACGGCGACGGCGACGGCGCCGGGATCGAGCGCACCAGCGTCGGTAAAATCATGGATTGCCACCACGGACCGATGGTGGTGGAATAGGTGGAGTACGGACGCTCCCAGAGCTCGATGGATTCGTCGAGGGCGGCGCTCGGAAATCCGTTTCGCGGCACGTCGACGCACGGGACGCCGACGGGGACGTCGTGTCGAGAGCAATCGCGCGCGAACGCGACGACGTAAAACGCGTCGGACGCCGAGAACGTCGCGGCGGAGTTTTTGAAGACGGCGTCTTCGATGGATACGACGGCGAGACGCCGGGCGCGATTGTACAACGCGACGCTGTGATAATAGGCGTTTCGCGTCCAGACGTGACGCACGCCGATGGCGTACACCAAGTCATCGTTCGATGCGAGCGTAAACGCTGGCGCTCGAATGTAGTTTGTGTCACGGTTGTCTCCGCCGCAATTGATGCGAAAGTTGACGCACGTCATCGAAGAATCAATCACGATTTGAGGTCTCGCGGTGGCCACAACCGCGGCGTCTCGTCCGGGAACGCTGGACACGCGTTCGCGGACCGCGCTCACTAGAGCGTCGTGCGCTTGCGTGAGAACGAGCTCATCGACCGTGCGCCTGGCGATCAACGGCGCGGCGGCTTCGAAAATCGCTTCCGGTGCGGCGGCGGACTTCGGCTGTAATCGAAGCGCGGTGATGGGCGGGGAGGATCGCCAGTTTTTCCAAGCCTCAGATGACGCCGGTAAGGCACCGCGATAAAGCACCGTATACGTCGAATCGGTAGATGGTGGTGGCGGAACGCCCATCTCGTTCACCGCTAAACCGCGATCACGCAGTACCGCCGCGGCGAGGGAAAGCGCGGCTCTGTTTCGCGACATTATAAACGAAAACGAGGAGTTCCAGGGCGCAGTCGGGGTACGAACGAACGTCCCGGGAGACACGGTGACTGCCTCAGTGCTCAGACGCGTAAACGCGCCGAAGTCGCTGTTTTCACCCATGCTGAACGTGTCACTCAAGCTCGCGAACACGAGACTTGACGTGGCCCCCCCTAAGCGATACCAATACGGGGTGATTCCGAAGTAAGCCAGCGCAGACGGAGTGCAACCATAAATAAGAACGACTTCCGTCGGCTCTAGAGTCCATTCACACGTCTGTGGAAGGACTCCATCCCGTTGCGCACCTGGAGATGACTCCGCAAACTCGATGTTCGGGCTGTCCAAAACCGGCAGCGTGTGATATTCCGGTTCGGTCTCCGACGCTCCCACGACGCGCCGCCGCGCATCTTCGCCGGCGACACGCGTGCGGCGGCTATGGCGTAGCGAATTCCGCGCGCGCGACACGCTGAATCGTGGACACCCGTACGTCGAAGCTGGATTTGCGTTTCCGCAATCGGTACAATCGGCAGGAAGTTGGTCAAAATCGAACATCCACGTGGAGCCTTCGTCAACGTAAAACGCCGACGCCAGCGCGTTCTTGACATCTTCTCGCGCACTTTCGCTGGCGAGCGCGCACGTCTGCGCTGAAACGTGCTTGACGAGTGCGTGCACGATAGCGATGGCAATCAATGTTGCGTGCATGGTGGGTGCGCATGTGTGCGGGCGCATGTGGAGTCGTGTCGCGCAGTGTGCACACAGCCGTTGTTAGCGCGTCGTGTGCCGGTCGGTACCGGTAGTGTAAAGGTAATGAAATGGTATTGAAAATCAATTCGCAAAAGAAGCTCAATCGAGAGAGTCCGCAGCGTCATCCATGGCCTCATCGTTCGCCTCCTCGCCTTCTTCGGCGCCTTCTTCGGCGGTGCCGTCGTCCATCGGTTCGGCGTCTTCCGCCGCGGGCGGCGGCGTCTCAACCTTTGGCGCCGGCTTGGGGCGGCTCAAAATGGGCGTCGCGACGCGCTCTAACGTGGCGCGCTTCTTGTCTATGTCCGAAATCAACAAAACAGCCGGTTGCGTCTTCGGCGTGGCGGCTTGCAGGGTAGCCTTTTCGTTCAACCACGCCAGGGCGTCTTTGCACTCTTGCGCAACTTTTTCCAAGTCCGCGGCGTCGATGTGGGCGTGCGCCTCATCTCCAGCCAAGGACAAGAAGTTTTCAGCCAACGCCGTGAGCGCGGCGATCGCGCCGGGGCGTTCGCTTTCTTCTCTCTCGCGGCCGACGATGGGCTCTCCGATCGCTCGGAGCTCTTCGAGCTTGTTCACGTACACACCCTTGGTCTCGTCCTCGCCATCCTCGTACAACCAATCCTCCGTGGCGTTCAACAGCGCGTTGAAACTCTCGCGAGTGGCGTCATCGACGTATTCGGCGAGTTGTTCGGCAATCTTAGAGCGCATGCTATACACGTACTCCTCGACGGCGTTTTTGCGCTCCTTCGTCTCTTCTATCACCTTGTCCTGCAGTGCCATGTCGTACTCTTCGTTGGTGAAGCGCTCGACGATTTTTGGCGGCAAACCGCCGACGTGGCTCGTCACCGGTACGTCCGTCTTTTTAACCTTTTTCTTGGCCGGGGGCTTTTCCTCCGCCTTTGGCTCCTCCGCCTTGGGTTCCTGACTGGCAGCGTCGGTTTCCATGCCCTCCGCGCCGTCGGCCGGCGGCGCGGCTTCGTCCTTCATCTCTTCCTCCGGCGCGGGCGCTGCCTCTTCTTCGATTTCCTCCACGACTTGCGCGGATTCGACAGTGACCAAACTGTTCAAGTTCAGACGCACTTTCACCTTAAGTTTTTGTTTCTCACCATCCGCGGCTTTGGCGAACGGGCCGATTTCGTACGTACCGACGACTGGTTCGGTTGACTCGGACAAAAGCTCACTGGCGGCGTAACTCGCTTGAATGGAAAATTTGTCGTTCTTGAAGAATGTCATGAGCTTGGTGCTGGGAACTAAGTTATTGCGCTCGAAAAGTTCCATCGTCTTGTTCGTGCCGTCGTCGCTGGCCCACGCCACGGAGATCGGGAACGGGAACGAGTCTTGAACTTCGAACTCGCGCACGCGGAAGAGCGGCGAAAGCATGGCGCCTTGAAGCGCGCAACCGCGCGCCACGCACTCCGACGCGTTCACCGTGCGCCCGGGCACCTTACCGAAGAACTCTTGAAGTCGACTCGAAATGGCGGGCATGCGCGAAGCGTTGCCCACGAGTTCGACGGCAGAGATGTCGTCCACGGTGAGTCCGGCTTCCTTCACCGCCGTCTCCACCGGGCCCATGAGCTTGGAGATCGTGTCCGCCGCGAGCTCTTCCATCTTCTCACGAGTCATCATCGATTGAACGTCGACATCATCCATGAGACACTCGATGCTGAGCGGCGCTTCCGGGTTCGAGGAAAGAATCTTCTTCATCTTCTCGATGGCCGTCTTCAAACGAAGCGACGCGCGAGCGTTGGAGCGAATGTCAATCTTCTTCGACGCCTTGAACTCTTCGCAAAAGTGATCGAACATGACTTCATCAAAGTTACGTCCACCCAAGTTTCGGTCGAAACCGGTAGACAGAATCTTCAACCCCTTCTTCGTGAACTGCGCGATGCACACTTGCATCGCAGAGTGACCGACGTCGATGAACGCCGTGTTCACCGGCTCGTCGGTGAACTCTGAGGTTTTGAAGATCCCGTACGCCAACGCCGTCGCCGTAGTTTCGTGCATCAATCGCAACACATTCAACCCACAGATCGACGCCGCATCCAACATCGCACGGCGCTCCGCGTCCGTGGCGAACACTGGCACGGAGATGACGCAATCCGTCACCTTGGTGCCGTTGTCGTTCTCAGCGATTCTCTTCAAATCAGCCAAAATCGCCGCCACGCACTGTTCCGGCAAGAAATCTCGCGTCTCTCCCATGTATTGCACGGTAAACACCAACTCCCCGTTCGCGCCGCGCTTGGCGGCGAACGGCAAGTTTTGCAAATCGCTCTGCGCCTCGACGTCGTCGTACTTTTTCCCAATCAAGCGCTTGAGCTGCGTCAGCGTATTCTTCGGTTGCATGTTAATCTTATCCGCCGCCGCGCACCCGACGAATCGCTGCGGTCGCGAAAATCATCCACCAATCGTCAGTCTTCACCCCCCGCGTCGTCCCTCCGCCGTCGCCGTCGATCCCTCGCGCTCGTCCCTCGCGTTCGCTCGAGGAATGAAAAAGAAGAAGCTTCATCTCCATCCGTCTCTTCGCGCGCGTCCGCGCTCGGTCGTCGCGCCTCGTCGCTCCACGCGCCTGCTTCTCCCCGAAATTAATCATGCTCGGCGTCTCGCGCTTGGACTCGTCGTTCAGCACGACGTCGATCCCTTTCCTTCGCGCCAGCGCGACGACGTTATTCGCGTTCCCGAAGTCGA
>Ga0222715_10004785_pt1 | contig 11651 bp, 27 predicted proteins | sample C33_9DmetaG_FD_165056 | JGI IMG/M metagenome (GOLD analysis project Ga0222715, IMG submission 165056) | Estuarine water microbial communities from San Francisco Bay, California, United States - C33_9D | ecosystem: Environmental > Aquatic > Marine > Unclassified | place: USA: California...
TTTCTTGTCCTCTTTGAAGCAAACAAGCAAACCCATTCGTCCTTGAGCGCGAAGGTCAAGCCACGGAACGTCCGAGTTATAAATCAAACGTCGCACGTCAAGGTTGTCTGCACAACAAACTACAAGGTCATAACCTTGAATCTGTTTCTCAGTTAGGACGAGGTAAGGTTGTGCATCAATCTTGTGTCGCTTCTCCAAAGCGGTAACCTTCTTTTCGCCAACATCCTCAGGGGAAAAATTCTGATAAGACAAATTCTTTTCCTCGACAACATCGGCGTCATAAGCCACAATTTTATACAAGCCTACTCGGTCCAAAAGTGGAATAAGAAAACTACCAATTCCACCTGTTCCAATAATCATTACTTTCTTCATATTAATTCCTCCAATTTCTTCGTGTAATTAATCACAGATTTTTTGCTCATGTGAAAGCGTTTTGCTACTTGATAATAGGATAATTCTGTTCCTATATACACACAAGCGGCAAGGATATAGCGAGTTATCTGCATATGCTCACTAACCCTTTCGACAATATCCATCACGTCATAACCGTTAAAATTACAAAACCCTCTAGCCTCTTCTAAATCATAGGTCAAATTGATGTGGAAAAACGGTTCGGTCCTTCCTAACACCGTCTTGGCCCTTTTGATTTTAACCCCTGCAATCTCACAAAGGGTTGCTAGATTTACAACACGATTATTCATCCGTTGATGGATGTAAAGAGAAACTACTGCGAGTTCATCATTGGTGTAATTCCCACGTTGAATTTGCACATACGCCGAGCGCATGATTTTTTTCGCCTCATCAACATCTTCAATACCCAATTCACTACACAGTAGACTCATTTCCATTAGGTCTTTACTAACATTTTCATTTTCACCAAATACGGAAATACGACTTACTGATATGAAATCACACGCACCGCATTTTAAGCAGTTCAAATCGTTCCTTGTTATCGAGGAACCGCACATCAGACAAGCCACTAACGTCACCCCCACTTACAGCACCTCTATAACCACCCAATGTGGAAATGTTTTGCTTACTGTGAACATCGTTCAACAACGCAAGCGCACGTCCAGCCAATTGGTCGCCAAGAGAAACGTCACTTTCTTGGTTATCAATACAGATAGGACCTTCAGCCACAAAATACACATCCTTACCATCACGCTTACCTGTAAGAATCGAATAGCCGTTTCCACCATATTCACCATCACGAACCATAGCGGAAAGGGTTTGACCCCTTGTCCCCCTATATTCCAAGTAATATCTTTCATACTCATCATCTTCTCTAGTTTCCGACGTAAGTTCATCATGAATCGGGAACAGGCAATAAGTAGAAACGTCTTGTCGTCCTGTTGCCTTCAAAGCGCGGGTAATTACAGCCCATTGGTTTTCCTTCCCATTGATGAACATACCTTGTGTATTATTGTTTCTATCATTATCCGTCATGGTCTGCCCACCATTAGTAGAATTACCAACTTCATATGCAAAGATACGCCCTTCAAACCTTGTGCTGAGGTCTTCCATCAATTCCATACTTCGCTTCTCACGCAAGGCAGACTTACGGTTTTGCTCCAAGAATGCATGAGTCATTTTCCTTTCTGCCTCAGACATAAATTTCTTAGTGCAAACGTAATACAACTCTTCAGGTGAAATGTGTGTAAAACGATTCTTCCTAGAACTAGCATAATAAAAGGACTTAAGTGCTCCAACAGTCATAGGAACCCAAGTTCCGGGGTTTAGTTCAATTGCAATTTCTTTTTCTGAAATAGGTTGAATTGAAATCAAGGACTCAACCTTGTTTCCCTTATCATTGTAAAAAGTATAAAGCACCTTATCTGTAAGAGCCTTCTTAACAATTGGGTCCATTCTGATGTAATTCGTAATATAATTATCGGAATCTTCTTCATTTTCCCATCGAGGATGCATGGAAAGCCAAGCCAGAAAAAGATTACCCATGTTCATTTTTAGGATACGGTGTCCATTAACGAACAGTTTGGTCGCTTCTTTCCACATGATAAAATGATGAATCTTTTTATTAGCAAATGCAGCAAAAACCACAGGTTCATTATCACCAACTTGACTAAGAGCATTATTAATCAAGAACTTACTTTCTATCAAAGTGTGATTACTAGTAACTGTGGCTACTCGATTTATGTATCTCCAATTATTGTAATACCCTCCACCAACTCTATAAGGAGCGGTTCTAACGTTACAGCAAATCTGGATATTATGATATCGCCCATTGTTATATCGCCTAAGAGTCAAAACCCTCCAGTTATCAAGGATATACTTCTTCGTCAAACCGACCTTGAGGGCTTCCTCCTTCTGTTCTTTTGAAACTTCAATATTTTCCATTTTTTCACCTCTTCTCAAAACATTCATAAGATTAAATACTGTCGTCATTCCAAGCACTCATCCTAATTTGTTCAGTAAGATGATTGTCGCACATCATAGACAAACGGCTCTGCAAATTCATTGCAATACCGGGAATCATATTACGAGCCAACGCGAGCCAGAGATGGTGGTGCATATTAAGATACACAACCGGCTCGAGATTATCATTATAATTAATCGTCATTGGCGGCAATTCTACATCGTCAACTAAATGAAATACTACTTTAGGTCCTTCCATATTCATTCCTCCTTCTTATTCATATCTTTCAAATACTCGACATGTGACTTCTGAAGCACCTGTCGGCTGATAACTACATGGGGGTAATTTTCAATCAGCACGGGAAGCACTTCATTCAACTTTTGCACGTCTTCGTATGTCTTTGTCCAAACTGAGCCATTAGCCTTTAGACTAGTCACTCGATATATTTCATTCTCCATTCTTTCACATCTCCTTTCCAAATTCTTGCCTCATAATTTTTCCTAGTTCTAAAAAACGACGCCACTTGTGTAGTGCTAGGAATTCGCGCAAGGCTTACGCTATATCTGTCGTTATTTTTCATTTCGATGAGGTCGCAAACTGCCTGTTTAACAGTTCGCCATTCCCCATCTTTCATCAAGTGGGGCAACTCATCTTTCCATGACTTTCTCCTATTAGATTTCACAGACTCCACCGGCACAAGCAATCTCTCCTTTCAAATCTGTGTTGTCTTGTAGTTCAATAACTTGAGTCAAGTCAATATCGTTTAGTAATCCAATCATCTTTTCATATTCCTCCTTCGTGATTGTTTCAAAAGGAGCCTGTGTATAGGTTCCACCATCGTAAGGAAGAATAGATAGGCCATTGTAATAGTCACGGTTATTCCACATCCATTCTGCTACTTCATCCCATTCATGCTCACGGATAGAAACCGTGGCTGATACATTGTGTGTATTCACACCATCATTGTGTCCTTCACGAACCCAATGTCGGGAATAGGTGCGAATGCGTTCTAATAGGCTCAGGGCTGATTCTGAGCGCGTTGTTGCTCCTTCAGGGGCAGACTGAGGGATTGAAATTACTGCCGTCGTATGGGGCTTGAAAGCCTCATCTTCAACCAAGTCGGGAAGGTTATCCACCATGTATTGATAGATAGCCTCGTTCTTACCCACGCGAATACGACGAATATAATAATCGTCATGCCAAGCGTGAATGCCTGATGAAGAACCAAGAACAAGACTTGTAGTTCCTGCAGGTTTAATACAGGTCAAACGAGCGGCAGATTTAATGCCAAGATTAGTGGCCCAAAGTTCGTTAGTAAGCGCGACTGTATCTGCACCCTTTTTCAACACGGAAGTCATATCCAAATCAAGACGACGGAATGCGTTAGATGCAATACCCGTCATGGACACACCGAGTAGTGCATCCTTTTCAGTAGTCTTTTGCCAAATATCTCGTAGATAATGGAAGTCTGAGTAGGATGCTTGTAAGGTTCCCAAGAATGAAGCGGCAAAACAACGTTGATAGAAGTCCTCTTCATCTTCAATACTTGAAGCGTTAATCTCAGTTAGGTTACAGAATTGATATGGCCTGAGGGCAATTTCACAACATGGATTGGTCCCCCAATCTTTATCGTTAGAAAGATAAATCCCCGGCTCACCGGAACCTGAATCTTTAATCCTCTTCCATAGGTTCATGAAGAAACTGCGGCTAATGCGATTGCGTAGCAATACTGCACTATTGTTTGCACGTCCGCGTTGAGGGTTATCCTCCCACCAATGGCCGGACTTACAGGTAATCATGTCCATATCGTCCGCGCTAAATAGCGAGATAAGTGCCGCTCGTCGAATTCCTCCTGCTAATACTGCGTCTGCAATATGACACATAATATCGTGAACTTCAATGGGTTGTAATTGGTCCCCATCTTGCTTCCTTTCAAGGATACGTTCTACTTGGAAAAGGCAATTCTTTAGTGGGTCTGCGCCCGGAGCCTTTCCACCTGAAGTAATCAAAGGTGCGCCCTTCTCTCTAATGTCTGAAAAGTCAAACACAGGGCGAGAGGAAAGGTCGCCAAAATAGGAACGCATTAGAGTCTTCACCGCATCTGCCCAACCTTCGATAGAATCGGCAACCAAATACCGCTTCTTTCTATCTGCGCGTGGCTTGCGAATTTCCGGTAGTTTCTCAACGTGGTGACGTTGGACTGAATATCCAACACCCGTTCCACCGAGAAGAAGGAACATTGTTTCAGGGAAAGCCTCCATAGCCTCAACGGGCATATAGGCACAATTGTAAACTCTATTGGGTGAAATCTCAATCGGTTTGCCTGCGAATTGGAATGACCGCATCGAGGGCAAAACCTTCTTGGGAATTACATAATCCTGATACAGTTTAGTAATTTCTCCCTCATATTCTGGAAACTTGCTAACGTGCATTTGCATATTGCGTTCACACAATTCTTGCCAAGTTTCGCGTCGTAATTCGTCGTTAAGGTATCGTGCATACTTCATATGCACCGTAATATCTGATAAAATCTCGTTTTCTTGTCTCATAAAAAATCCTCCTAAATAGGGAAATAGTCTATCGTATAACAACTATTTATACGTTATCGTATAGACCTTGGGTGTTTCTTCCATCTGTTCCTCCACCCAAAACCTCATCAATTTGAATGAAAGGTCCTTTGCCCAAAACGTTGCCTAACTGATGTCGGGTAACGCCGTGGGTCCAATTATTATTCAAATGGTCGTAAATTTCGTGAAATGTTCTCGGACCATTTGATTCAATAAATTTCTTAATTCTACTAACCGCTCGGGTATTTCTATTATTACCCACGGCTTGTAGTCTTGGTCGTTCCATAAATGGTGTGCTTCTATTATTCTTTACATCGCTCATTATATCACCTCGAGATTTTTACAGACTTTCTCATGTCTAATGAATAGGCGGGCATAGTGGGGTTCGAACCCACGACCAACGGGTTAAAAGCCCGTCGCGCTACCTGACTGCGCCATATGCCCAAAATTGTTGAGCAGTTTAACCTGCGGTCATGCTCAGGACCACGAATAGTTTAACCTTGAGTCATATTCAGGACTCACGAATAAGTGCCGGGGGCAGGATTCGAACCTGCGAACTCATTGAGATAAGGGCTTAAACCTCACGCCTTTGACCACTCGGCTACCCCGGCTTTATTGTATTTACTCTTCATCGTGACAGTTGCAATCACACCCTTGTTCACAAACCCTAACCGCAGGCTTGCCTATAAAGATATGGTAGCAACCATCACCTGATGAAACAAACTCATGACCTGCCCGACGAGCATTGTGAGTCCTACGACTCACGGGGTCATGATTTTCAGGACAAAGAGCACAAGTTTGCCGACCACATTCTGTTTTGAAATGTAGTCCCAATTGACTTACACGTTCTGCTTGCATTTTTCTATATTCATACATATCGGTATACTTCATTCAATCACCTTCGTATATTTCTTTACACCCCACCAATATAATGCATACATCGGCATAAGGTATAGAGTCGAAAGGACCGTAAACGGTCCAAGTGTGGTTAGATAGTCCACATCAACCGCAACGCAATATAAATACGCAAACGGTTGTAAAATAATCGTTCCCCAAATCGGGGCCAACCAATCATAAATCATTCTAAAGCCTCCTTAAATTCGTCATTATCAATCACCACTTTCCATCCCTTTTTGGTTTCAACTGCTACTTTAAACCAGTTTCTTACCTTAATTTCTTGAGTCCCGTTGTCCAACCATACGTTCCAACAATAACAAGTATTCATGTTATACAAGTTAGGGCTGGCTAACAGTTGTGTATCGCACTCAAGACACTTAATCATAAATCGTTTACGCGCTTTCAATAAAAACACCTCGCTTAACTTTCCATTCTCCCCAACCCTCACGGGTGGTATAATACACTCTACGAATACCTGCCGCTTTGATAAACCTTTGGCATTCGCTACAAGGTTTAGACATAGCATATCCTGTTGGGGTAGTTCGCAAAACCAACAGGTCGCAACCTCGCGCATTACGGGTTGCATTTGTAATAGCATTAACTTCAGCATGACGCGTTGCAGTATTCCAACCAAACCCAATGGGCTTGCCGCCCTTCAACACAACTGCGGCCAAATGATATAGACAATGACCTGCCTTGTGTGCGTATGGTTCAGTCAATTCTGCAATACGTTCAATCTTCATATTAATCCCTGTGAAAATGATTTGCGGGCTTCTCACCCGCTTGTTGATTATATATCCCCCTAATAATCAAAATCAATAAAGTATTATTAAGAGTCCTCTCTTTTTTGGTAAGAAAAATTGAGGATATTAAATTCTATTTTCCCAACGTTTAAGGCACGTTTGCTTATAGAATTAAACTATGGCCCACCTTGTTAGTCCTCCAATGAGGGTAACGTGAAATGCGCGTCATACCATTCGCCATCTCCGACAGAACATTTTTGCTTGACGGGTTCTGTAAAACGTTGCAGCGGGGACAACCCGCATCTTACTAGTTGTTTTCATTTTTATTTCTCCTTATTTTAGATAAAGCAGGCACGGAGGGAATCGAACCCCCATCCTCGGCTTAGAAGGCCGAGATGCTATCCATTACACCACGCGCCCATGTGTTTATTCTTCGCCGTCTTCCCAACGTTTCCATTTGGGAGTTCCGACTTCCTGCTCTTCTGCAGGCTTTTTGAATACGAATCCGAGTTCAACACCCTTCTCCAAATATTCTACCATGTATTCTTCTGTAATCGAATCGTTTTCCTTAAGAATTTCAAGCATCTCATAATACAAATCAATAAGCAATTCAGCAGGGACAATCTTCTCCATTTCTTCGATGCATCGGAGTGCGCCTTCCTTCCTGAAAATTCGCTCGTATTTTTTAGCCGTCTTGAATTCACTACGATAATTAAGAATAGCCTTAGGCATATCAATTAGTATGCGAAGCCACCAAAACATCAAATGCCTCCTTCCGTCGCAGATATCCCGCTTGTTCATATTCATTACGAACAGTTTGGAGAATACTGCGATATGTCTGTTCGACATGATAACCACCCTCCGGTTGGTAGATAATATCAGAGCGCAGAATATTGTTTAATTGGACATTAGAAAATCTCCTATGTCGTGATTCTACAGGAGATTGCCAATAAATAACCCTATGGTGGCCGGGATTCTTTTTATTCCACAATTCTACTGCATAAGCAAGATTGAGGACATCATTTTCCTTTCGATAATTAAAATACGATTTTCTGTAAATATTAGTCATTTCTATCACCATAAAAAAACGGGGTTTTTTGATAACGCAGGACCCCAAACCTGCGTGGACAACAGAAACGTTAATCCAATCTCAGCAGTTACCTCCAACGATAGCCTGCATAAGATAAACGTCTTCAATGTCTTCCATCCGAATGTTTGCAATATCTTCCGAGGCTACGAATTCCCCGTTGATATATGCCCAATGTGTCGGATGGTTGAGAATCTGCTCAATGGCTTCTTCTCCGCTCATCTCAAGTTCTGTGTGTCCTGTTTGGTTTCCAATTACTACTCGCACCATTTTTCATCACTCCTCTTCTTCTGTTGTGTTTTGCTGTCCAAGCACACGGTCAATGACCGCTTCGTTATCCTTGACGGCCTGAACGACCGCCTTTCGAATGTTCTTTTGAGCCGATACATAGCGGCTTTCTGTCCTAACGAGCACCCCGAGAGCATAAAAGTTCTCAAGTGCCTGAAGGAAATACATTTGAGCCTCTTGGATTGTAGTCCGTTGTGCCTCAGTAATATGCTTTCCTCCGGTTGCTCGCTCAAGCATTCGGTCAATGTCGGCTTGTGTAATCAAGCCCTGTTCTACTAGTGTATTCAATTGTTCTGCATTCATGTCAATCATTCCTTTGTTCTTATGTTGTCCATAGGGTTCATCGGTATTAAACCTTCTTCACTAAACCGGCCAATGTTGCCTGCTCACCCTCAAGCACGGCAATAGCCATCTCAATATCAGGGGAAAACTCACATTCCCCCTGCATCATGTCGCACATAATGGAGTTCACCATTAGTGCAAAATGAGTTAGATTCGCGCAATTACGCACGTTCAAGAGTTCACCACTTTCCAATGTCCTCTCTTCGCAAATCTGTTGTGCGGGTAAAAACCGCCAAAAACGTTTAAGTGTTTTATTCGTAATTTCCATTTTATCCCCTCACATTGTTTTTCCTACACCAATCGTCGTAACAACTTTGGTGATATCCCTGTCGGATTTCAACAGGGTGGAGTAGCGACCCACCGCAGATTTCACAATCAGTCTTCCCGTGTATCATGGTTCGGCCACTCTCCTTTCTCAATCTTTGTGCTCATACCGTCATAGCATTCGCTACACAAAAAGTGGTAGAAAATAATAGGAACGCCATAACTCACTTCAGTAGCCCAATTTTCTATCGTATTATCCCACCTGTAAACCTCGGTCACCTTTTCATGCCCGACGTTAATACAAAAGTCTGATAATTTAGAGCAAATCTCGCACGGTTCTTCGTCAAATTTATAGACCATCTAATTCCTCCATTAATCCTGATAAATCTTTTACAATTTCCCACGTTTTTCTAATTATGCTAACAAAAAGCATACTCGCTAAAAAAATAATTCCCATCCCGACGACAACCCCAAGGGTCAAACGTCAGCCCCCGGATTTATTCGCCTAATTGGTTCTTCAGCATGACATTTACACAACAGGGAATGGTTGTAAAGTCCCCCGCAGTAGCCACATTCGAAGTAAATTCCTCCACACATTTCATATCTCTCCTGTCTTTATTAAAGTTACTTTTTATTGCCTGTAACAAAAGGCAGTTCATTCTTACAATGATAACACGATAGAACGATTCTATTTTGTGCATCATCATGTATCTCAAGTCGAACAGTAAAATACTCACTATCGCACTTCAAACAGTTAATGTTCTTAATCTTCATTCTTCTTCCTCTCCTGTTTTCGGTTGTTCAAGTAGATGAAAGTTGCAATCATCCCAAACCAAAAAGCAATCTCGAGCGTGATAAGTAACACAATCGAGGATGCAATCAACATTGTTTCCGGACTCATTCCTCTTCCTCCAACATTATTCGTTCAAACTCGTCTTCCAGCGTGTTGTAAATATCTTCGCCAAGAATTTTGAGGATGCATCCGCGATACACCGCGTTCCAATACATCATCTTTTGAATCGTCTTGTCCGCTCGCTTGATTTCTTTCAATAAATACTCTTCAAATTCAGTCATATCTTTCACCGCCTTCCTTGTGCAATCGTAGCACCAATCCATCGGGTGATAGAACACATTTTTGATGCCGTAACAATTACCGCACCACTTTCCCTCATGTTTCGTCCACCACTTCATGAATACATTCCTCCGCATAGGTCTTCGTAAGAACCTTCGGCATCGCATTCGCTACACCAATAGTCTGTAATCTCTGCCAACTCCAACTTCTTCTCATTAATATGTCCACCTGCCTCAAGTGGAACGTATGCTATAACTCGGGCAAAGATGGACCATTCTGCTCCACATAGTTTACAAATCACTCTTCTTCACCTTCCATCTCGGCCTCTCGAATTTTATTACACTCGAGACAGTAAAAAATTGGTAGCGTATATTGATACGCAGACTTGCCGAAAACTTCTCCACATAAATAACAATGCAAATCAAGCAACTTCCAAGGCAGGTATTTCTGAGGTTTCCATGGAATCATTCTTCTTCCCCCGATGAGTTTTCCGTCGCATTAACGCTTTGGTTTCGCACCTCATTAAGTAGCGTCATTCGCATAACAATAACATGTTCATTACAATCATTACAAACGCGTCCGTCAATAAGTGGGTTACCATTATTCCCCCAACCTTCATAGGTTTCTCCACATAGGTCACAAATCAATAGACCACCACCAAATCGCCACCAACGGGAAGAGCAACGGGCATATCGTAATTTGCACTTTCAGCCCATTCTACTGCATCAAACATGGAATAGAAGAGACAATTCATGTAGGTAAAAATTACCCCTTCGCGCTTCATTTCATCCCTTACAGATTGAATGAATTCCCTTCGCTCTTCGTCGCCTCGCATAAAATATCTGTATTCTTTCATTCTTCTTCACCTCGGGTGATTTGTTCCCAAATGTGGTCGGGAATCTCATCTCCACGCGCCTCGTATGTTTCTGCGCGAGCATACCAATGACCGTCCACATATTCTTCCCACTTTTCATCACCTTCGATGATGTCGAGAATCCATTGAGCGTGTTCAAGGTCTTCATCAGTATTCGCAAAAGTCAATTCTTCTTCGAACCGGCGCATTCCATTACTAATAAATGTTTTAACCAAACGGAGGGTTCCGTTGAGAACACCTTTTGCAATGCAAGTATCGCAAATTGCAATACGAAAACCGCAAGTATCCCATTTTGAACCATATCCCATTGACCCCTTAATCACATGGGCTTCATTGTAATTGGGCCAACAAAGATTGTCGTCCACCGGACCTTCACACTTGAAACAAGTGTCGGGCAATTCCAAGAGTTTTACCACAGGGTCATACTCTTGTGGAAGCACTTCAATTTCGATTTGCAATTCTTCTTCATTTAAGGTCATAATCATTCCTCCTTTTGGTCTGTCGCAGTAAACCAATCTGGGACATTTCGCCGTGTCCATCGGGCAAAGTTTATCTTGTAAACGCGATAGTAATTACGATACGCTTCGACTGTATCGGCACACTTCACGTCTTCGAACATGCATTGTGGTGGGTCACAAAAACCCGCGCCTACAATATGCTCAGGCACACCCTTTAATTTCTCGCGCAATTTCTTATCGGTCATGTGGACCTTACCATAGCGATGAGTATATTCATCACAAAGGGCGACAAAATGAGTGTAAGTCCATTCGTAATGTTCGCGGCTACTGCGAACCCACTTTGTCGAAGGGTGCATTACATGGGCGGGCAAATACAAACCCATTTTCCTCGCACGAATTTTGCTAAAGGTATGAGCCGTGCATAACATTTGAGCCGTTTCGATTACCATTTTTACCACATGTTTATCGCACATCATCTGAGCGGCAACAACTGGATTCCTGTGCACATAGAAAATATTCATCAGAATTCCTCCTGTTCAAAAAGTCTTTTATAAAATTCTTCTCTTCTTTTATTCATTCTTCTAGTGGCAAGTCTAAGTTCTATACTTTCCTTCAAAGCAAAGAGAGTAAATATGGCACAGAGGACGAATAGACATAGGAGATAAATATTCATCAGAATTCCCCC
>Ga0222715_10004787_pt1 | contig 11643 bp, 11 predicted proteins | sample C33_9DmetaG_FD_165056 | JGI IMG/M metagenome (GOLD analysis project Ga0222715, IMG submission 165056) | Estuarine water microbial communities from San Francisco Bay, California, United States - C33_9D | ecosystem: Environmental > Aquatic > Marine > Unclassified | place: USA: California...
AGGGCAGCATGTTCAACAGGAAACGCGAGTGCATCGCGGAGGCGCCGTTCATCGTCCTGGATTTCGACAAGATACCGACTACCGGCAAGAAACCGGAAACACCGGAGGAGAGAAAGCGACTTGTTTGTGAATCGCTAGCGATTACGAGATGGCTGCGTGGGTGCTGCAAGTGGAGCTTGAGCGCAATCCTTTGGACTGGCAGCAAGTCGCTCCATAAATGGTTTGAGATGCCGCCAGAGGATCATCTCGCGGCCCTTGAAGGAATGGTGTTTACGCTTGCCATTGATCCTTTACTCATCGGAAAGCCCGAACACCCTTCACGCCTGCCTGTTATGATTCACGGAAAGAGAGGCAAGCGATCACAAACCTTGTGGCTCCAGAGGTGAGAATCGAAACAAGGGTGACGCTAGTCTGCAAACATCGTGTCAGCGCCCCTTCCTCCCCCTCAAACAATCGGTTTCAAAAACTCCACTTTATCCCGCTGACTATCGAAAGGTCCGCCTTCTGAAATCCGGTTGCGGGAACATTGTCAAAATCGTAAACGATCTCATTGCTCCACTTGATACGATCCGTCATTGCTGACACAACTCCAAGGGAAGCCGAGCCATTCCAATTTGAAAAGTCATCTACTGCTGACAAATACTCCATGGATTGCACCAAATCAGTCCGATCAGTCAGCTTGTGAGTTAGAAACTGGCCGAAACGTAAAGAGGCGAATTCACCACGAACAATCTGATCTTCCAAAGTATAACTCAATCCGCCTTCAATACGAAGCTTAGTCTCCTCTGTATCAACGAGACGATACCCAATATGAGGACCAAAATCGATTCGGTAATCGAGTCCCGCAATCTGATGCTTTTGATAATTCGCCCGTGCTCCAAAATGCCATCGCTGATTGAGATCTCGGTTATGAAATGCATAGGCATCGTAACGGTTTGCAGTCGTGACCGAAGTGACCTCTGAGTATCCGAGAGAAAAACCTAGCCCGCTCTCCCGATCATTGTCGGTTTTCAAAGCCTGTATCCCCGACGTGATTAGGGTTGTGTCGGAGTTTCCACTCAAATAAGAAGCCCCTAAAACACCAACCCAATTCCATCCGTCACCTGCCTCCTTAAGAGCGGCGCTTGCAGCAGCAGCACTGCCTGCCTCTCCCATTTTCCCAACCCCATAGGATAGCGCCAGGTAGGCCCCCGAGTCATTTGACTCCCTTCCCGCAGCAGGGTCATTGTCGTAGCGGGTTTGGAAATAGGTCTTAACCGACCACTGATCCGAAAGGACCGTCTCGATTCCCGCTTCGCCAATGAATTGAAAGTTATTCAAATCGTCGATTTGCGGAGAGAATTCCAAGCTCTGCCATACCTTCATTCGCTCGTTGAAGTAATACTCAAAAGTTTCAGTAAAGCGCAAAGCGAGATACCGGTCGGAAATGCCACCCTGCTGCTCAATGACGTAAGTAGGGCCGGCCTCGAGCTCCAAGGATGACTGTTCGTTTTCCCAAACAACATATCCAAGCAGAGGGGCTACTGACGCCCGATAGTCTAGATCAGCAGGCTCATCGTGAAGTAACTCTCCATACAAACTCGTGTACCAAGATCCGCTTAAGTCCCGATTCCATTTTCCATAGCTCCGGGCCCATCGAGTATCGAGAACTCCATTCGCTTTTCCGTACGCGCCCTCGAGGCCAAGCAACCAGGTGTTGACCTCATCCTCTTTTACAGCTTCCCAGGAGCCACGAAGATTGAAGACATCGGAATTTCCTTCCCGATAAATGCCACCGAAGTCCAGCGTGCTCTTCCAGCCTCGGTCTTGAAGAAGCCCAAAAGGATTCGGGACTTTTATTGCGTCATCCGCAGCAAGAGGAAAATGAAGGGCGGAAAATCCAAGAAGACAAAAGGACAGTATTTGGGAGTGAATATTCCTCAACATAGCTAAATCTAAGGAGGTGAATAAGTTGGAGTTTCTCAGCGATGTTTCATCGCCGGAAAAAGGAGAGAGGAGGTTGTTGGTGCAAATTCAACAGCCTCCGCACGAGACCTATACGAATCTCAGGTGGCGTCAAACAAATTTCAAGCCAGAGCCTCCCAACAGAAAATCTCAAACTTACCCTCGAATTCGGATTTGCAGACTGAATGAAGCAACGGCTGAATCATTGGAAACTTTACTCTCGTACCCATGAAATCAGACCACCTTACATTGATTTTTTCAGCTTCACACTTTCTCACGAGTTGTGGGAGCTTTGAGCGTGAGTGGAAACAATCCGTAGCCCCGATTACGAGGCGGGAGAAGTGAGCGCACCAGCGGGTCCCTGCACCCCCTCAAACCCCGCAGGACCGGTGCCCCGATAAAAACCGTTGAGAAGGCAAATTCCGTTTTTGCCCCCCCCAAAAAAAATACTTTACAGCGTCTTTCTTTATTGTTACCCCTGATTTGGCCTAGAATGCACATAGCGTCATGCTGAGTTTCGACAAACAATAACAAAAATTAAATATAATGGCATCTATAAAAGTAACCAAAGCAAGTTCGGTAAAAAGCATCAAATACCAGTTCAAGAAGGACACAGGACTCACGCTGCGCATCTACAACGGTGTAAGATTTGCAGATGATAAAACAAAAATTGTAGAAATAGCAAAGACAGACGATCCCACTGGGCTTCTTGAGATCCACGGTCGCACTTTAGTTGGAAATGTTGAAAAGTTTTTTAAAGAAAGCTTTGGAATCCGGGTTCAAATTGCAAACGGCAAAGACACGGATCTCATGGACAACAAAGTCTCCCTAGCGAAGGCGAAAAAGGCGTAGGGCTGGTTCAATTAATTTCGTTTATGAGTGTTTTTAAAGCACTGCTTGGCCTTAAAGATATTGAGGTCAGCGGCAACTTACAGGTTCGCACTTTTCAAAAGCGTTTTTTCGAGTCTTTCGGTACCGAGATCAGAGTATACAAGCCGAAGTCCGATGGAACAATTAACACCGGTAAGGGATCCGTAAAGGCTGATGGAAAACATACTTTGGCGTCAATCGCAGCTAAGGGTAGTAAGGTGGAGGATTTAACGATTAAAAAATCCAAGACGGTCAGTCAGGTCGAGGAAAGCTTCGCGAAGGATATGGGGATCGGAGTCCAAATCATGACGCCTGATGGCAAAGGTTTTGCCCCTAATGATGCTAAGCTTAAAGACGTGGCGAAGTTAGGTTAACAACACCTCGAATTAGCTCGCCCAGCAACAGAAAGCCTAACTCATCGCATCTAACTCATCCCTCACCATCTGGGGCATGAGCTATGTGATCGTGCCATCCAAGAAGTTTCTGTTGTTAAACTATCGTCGATAGCGATAAATTCGCGTAATGGTTGTGCGGCTGGAGTCTTTGACTTCCGTTCGTTTGATGAGCACCCTTTGAATACAATTTTAATGATTTGAATTGCTGAGCGAAATTTTCACTCGCCCTGCCCCTAACAAATTATCCAGATTAAACTCTACGAAAGCACTTATATTATGGCGAAAGAATTCAAGGTTGGAGCAAATGCAAAGTTATCTACCATCAAAAACAGATTTAGTAAGATCTTCCCGTATTTGACGCTGAATTTTTATAACTTGAGTGAGGTAGAGACATTGGACAATCACGCCAAGGAACTGGTTCCTTTAGATGTGCAATTGAAAATTCGCGATGTGAGAACAAAGAAAAACACAAATGAATTTATTGTGGTGGGGCAAACCAAAGTAGGGACAGTAGAGCGGAGGTTTGTCGAGGACTATGGTTTGTTCGTTCAAGTATGTGTCAAACATGAAAGCGGGCAGGAGTATCACACACCGGATGAGTTTGATGATTACACGTTATCAAAGCTCAACAGTGAAATGGAAGCGAGAGAAGGCTTTGAGCCATACGTGTAAGCATCGAAACCCATAGTTGTAATTCACGGCTGCGATCTTCCCCGCCAACTTCATAGGTTTAACCTTAGCTGGGTCAGCGACCTTTGCGGTCGATTTCCATGAATCAAATTCAAAATTAGGCTAGCTTCCCAAAAAGATTTGGAACTCTCGTGGGCCTGCGTTTTTGGGGGAGGCATTAGGAGACAAACTTATTTCCATCCGGAAAAAATTCAGGAAGTTCTTTGAATCATCATTTGTCTCGCCGAGCGTGATGGAAGCATCAATTGATCCCGCTTCAACTCCATCGTGGCGATTAGAGGAGTGGTTAGTGCAGTCCCCTGGGGTCACCTACTGATGCGCAACTTGCACCCTCACAAGCCCCGCAGGACCAACGCCCCGATAAAAACCCTTGAAGAAGCGAATTCTCATCAATTCAAATTGGCAATTTGATCCTGAACGGCGGATGGGGTTGGTTGGTAGGCCATTACCATTTTGGGCGGAACTTTTGCCCGCCCAATCAACACTCCATGATCCTACACCCGAGGGCACATACGACCAGGATTAGCACGAGTTCAGGGAGACTGGCATACCCGCCCATAGCACCCCTCATCCCGTAAAAAAAGGTTCCTGACACTTTTAAAATCCGCCACCTCACCTAATCTAATCGTTCAGACTCATGAGACCGGTGAATTCTGAATATTTTCCATCTGTATCGATGTTGATATAAGCTCTCCTACCCCGCCTACCGATTGGGAACAGAGTGATGCGACGGCTGCCAACATGGTCGATTCGATAATGCTGACCCGTTGACTCTTCCTCAATAGTGCCGTCTTCGTGTTCAACGAGACCTTGAGCTGTCATAAATTGTTCGTTTGCATGCTCGGCCTCCCAGACATCCCGGCGTTTCTTTCGCTGGATCGACCCAGCAATCAAACCAATCAGCAGGATTCCACCGGGCAAGTAAAATGCCTGCCTCAAAAGATAGAGGTCTTCTAGTTCTATGTCTCCTGTCGCTGCTTGTTCCAAACTTCCCGACCCGCTGGCGGATCCATAGGCCGGTTCAGCCCGTGTTATTTCTTGAGGAGTGCTTCCCTTGCCTGCCTCACTGACCAGAATGAAAGCGAACCCACTGATTCCCATCAAAACCAAAAAACACGGCACTAAAAGTATCAGCGCGCCAATTCTTTTAAAGATGCTTCCCCAAATGGTTTCGTAGTTTCTAGCCAACCAAACCCCACCAGTGTAGGTCCCAATCAAGAGGCCCGCCAATAAGAGGAGGAATCCAATCTTTTTCAGGTTCTTTTTACTCGTTTTATAGACGTCTCTGCCGAACGATAAGCCAAAGCCAGCTATTGCCGATCCTCCCAGAATTTTTGCTGAGGTCTTGATGAGTTGCGAAGGCATAATGATGTCGTCAGATGATTGGGCCACGCAGCGCCCGCCACGCCCGGAGATTTACAGATCCGATGACTAGCTTGGCGCAACCCGCAGATTGAGTGAAGAGTCGGACTATTGCTGGTATTGCAATGACGGTCCCACAGTTCTTTATTTGATTCTTTTAATCTGATCTCTCAGCCTGGCGATCGCATCTCGATGCCGTTCAATTGTCTTTTTCTTAGACTCGAGTTGTCGGCCATAGTTCTTTGCGGCCATAGTTCTTTCGTTTCTGAGCCGCTCTATCTGCTTTGCTATCGATGCACTCTTACTCTTTTTTGCGTCACGTATACGCCCGATGGATTCTTGGGTTGATTTGATTTGCCTTTGTATACCTTCTATCTGTCTACGCTTTGCGTCTTTTCTGGCTTTTGCACTCATCTAAATCTTTCTTAGCTCAGGTTTTTATAGAATTTTTATATTTAAGGAGAAACAAATGTTTTCTCAATCAAAAAGAGCTGCCTGAATTTGTCCATATGATGATTCTCGCAATTTGCTTGCTTGCGTAGGCCTAATTGCAACCTCCCTGGGAGGGCTTCAATCGAGCTTTTTAAGAAGCCGGTCCATTTAATGCTTCGAATTCGTGGGAATCTCCGTCGATGCCGGCAAACTAGCCGGGAATAGTCACGGACCAACCGTGGTTTGACGTATAACGAATCAGGTCACCTTTTCCCAATGAGTCAGCGTATCGTATCGGTCGACCAAGTTCTCACCCCTCCATGTTGTAATACCGTATCGGGTTCTGCACATGCCTCATCTCATCGCTGTCGATCCGCTTACCATGAGATCCAACATATAATTCCCAAATCTCAGGATCTGCCCTCCTTCCATTAAAACCGAATCTTTTGTCACGACTTAATGTTCCAGGCATATTTAATCTGGGATCTCCAGACGGAAGCCATTCATCAGCGACAAACGCACCCACAACCACTCCTCTTATTACTGCCAAAACATAGTCTGCTTCTTTGGCCCGCTTGACTGAAATTTTCCAAGAATACCGTACCTGTTCATACACGGTTCCTCTATCTTCATTCTCGAAATCGTTGATATTAATAAGAACTAACTTATGTCCCGTATCGTCAGGAACAGACGGTAGCGCGTATTTTGCGATAATCTGTTCAGAGTTCATCGGCCCTCTGTCAGGGCTGTAATGACCCGACTGCAAATTAGCCAGCCCGGGATAAGCATCAATTAATGCCGCCTCTACTTCATAAATTGCATCCTTAGGAATATTATGCCGGTGCAAGACATGAATAACATCAAGCCCCGCTAGCCGAATCTCACGGATACGCTGCTGCTTCAAAGAGTAATCATCACTCTCCTCATCAGCCTCTATCTCTCCCCTGATATGCATAAAGAGCCGATTGCCCTGCCCCTTACCGACATAGAAGGTCTCACCATTACGGGGATCTATCAGACGGTAAACGTAATGACCGACTTTATCTTGTACCGCTTTTGAAAACATTTAATGGGAATGGAGTTTTCCTCAAAGCTTACAGATTTTATCTGCCGGAAATTCTAGAATCTTTATGTGCCAACCTATCCAGTTGATTACTGCCCATCGATTTTCTCACAAATACGTTTCGGTATGCTTTCGAGGAATTCCAAGTATTTATCGACACCTAACCTTTCACAAAGATCGTAGTTCAACACAAGATCTGAGTCCTGCCACATCGATAAAAGATCAGTCTCGTCTATTCCGGCAATACCGAGGAGATCCAGCACATTGCTCTTCACCTCGCCCACAATACCACTGTTTCCCTTCACAAAAACAGTAACACCACCTCTTTTCTTTTTTGGATTCTCCACGTAGAGAAGCTGCCTGTCTCCCACAGAGGCCATGCTATCGTTATAGAAAGCAGAACCGGTTTTCGCGAATGAGACGCGATACTTTTCTTCTGATTGCGCTTTTTCAAAAGGGTAGCCCATCAGGATTTGAAATGCCTTAATCCCATCAGGGTGGAAACCTGCCTCTCTCATCTGAACCAGCTTAGGGTCCAAACCGGCAAACACGGTTTTGTTCCCGACCTTCATGGCAGCTTGCTTCCCGGCAGCGTCATCATCCACCCCGGTAATGGCGGCAAATTCCATCGCATCCTCAAGTTCATCAGTTAAACTTTCGCCATACTTATCACGCAACCCATTGAACAGCGCGAGTGCATCGAACGCCCGACTCCGAAGGTAAGCATCGCGCTGACAAAGACTCCAGAGAATCTGCTCCCATTCCTCGTCAAGAAGTTCGCTATCGCCGTAGGCTTCAAGTTTCTTTTTCATCTCGTCGAGATCAATGTCTTCCCTCGTTGTGAAGGAATTATCCCAGTTCGTAAAATCCGGATGCTTGGTAAGCATCCTGAACAAATAGGGATAGCTAATCTGTATCCCTAATAGGGCAAACAACATGAGGCTACTTTCTGCGCCCTCGTCTTCCTCATCGCTAAGTTTGACTTCGTTTATAAGGCTATAGGAATTCAAGTAACGCTTGAGTGACCTCGGGTTGGTGCCAACGGTCAGACGCACCACCTTGGCATACTCTTCCGCATCTTCCTCGCTGAACGTGAAACCCATCCTCTGAAACTTTTCCAAGAGAAAGTTTTCAATCCGGTAAGTACCTACCGGCATCGAGAAGGGCACCTGGATTATTTTGTCAAAAAACGATCTGAACTCACGTTCGTTTTCCTTTGTTTTTGGCCCAAACTTACCTTCCAGCCCCTTCACAACAACTTCGTAATCGATCGCGAGCACAAAAATACAGTTCGGTATATCAAAAATATTCTTTAAAGCCTCCAAAACTTCGACGGCATCATTCGGGGGGATACGGTCAAGGTCATCGACAAAGAACACCACTTTGCGATATGGGTTGCCGCCACTGTCGATAAGCTTCTGTATGACTGATGCAATGTCGGCTTTAATCTCTGAAATGCCGATAGTGCTAGCCCCTCCTCCAGCGGAAGTCCCCTCAGCAGCAGCTTTTATGTCAATTCCTGTCTTTCCCGCTACGAGCTGATTAGCCACACCGCCGAGAAACTTACCGACCTGCTTGACTTTCTGGGTTGCCTCATCACCCACGTCCCAGTTCCCTTCCTGCTTGCAACAATCCACCAACTTTTCAAGCATTCCCTGTAACACTGCAGGCGTCGTTTCGCTCGCACCACGAAAAAGACTGTATTCCCAGGTATTCACCCAACTGGTCGCCACATTGGATGCGGAGAGGCTTTCGTTGAGGATGGACATTAACGATGTTTTGCCCGTTCCCCATTCCCCTTGGAGGCCTATGGTTATAGGCGTGTCACTCTTGAGAATGAAATCACTCAAGGCTTTCGCGTATTTGTTAATCTTGAGAAGATCTTCTTCGAGTCTTCTGATCGGAATATCGGTAATAGAACTCATGGCGCCTTAAAAAGACGAAGTATATTTCTGTCTCTGATAGGAGGTCAAGAGCTTAAATCCGGATTTCTCCCAGGGCATTGAGCACCGCAGCGATTTCCGAAAACCCCCAGCTTTCCGGTAGAATAACACAAAATTGTTGATCCGATTGCGAGAAACTCTTTTCAAGGGTTTTTATCGGGGGGGGCGGTCCGACTAGGTTGGATCAAGGTTAATAAAATTATTGACTTAAGAAATTTACGAATATTCATCGTATATGGCCATTCCTTGTCTCTCGTCGTTACTTATTCTAAAACAGGATCTTGATCTTTCGATAGAAATAACAGCTTGCACATAGCCTCTTTGTTATTTGTCTCGAGTAGCAAGGAGGTTTGCTAAATAATAAGAAGACATCCACCTTCCCTTAGTCTGCACGTTTCCTATTCCAATAGGTTAACGCATCAATTCGCGCATCTATAAATGAGTCTTCCTCGAAGCTGAGAGGATCATCCATATCCTCAATCAAATAATACATGCCGCCTAAAATAAAAACTGTAAGCAAGCTTGCCAACAGACCGGGAACACCTGGTACCGACACTATAATAACGGAAATATACAGACAAATTACAGTCTTAAGAAACTTATCGTAAGCCTCGGGAATCGATGCGGTGGCACGGTGTATAACAAAGGCCGCATCCCTATGAAAGCCTGCACTGTTAGGCCCTGATATAGCGTTCTCTTCCATAGCAGCTTCTAATGCATCAGTTTTATCGCGCATCGTAGCAGCCTTTGTGAGCTTATCTTCATGGGAAGATGTGATATAACTTTCCAAGTAAAGTGACCATGAATTAAGCTCCTTCTGAATTCCCTGCGTCTGCCACATGTCTCGCATAGATCCGACAATCCTACATATGGCGTCTTCAATCGAATAAATTCTGGAGCTAACAACTGTCAGCTTTGCTCCTAACATTACTGCGACACTGAAGCCTACGACGCCTAAGGAAACATTAAGATCCTTAGGGGTTGTCCAATAGTCTTTAGCTTCTGCGAGGGATGCTATAGCCTCAATGCCGAATACCAATAAAATATAAGGAAGGATGAGAGCTGAAACGCCCGTGAGACGCGATTTGTAATTTTGCGCTTTCAGTACTCTAGTAATTCGCGTGAGACGCAAGACCCTCGCCCAGGTAGTATTCGCTCCAAGGCTCCCGAAAAATCCAAGTATTGACGGCAAAATTGCGACCAAATCAATAATACCATCAAAACTGAACAGATATTTAAGCTTACGCTTTTTAGTAATTATCTTAATGATGTACTCAAGTGAAAATACAAACAAAACACAATAATCAAATAGAGTAATGTATCTCATATAAGGAACTACCTTTTCAGGGGCGGATTCCACAGCAGCCAGGAGCCAGACGTTAATAAGAATAAGCCAAATTGAAACGATGCTGTATATGTGTTTAATCGATTTGAACATAATGATAAAGATTATAAAATTGATAGTTAAATGTCAACTAATTCTGTTTCATTGCGAAAATAATCCTGTATTCAATCAATCTGAGACACCATTTGTTTTTTGAGAGAGGAACTCAAGAGATTAAATATATTTATCATGACTTACCTCTGAGAGTGCAATAGTTGTGAGTAAATGTATTCGTCTGCTTCCTACAGATTGACATAAATTGAAGTGCCCCACCTCCGTGATCAGGTCAGTATAACCAGTAAGAAAGGAATTTACGCTGTGATAGCTCAATCACGACACATAAAGTATACGTCATCGTCAAGTTTTGTTCGAGGGCCCCGAACCAAAAGACGGCCACTATAATTCAAGTTACTCAGGCTTCGTAAACCGCTGAGGATGGTAAGCTTTACCTCTACTTTTTTCTTCCCGTCACTTTCTTGAACGCCGAGACAGCGCCGTCGCTTACAGCTTTTTTGGTCGGGTTTTTCAGACTCTTTGGAAGATTTGAGAAGCTCGAAAACGGTTGGGGCGACAATTGTTGTCGCTTTAGCAATAAGCAATAATGGAATAGGCATACTCTTTGTTTTCTTATCAGGAAGTGTTAACGGTGGAATTTTTTTCAAAAAAAAACGACTAATTCAAGTATTTTTTGAAAGATTTTGATCGCAACCGAACAGAAACTGCGAGGTTCCCATTCTTAAAGTATATTTGAGAGAAACTCATGGTAACGCGGACCATCTTTTTCAAGCGAAATACGCGGTAGCGGCGCTTAAAAGTATTGGGTATGGGACCGTTGTTGGGGTATTGTAAGGAAAGCCAAAGAAAGCAGCCGTTATCATCGGAGTCATCGTGAACTTTAGCACGAACTTATAGTAACTGCCTAGCGGGGTTTCTGCCAGTAATCCAAGAAAATCTGACCGTAGTGATTACTTCCGTGACGACCTTTTCTCTTACACTGATATCTCTGTGGGTCAGACCGAGGATTGCACCAAAATAACTAAAATCAGCTGACCAATGAGGCGCGAATTGATACGCAACTGCTAGGATGTGACCCCGGATCTCCGGGGAGCCTTCCTGTCGGCGCGATCGCAACGCTTCCCGACTCCTATTCAGCAGGTTTGGCGACAGCTGCGAAGGATGCCTCGAGCGCCTCCCATTTTTCGAGGAAGAAATCGGATTTTCCCTCTCCGAGAGTCTCCTTCCGCTGCCCCGCGACAAGGGCGAGGGCTTTCCGTTCGTCGGCAACAAGACCGGGATCAGCGTCCGATCCACGGAGTGCCTTGACGAGACCGATTCGCGCAAACCCTTCGGAGAGGAGATCCCCGAGTGCCGAGGCGACCTTCAGGGCCCGGCGGTATTCCGTGATCGCTTCCTCGAATCGCTCGAGTTTGAACAGGCATTCGCCCCGCAACGAGGGCATCATCTTCTGACCGGCTACATTCCCGAGGTCGGTCGAGATCGTCTCGTTCTCTTCGAAGCACTTGAGGGCTTCTTCGAGGTCTTCGCGACTCGATCCCTCCG
>Ga0222715_10004790_pt1 | contig 11637 bp, 11 predicted proteins | sample C33_9DmetaG_FD_165056 | JGI IMG/M metagenome (GOLD analysis project Ga0222715, IMG submission 165056) | Estuarine water microbial communities from San Francisco Bay, California, United States - C33_9D | ecosystem: Environmental > Aquatic > Marine > Unclassified | place: USA: California...
GTATCATGTCATCTGCAAGGCTCTGAGAATTATCTTCTCCATATACGTATGCTCTTATAGTAACGTCTAATGTTGCTACCGTCAAACTTAAAGAATTAAAGTTTCTATTTTCGGTTCCAGCAGATAAGTAAAGTGCTGGAAAGTCATTTACCTCATCTAAAAATTTTAACTTGCGATAAACATTATCAAATAAATTATTATTATACGTATAAGCATTGTTATAGGTAGACGTACTACCATTAATGTTCTTTAAGCTAGTAACTAAAAAATCTACTATATTTCCTCGCCTGGATGACATTAGTTACCTCGCAAAATCTTGAATCTTTGTTTAAATAAGGACTGTACTACCTCGCGAGTAGCAACTTCCACCTGCCTACCAGGGTTATATCCGTAACTCTCAAGTGAAGTATAAATCGGATTTAAAAAATATGTAATAATACTTTTTCTATAATTTGGAATTGCTCTCACGGTTGAAGCAAAACGACCAGATCTATATTTTAGATCAGGGGGATTAGGAGTACCTGCACGATCCATAGTACGAGCTAGACGTTCTTGAACTAAGGCAGATAGTTGTACTTGAGAGATAAATCTTTGTTGTGTGTTAGATCTATCTTTTGCTTTTTTGGCTAGTAGTGTGCCTGCTGCTATTTTTACAGAACCTTTTAAATACTCTAAAGCAACAGTAAATGATGAATCTTTCAAAATTTTTCTAATGATTGAGAGTCTTTCTGGCGGAATTCCGGCAATAGTTTTAGCCATAGCTTCTGAAAATTCTTTAGCTAAAAATCCTGAACTAAATTCTCTAGTAAATCCAGTATTCATATCATTTATTGCTCTAGCTACTTCACCTGCTGTAAACTCAAATTGAAGTTTTAAATCACCATTGGAACCACGAGATAAAACAAATTTACCACCTTTTCCTGATAAAGCAATTCTTTTCATATCTTTAAAATCATATTCAATTCCTCTTAGAATTACTTTATCGCCTACAGTTATTGGTATTACTATTGAGCTGGCCTTTAAACTAAGAGACTTTTTATATGCCTGTGCAGAGGGATCCGCGCCTTCTAAAGCTTTTACTATAGCTGCCTGATTTTTTGCTTTTGATAGTGCAAGATAAAAGGGAGAGGAATCTATTAAAGAGGTCTCTAGCTCTCCAGTATCTTGGTCAAATCCTGTAATCAAATTTTGACTACCCCTACTAATCGTAACTCCTGAACCACCTGCCAGTCCAATTTTTCTAACCTGTGATGCTCCAAGACCTGTAAAACCGGTTTGCATATCAAATCCTGAAGCTTCTGCGGTAATATTTTTAATCTCACTGGCTTTAAATTTACCCCCAGCATCTTGGATTACAAAATCAGGACTAAATCCACCAGCTTTTGCCTCAAGTTTAGTTGCTCCAAGATGTTTAATAACAGGTTCTTCTAAAAAAAGATTAATACGTGTCGCCAAACTCTGAAAATCTCTTGCTAAAGACTTTGATAAATCTATACTTCCAAATTTTCCTGATTTTGCCTTCGCAGTAACACGTCCATAAGTACCTGCAAATTGTCTGTATCCCTTGATTCCGTCAATGAAAGCAGTCGAGTCTTTTTTAACTGCGGATACTTGACCATTTACAATTACTTTTGATTGCATTTGTAATCTAAAAGACGCAAACGAAAAAGGAGCCATTATTGAATCACTCTATATAAATCTAATATACGACGAATATGTGGCGGGAAATTACTAGATAGTGAATAGTTCTCTCCTCTCTCACCTTCAAAAGAAAATCCTTTTTTCTCTTGATCTTGTTTATAAACTATTTTAATCATATCAAGAGTCGCCATTTGAAGATCTTGAGGAATATCGCTGGACTCATATCCCGCGCGATAATCGACCTTGACCCCGGAAGGAAATGGTTGAAATGAAGGAGGTCCTGATAAGGTAAGAGCAGGATAAGAATTTCGAATAGTTGGGTATACACCTCTTACTCCTACTGCACCTACGTCACGAGTTACTTCTCCCATGTCACGGCTAAAGTTATACTCGTTAGTTTCTGCATGAACATCTTTAGTTACAGTATCTCCGTTCTTACCATCAAAGTGTACCAACATAACAGTATCATCATCTGGTCTAAATCTATTTGTAGGAGGCGTAAAATTAGCTGTGTATCTTGCCTTATCAGATACACGAAGTTCGTCAATATACCCTTTGAATGTCGTACCTATTTCAACATTAGATGTAAAAGTATGATTTGATACTGCGTAAACGTTTGAAGCGTCAGAAATTACATTACCATTGTAGAATAAATGTAACTTTTCGTCGTCTAACTTACGGGAAACAGCAACATGCGCCCATCTGCGTTTAGCAAATTGTTGTGATTCTATTAAAACGTTAGGAGCTGTCACAACATTTGCAGCTCCAGAAATATTTGATTCAAATGCTAAACAATTTGCATTTGATAATCGTAACTGCATATAATTTGAGGAGTCTGTGTTAATTGAAAATATCACGTTATCTTGTATAGTCTCTTCATCAACTCGAATAAACATCTCAATGGTAAAATCACCCTCTTCAAATTTTAATTGTTCAGGTACTGTAGCGGAAGAGACAAAGTCATCGATATTAAGCTCCAATGAGGATTTACCAAACTTCTTAATTCTAGAATTAATATGTGCGTCATTTTTAAATGAAAGAGGTAGATCGTTTGTACTTGTTGTTACAGGTGTACCGATAGTAGTTGGGTCTGCTAATACCACATGATCAACTCCATTAAATTCAGTAACTTGATAAACATTATTGAGAGGTATACGTGACAGCATAACAGAAGTTTTACCTCCATCAAAAACCTCTACATAATCATTAGCTAAGATGGCGTGTCCAATATAATGTTCAACAACACCTGTTGCGTAGCTTATAATATTTGATAATCTAGCATCTTGAGTACTAGATGAGATACTAAGATAATCTTTAACCTGTGCTAAAGTAACATAGGGGTATTTTCCTAGTCCTTCTTCAAAACGATCTACCATTTTTTATTTCCTTACATGCCTGGTTTAGGAGCTGTCTTAACAGCTACTTTAACAGGTTTTGCTTCAACTTTTTTTACAGACTTCGGTGCCGGTGCTGCAACGACTGGAGCAGGTGGTGGTCCGGGATTAGCGCACATGTCTTCACCTGCCATAATACCGTCAATTTCTCCAACGCCATATCCGTGCTTTTGTAACCAACGGCGAGCTTCCGCGTCTGACATTCCTTTAATTTCTTCCATTTCTTTCTCCTTAAAAACTTAAGGGAGGCGTTGACCGCCTCCCCCAGTGTAGTTCAGTGATTTATAACTAACTAGCTATTAACCAGCGTCAATCACACAAGCGTATGCATACTTAGTTGCGTCAAGTGCTGCAGAGCTATTAGTTGTGAGGGCTTTAAAGTCAAAACGTGTACTCATGTACATTGCTGTGACCTGCTGGCGTGGCTCATACTCGCTCTCAATCTCAATACCACGACGTTCTGCAATCATGAAGCCTGGCTTGTAGACGAGTGCGCCAAGATGACGACCTGTTCCACCAACGTTATCCATGAACTCAGAGATAGCAATTGGAATACCGTAAACGGCGCCAACTGAACCTGTGAGGTAAGTTGCATTTGGACCAAACTTGTCAACAGTCTGGAAATCAGAAGTTGTTACAAGATTGTTATAGCCTTCGATTGAGGTAATAAACACGAGGTCGTTACCAAGCTGTAAGCCATATTTACCAAGCACTGTACGAGCAGCTGCGATATCTGTTGGATCAGCCTTATCGTTTGCTCCACCTGTTGCAACAGAAAGTGATGCGTCAGATGCGAGGTTTGTGATACCTTCGATAACAGATGCGTAACCTGTACCTGCGGTAATAGCGTTAGTTGGAGAAGCTGTAAAGCCTGTCAACGCGCCTGTACCACGTAGGATTGACTTATCGATGGCACGTGCCAAACGACGAGTTGCTGCAGCGCGCAAGAAGTCGAGGAGTGGAAGAACTGTATCTTCTTCTTCGTCTTTTGCGAGGTGAGTTGATGCCATAAATTTATGTGGTGTAAACTCAACTGCGCTGATGGTGTTCTGGTTTGATGCAGGAACACGAGTTGCTTCTGCAATACCAGTTGCGAATGTGCCAGAAGCAAACATTGCAACATCACCGTCAGTATCTTCGTCAGCTACTGGTACGCGGAAAGTCTTAGCATCCACTGCCATACGCTGGAACATAGGTGCAACTACAAGCTGCTGTTCCATCTCGGTATAGATGTTCTGTGAGAAGTTGCTCAAGAACTGGTCTACAGATGTGACTGCTTTAACTTTTTGACCTAGTTTGGTATCAAATGGGTCACGACGATTTAGCAACTTTGAAAGAATAACAGCGTTAGCCATTTCTTTTTCAGAGAACTGAGCTGCATTGCGTGACTGCTCTTGGAATTGCATCTTTGAGCGTTGAAGAGATGCGACCTCTTCTTTATATTTTTCCATCTGAGCCTTAAGTTCAGCGACTTGCTCAGATTCACGTGGTGTATAGGCAACTTCTGCGTTACCTTTCACGAGAGTTTGTTGGTCTTGTGCGTCTGACTCTTTTACGATAGCTTCACCGGTAGCTTTAACCAGTTCTGCAACTTGAGGCTCAGACACGTTAGCACGAGGTGCTTCTTTTTGTGTCTCGATTGCTACTTCTTTTTTAGCAGCTTCGAGATCAATTGTATCTACGACTTGATCAGCCATGTTGTCTTTCTCCTTTGTAGAAATGTTGTGAAGCTCTTCAGTCAGACTTTCGTTAGAATCTTCTTCTTCACTTGTTTGAGTTTTCTCGACTTGTGAAAGTTCATCTGCGTTCACATTAAGAACATTATCACAGTCATTTCCGTCAGCGTCAATCTGTAAAAACTTAAAGATTGGGCTTTGCTCAGTTGCGATAGTAGCAACCTTATACATTTTATTATGGAAATTTACTAAATCTCCATTTTGAAGTTTGCTTGCGTCTGTAGAAAGCAAGTTAACAAACGGGATAGACTCATTAGGATCACGTGCTATAAACACTTCCTCTTCATCATCCTTTTCCATTTCGTCTTCAATAGCTTCCTCGGCTTCAGCTTTGACTTCAACATCATCAGTTTCAGCTTTTTCTTCAACTGCTTCGTCATCGTCTTTTGTTTCAATGACTTCTTCAGTCTCTGTTTTCACTTCAACCTCCATTTCAGCTGTTTCTTCGACAGCTTCTTCAGATTTTGAGTTACTCATTGCTTCCTCCTCGGTTGGAGACATTGGACGCTCGTTTACAACCTCGCCCTCCTCCATATTATGAATTGGAACACCCATCATTGTAATATCATGTGTGTGGCCTTCGGCCTCAAGCACGACACCTCCAATGATTTTGTGAGCATGGTTTGCCATATGCGATGCGTATGTGGTTACACCATTGCCAGCATCATCCATTTCCACGGTATGATAATGACCTTCGCTCACGTCAGTAATTCCAGCTTTAATTTTACGCATCATCTTGATTTCGTTTTCGTCAGCCTCTTTAAGAGACTTTTTAAACTCGTTAAATTCATCATCTGAATCGAATGATTTACGAATTGAAAATAGTGAATCTTGGTTACATGGAACAGACACAACAGAAATTTCTAGAAGTTCAACATCAGTAATCATCATTGAATCATCTTCTCTATTATATTTTCCATCCTTAACACGAAAACCTACACTAAAACTCTTCAAAGCACCGTCACGAATCAGGGTTTGTACACCATGAGTCTTTTCAGCTGCTTCGCTAACTGCACCTTCGACAAAGATACCTTTTTTATCGACCGTAATTTTATCAATACGACCGATAGGACAATCATGTTTATGTTGAAATAACATAACAGGATTTTTTCTAAAGTTCTCAACACCTTTTGCCCAGGCTTCTGCGGTAACAATATCTCCAGCACGATCTTTTGCTGTTGTATTCGCATAACCTGCAATTTTGAGAGCTTTACTTCCCTTTTTTACGCTCTTTGTTTCGAAAGCACTATTTAGATAAAATGTCTTATTCATCAGTTACTTCCTCGTTTTCTGATTCCCCTTCAGGGGGTCTTCCACCTTGAGTAGCATCAGTTGCACTACCTGTGATGTTTTGTGGTACTCTTATACTATCATTTCCTTCCAATTTTGGAAATCTTAATCCTTCACGAGCTTCATTTGGGGTTATAATTCCAGTGTTTACCAGAGTAGAGTAGTAAACTGCTTGTGTTCTGTTATCTGGTTGCAAGGCTGGAACGGATAATCTATCTGGTCGTATAGTAACACCACCGTTAAAGAAGTGTTCAAAAGCTGAACAAAATTGATTTAAAATAGGTAAGATAGTATGTAGGTAAAAAAGTTTCTGATTGGCGTCAATATTAGCATTATTACCTGATTTAAGGAGAACATAAGGAACTCCTATAGCCTTTGCCATGTCTTGTTGAATACGTTCAATAGAGTTTTCAAAATCTAATTGATCAAAGTTTACTGTAGAGAACTTATCAATTTTTAACCCTCCGTCTAAGATGGCAGGATTTCTTGCTCCGTCAAAGATGGTAGTGTAAGTAGAACGCCACGCCTCTAAAAGTCTTTGTTTAACTCTTTGAGATAAAATGTTGTCAGTAGTTAGTACAAATCCAGGAAGCGCGTTATTTTTGAAAAATTGGCGCTGAAATTTAATCATATAATAATAAACTTCCATCAAACCTAGAATAGATTTTAATTTTGATACGCCTCTAAAGATAGAATTTTCATTTTCAGAGTATATATGAATAATTTCATGCGGTTCAAAACGAATAGCCTCTGATTTACGCGTTTGTTTTCCCGCCCCAAAACCATAAAAGTCATTAGCCTGTTGGTTATGGACTAGGTAATTATAGTGAGAAACAAATGTTTGAGCATCAGGAACTACTTCTACATCATTAGCAGGTAGTAAAAATAAATCTTGTCCGTCGTAATAAAAGAATGCATTTCCGTCAAGCATGTAATCCAATAAAGCGCGTCTAAACATACGAACCCTGTCCTCAAAAGGATTTGGTTTGTGGTTTAACATTCTATTTACTTTTTTAGCAGGAGAGTTGCCTTCTACAATAAGAGGAATCTCTACACAACCATTAATAACCATCTCAACTGATCGATGAACTACTTCAATTTCGCGATAAGCCTGTTCATAGTCTACAATAGTTTCCGGGGAAGCATAAGGCTCAAGAGAAGCTATAGAAGGTTGTGCTGGATTAAGTTTTTCTGCCATCCAACCTCTAAGGCCTAGTTTATTTTCATCTGCCATTTTTTGCCCTTTGAATATCTAACCAATTTTTTATTTTAGGAGTTAGATGATTAGAATACCTTTGTCCGTATATATTATGAAGTTGCTTATGATGCGTGCTACATAAAGTAAATAGATTTTCATGACTTAGATCAGTTTCGCAATCTAATGAAAACTGAACTCTTAAACTATTTATAGTCTCTACATCCTCAATTACGGTTATTTTATTCTTGTCACACCAATTATTAAAAAGTTCGCTTACACTAAACAAGTGATGTAATTCTAAAGTATCAATCTTCCCACATATATAACACTCATCACGAAGTTTATAATCTTTTTTGATAAAATCTCGTATATATTTTATGGGAATACGCTTTAATTTATTCACTGTACTATACTTTCATTATCTGTCCAAGAGTTATTTTTAAATTTTTCTATTATGTTCCATCTCATAGAATAGTGAATAGGATTTTTGTTTAATCCTACATCTCCTTCAGGTAAGTTAAGTACTTTTCCAGATACTGATCTTAAAAAATCTAAATTATACTTTTTCTTGATTAAATAAGATATGATGATATCATCACCCCTTTGAGGGTAACCTATCTTTTCTATACTATCTTGAATTGTATCAAGAGCTTCTTGTTTAATTAAAATAACAGACCCTACTAAGAAGTCAACATTTTTGTCTTCGCACCAGTGATCCGTAAGTTGCTGATAAGAATTAGAGGAACTTACCTTTGTCTTACCGTACACACCTGTTATAGGTAAATTTAGACTAATCATTTTTTTCACAAGATTAGGGTGTGGTAATAAATCATCATCAATTATTAGTTTGAATTCTTCATCATATTCGAAGCATCTGTGCCAACGCTCCATACACATCCAGTTTGTCTCATTATTAATAACATCAATAGGTTGACCTAAATAAGGAAAATGATCCTCAGTATTATTATTTACAACGGTAATAGGCATAATATTTCTATAAGCATTGATGATACTAAAAACATTATCAAATCTTTTATAATTAAGAACTATTAATCTTACATTACTAAGCATAGATAGAAATATTACTCATTTTAGAGTGTGTGTAGATAGCGTATCTTACGGCGTCACAAGGGTGAGATGCCCAATCATGTACGGGTTTGGGTGTTTCTGTGTTAGGATTCCATTTATAAGAACTCATAGCGGAAAATGTATGAGAAGCGCCCAAGGTATCAAAGAAAAGTCTATCTGACTCAATTAATACCTGTAAAAAGTTAATACCATCATTAACAGACTTAATCGCATTCTCACAATATATATCATAGTCATAAGCAAAGTCAGCTTTTACTTGTTGCGCTGCTGAATCGATATATATTGAATCAATATTCCATTCATCTATTTTTTCTTGAATGGCGGAAGCTAATTCAGAAGTAGTAGATTCTTTCGATACGTACTCATCAATTATAAAGTAGTTTTCTCCATCAAAACCTATAACTACGAAAACATTCTCATCTCTATATCCTACGTCAAGGCCCGCTAAAACTTCCGCAAAACGCTCGCCTACATAGTCATTAATATGTTTTGCTTCGTCTAATGCTTCATAAATTTGAGACTCGGTAGTAGTCCATTCGCACTCATACTCTTGAGCAAACAAAGCACGTGTAATAGACCTTCTTGCTTCATCAATGTCTTTCTCAGATAGTAGCGGGTTAGAACGCCAACTATGGATAGAAGAACCCCAATCCTCATACTCTTTATCATCCCCTCTTAAAAAATAATTGTATAAGTAATTACCTTTTCCCCGAGGGGTTGAAATCCATAGGCAACGGGAGTCTTTAAAAGTCGAAAGAGCTGGTCTTAAATCTCTAGTAAAGTATTCATCATTAGGTATAATGGCCGCCTCGTCAACTATAAGTAGATTAGCGGCACGACCTACAAGAGAGTCTCTATTGTTAGCAGAAAGTAGCCTAAAAACAGAACCATTAATTAATTTAACAACTTTATCTTTTTGATTAAACTTATCTACTTCAATATCTAATTGTTTTATAAGATCAGTAACATAATCCCAGATGATGGATGAGAGTGAAAAATTAGGAGCTACAACCATAACTTGTTGACCAGGCTCTAAAAGCTTCGCAAAAGCTAAAATAGCTGCTGCATAAGACTTACCAGTACGGCGTGCAGCGATATGAACGAAAAATCTGCTCTCGTTTAGTCCTTCGATCATAGCTTTTTGGGATTCATTAAATTGAACGGGGGTGGGTAGCTTAGTCAATAGTTTATCTACATTAAGACGGAAAAAAGTATCTGACATTATTTAGGGAACATACCAAAAAGAAGAGAAAGAGTCGCTATGACACCGCCTACAACACCGCCCACCCACAAAAGTGTTCGTAACGATGTTTTACCTTGGGAGGCCAGGTCATTTACGTCATTAAGTTTTTTATGCATGATTTTCATTTCAGAGGATAATGAACCTAATGTACTAATTATCTGTGCATAACGTTCTTCACAAACTGCTTCATGAGCTGAGATATTAGCCTTATTTGTCTGAGATCTTTCATGCAATCGATCTAAGTCTATTTGAATTAAGTTAAGTTCGCGCTCATTGTCTGACATAATTACTCCGCATAAACCAACTGTTTAGAGTACCATACAGGGATGGTAAATCGTTGGCTATTTTTTATCTCTTTTACGCCGTGATTGTAATCACCATTAGAAGGGAATACGACCGCCATTCCTTTTTTAGGACTAATTTCTATATCATGATCAGGAAAATATATTTCACCACCTTCATAATCATCATTTAAATAGAATATTACAGAATAGTCTCTATAGTTTGTTGGATGTTCCATATCTTTTACGTGATCAGGGGCATTTTCCTGCCACGAGTTATCGGAATGTACACTCATACTATCACCCGGATTCCAGAAGGTCAATTCGGTATTATCAGGAAAAGCTAGTTCACCAAAATTTTTATATATATAAGTTTGTCCTAAAAATCGGGCATAGTTTAACGCACGTTCAATATTACCAAACGGTGCTTGCATATTTCGATGTAAGATTTTATAGCTTAGTGTTTTGTTTTTAAACTGACCTATTACTTGAGCATCGTTTATAAAAGCTTTTGGATTTTCTTTGATAAACGCTACAAGAAAGTCACAAGTATCAGGTGTTAAGGCGTTCTCAATTTTAACAGGAGCCATTAGTTGGCTCCTGGTGAGGCAGGTACTCCTGGAACTCCTGACCCAGCGGTTTGAGAAGCTTCTTTATGTCTTAATTGTGTAATTAGCTCATAACGCTCTTTGCTAAATACAAAATAACAAGAAACAGGTAATTCTACTCTAGAATCATCTTGTAATATAAAAAATCGAGATTGAGCACCCTCATTAATTCCGTCTTCTTTTACGCCTTTAAGTGTTTCAAAAGTCCAAGATCCTTGTCTTTTGAATTTTACTATGTAAGTAATCAATTAAACCTCCATTACAGTTATGTCTTGATTATATAATTAACAACACTGGTTGGCAAGGTCGCACTTAAAGCAGGAATGCTTAGTGCTGGAACAGAAAGTCCCGGTACACTAAGAGCAGGAATTGAAAGACCTGGCACAGATAAGCCTGGAATTGAATGGTCGTGGTTTGCTACAGCAAGAGCTGGAATTGTTAGCGCAGGAATTGACAACCCTGGAACAGATAAACCTGGAACAGATAAACCTGGAACAGATAAACCTGGAACTGAGTGGTTGTGATTAGCGACAGCCAATGCAGGAATTGTTAAAGCAGGGATTGATAGTCCAGGGACAGAGTGTGTATGTGCAGCCTGAGTCACCCCAGTCACTGCTGTGCCAGTAGAAGAGTCCTTAGCTGAAGTAGCAAATGTAGCTGTAGGTACTGTTAAGTCTCCATCACCATCAGATCCTGTTGTGCCAGCCCCTGTCGTTCCGGTGCCAGTGGAATTGGCTACCGTTACAAGACTTGTTTTAGTTCCAGAGGTTCCAGCCCCAGTAGTTCCAGTTCCAGTAGTTCCAGTACCTGTAGTGCCGGTTCCAGTTGTACCAGTACCAGTGTCATTGGCTACAGTTACAAGACCTGTTTTAGTTCCAGAGGTTCCAGTACCAGTTGTGCCAGTGCCAGTTGTACCAGTTCCTGTGTTATCTGTACCAGTTGTTCCGGTACCTGTGTTAGCAGAACCAGTCTGTATCACAGATGAGGCAGCTGCAGAACCAGTCTCTGCACCTAGTGTAGAGTTATTCGAGCCTTTACCTAGAGGAACACGGTCACGAAGATCAGGAAGACCAAAAGTACTAGAGCCATTACCTGCACCATAGGCAGTGCCGATTACGGCGAATAGTCGAGCATAAGTTGTACGATTAACATCGGAA
>Ga0222715_10004791_pt1 | contig 11636 bp, 9 predicted proteins | sample C33_9DmetaG_FD_165056 | JGI IMG/M metagenome (GOLD analysis project Ga0222715, IMG submission 165056) | Estuarine water microbial communities from San Francisco Bay, California, United States - C33_9D | ecosystem: Environmental > Aquatic > Marine > Unclassified | place: USA: California...
GTGGGGGTGCCGCGTCGGGGCGCGTTATAAAAACCCATAACTACCCTAAGCTATAAAGTGTTACGCTCGCCAGCTCTATATAAAACTAAAATGGAATCACAAAAACCTTCAATGCAAAAAAATCCGGGAGAAAATTTTACGACTGTAGAGGTCGATCCAATAACTGGGGAATATTATGTGACTATCCCCGAGTGGATACTGAGTGAGTATGGGTGGTATGAGGGCACTGTAGTGAATATGGAAGTTGAGGGCAACTGTATTATCATTACAGAGGTCAATGAGGATTGAGTCATTGACACTCACTACATAATGTTGTATGATCACTGATGTAACGTTACTTTCTTATGGCTAAAGGATTTACTGTAAAAGCAAAAGCCCCAAAACCTTCTGAGACTACGGAGGAATGGGATTACAATAAGGCACGGGAGATGATCCGTGGGAAGTCTGTAGTATTCTGTCTTCCTGGTCGCGGAGTGTCTTATACGTTTCTGAAGAACTTTGTTCAACTTTGTTTTGACATTGTGCAGGCAGGGGGAAGTATTCAGATTTCACAAGACTATTCTTCCATGGTAAACTTTGCAAGATGCAAGTGTCTTGGAGCAAATGTCTTACGTGGTCCTGACCAGGTTCCCTGGGATGGCAAACTCAACTATGATTATCAGTTGTGGATTGATAGTGATATTGTTTTCAACACTGAAAAGTTTTATCAGTTGATTTTGTTGGATCAAGATATTTCGAGTGGATGGTATTGTACGGAAGACGGGCAAACGACTTCTGTTGCTCACTGGATGGAGGAGGATGACTTCCGCAATAATGGTGGAGTCATGAATCATGAAACCATCGAAACGATGTCACGTCGTAAGAAACCATTCACCTGTGATTACGTAGGATTTGGATGGTTGATTATCAAGTATGGAGTCTTTGAGAATAAGGATATGAAGTATCCTTGGTTTGCTCCGAAGATGCAAGTCTTTGAATCTGGTGAGGTTCAGGATATGTGTGGAGAAGATGTAAGTTTCTGTTTGGATGCAAAGGAAGCAGGCTTTGAAATCTGGTGCGATCCTCGTATCAGAGTTGGTCACGAAAAGACAAGGATTATTTGAGATGGCTAACGAATCTTACAATGTTTATCGTAAAGGGCGTAAGATTTACACAAACTTGACACAGGACGAATATTTCGATATTATGGAGGACCTGTCGATAGAGTTTTATCAGACAGGCTCTCCAAGTCCTGAAGACTTATACACTGAGATTATTAAGGAGGATTGATTATGGCTATGCGTAAAGGTGGCGGTTATGTGGAGGGTGCTCCAAAGAAAACTCGTCAAGGAGCAGGTATGAATACCAAATATGCCGCTACTTCTCGCAATAAAGCGAGGAAGAAGTATCGCGGACAAGGTAAAGGATGACCTACAATTTAACACTTTACACCTACCTCGCGCCCAGCAAAGTCTGTGGTGGGGTGGGTGTTTTTTCTTTGGTGGATATTCCAAAGGGAACAGTTATATTTGAACCAACAAAGGAAGTTAAAGTTCCATGGAGTTCCATACCAGATAATATACATGAAAGGGTAAGATCAATTACTCTTAATGACGAATATGGTTTCTGGATTGATTGTGACCTTAACAAGACCTACGCTGCTTATTATGTAAATCATACTGATGAAAATGAAAATGTAAGGTATAACTATGAAAATGGTTCTTGGTATGCCACAAGAGATATTCTAAAGGATGAAGAACTACTCAACACGTATGAGGAGGATGAAAAAGATTGGCTTACTTAAACCACAGTTTACCAGATTGGTCTTGTTACATCCGTAATGAGTTTCTGTATAATCACAAGAAAGGTCATGGTGAAGTCACTAAGTGTGATGTGCATTCTGTTGCAAGCATAGAAAAACGTGTACCTCTATTCGAAGCATTCTTAGAGAATGGTGTTAACTGGACTCGTCGTCCTCTACATGCATTCTGTTGGCGTCCAGACGCAGAGATAGAACCATTGGAGGATATAATGTACTGGGACTGCTTTTCTCCTTACATTGACGTTCAGAGAAGGCACAGATTGGCAAATTTAGATGCACAATTGATTCGACCAGATGGAAAAAAAGTCTTAGGGACTTATATGTTCACTTTGGATTGGTCTTGGGAAAACAAAGGTATGCCAGATTTGAATTTTTCAGAGACACCAGAGCATAAATGTGCTCATTTATTCAAGGTTGAGACTGGAAATTATTATGCATATCCAAATAATCGGATTATCTGGTACGATAATGCATGGGTTTTTAATAGAATTGAAAAAAATCCCGGTTACGAAATTGATCTGACAGTTTACACTGTAGAAAATATAAGAAAACTAGAGACTTCCGATCATTATATGTACAAAATTACCGATCTGGAGCAAAAATAAATAGCGTTAAGGGATAGCAACCCCTCTAAAAGTTCTGTTTTTTTATAAAACAGGAGCTAAAATGGGTAATTCACCTGTCGATAGGAACAGAGAATACATGAGAGAAATGTGGGGAACCACTAAACTCGCCTCAGATTATGGTTCAATGCAACATAATGACAAAAAAAGAGTTCTAACAGAGGTAATGCACGATACTGCACCTCATCATGACCTCAAAAAACAGACTGAACTCCACGAAAAGATTCGTAATGATGAAGATTATGATGATTGGGAGTATGGAACAGAACCAAACTACGGAAATCCTTGGACGTAAGTATAAATAATCCCAAGAAAACGTCTTACCAATGGCAAATACACGGGTATCGAGAGCATTTAAGGACATTAGTTTGTCTTTTGAACCACATCCCGTGACAAAAGACCTGCCTATTCTTAAAAATGAGAATGCAATTCGTCGTTCTGTAAGAAACTTGGTCGAAACGATCCCAACTGAGAGGTTTTTCAACTCACTTTTGGGATCTGATGTCAGATCAAGTCTCTTCGACTTCGTTGATTTTGGTACTGCATCCGAAATTGAAGACCAAATACAGACAGCGATTGAAAATTTTGAACCAAGAGTGTCAAATTTGCGTGTTGAGGTCAATCCACAACCTGATGATAACACTTTTGAGGTCAATGTAATCTTTGATATCGTTGGACAAGACTTTCCTTCTCAAGAATTTACATTTTTACTAGAGGCAACAAGATAAGCAATGCCTTTTACTAAGTTTACCAACCTCGATTTTGACCAAATAAGGACCTCTATCAAAGATTATCTCCGTGCAAACTCAAATTTCACGGATTTTGACTTTGAGGGGTCTAATTTTTCAGTCTTAATCGACACGCTAGCGTATAATACCTATATTACGGCATTCAACTCAAACATGATTGTCAATGAATCCTTCTTGGATTCGGCAACATTGAGAGAAAATGTCGTTTCTCTTGCAAGAAATATCGGTTACGTACCACGCTCTAGGAGCGCCGCTAAGGCAACTATAAGTTTTACCATACAAACAGACGTAGATACCCCAACAGTAACCTTAGACGCTGGTCTAGTATGCGTAGGATCTGCAAATCAGTCGAATTATATCTTCTCAGTCCCAGAAAGTGTAACAACAACTGTCAACTCTGGATCAGCAACATTTTCAGACTTGACAATCTATCAGGGAACGTATGTAAAAAATAGTTTTGTTGTTAATGGATCACTTGATCAGAGATTTATTCTCAATAACTCTTTCATTGATACCTCAACTATTGTTGTTAAGGTAAAAGGAACCAGTGATTCTGGTGAAGGTAAGGAATATTTGTTAGTTGATAATATTTTAAATCTGAATGCAAACTCTGAAATCTATATGATTCAGGAAGTTCAGGATGAGAAGTATGAACTCCTGTTTGGTGATGGATACTTTGGTAAGAAGTTAGAAGATGGTGCAGTGATTACTGTATCCTATGTCATTACTGATGGTAAGGATGGCAATGGTGCTTCTAATTTTGCATTCTCTGGAAGAATCTTAGATTCTTTGAATAACGTTGTTGTTCCAACCAACTCAATCACAATCACAACCGTCTCTGGTGCCTCTAATGGCGGCGATATAGAGAGTGTTGAGTCGATTAAGTACTTTGCCCCTAGGATCTATTCATCGCAGTATAGAGCGGTTACAGCGAGGGACTATGAGGCAATTATACAGATGATCTATCCTAACACAGAGTCAGTCTCTGTTGTTGGTGGTGAAGAGTTAGATCCACCACAGTTTGGTAATGTCATCATTAGCATCAAACCAAAGAATGGTGACTATGTTTCTGATTTTGATAAGAATACTATCCTTGCCAAACTCAAGAACTACTCACTTTCTGGCATCAACCAACAAATCATTGACCTGAAAGTTCTTTATGTTGAGGTTGATTCTGCAGTTTACTACAACAGTTCACAGGTTACCAATGTCAATGACCTTAAGACAAAGGTTACTGACACATTGAATACTTTTGCTGTCGCAAATATCAATAAGTTTGGTGGAAGATTTAAGTATAGTAAGTTGTGTCAGACGATTGATAACACTGACAATGCGATTACTTCTAATATCACAAGAGTTGTCATTAGAAGAAATCTGAAGACATTGATTAATCAGTCTGCTCAGTATGAACTCTGCTATGGTAATGCATTCCATTACAATACTACAGGTTATAACATCAAGAGCACTGGATTCACTCTTGCTGGAAGATCCGGAACATTCTACTTCACTGACGTCCCAGGCGAAAATGGAATGGGCGTCCTTTCAATCGTTAAAGAATCCACCACAGGTGGAAAATATATTGTAGAAGTTAAGTCTGCTGGAACGATTGATTACACCAAGGGTGAGATTATTATCAACACAATAAATATCACTTCTACTACTGCTGCGAATAACGTTGTTGAGATTCAGGCATACCCAGAATCGAATGATGTCATTGGTCTCAAGGATCTCTATTTGAGCTTCTCGGTTGCCGATAGCAAGATAAATATGATTAAGGATACTATTACTTCTGGCGAACAGATATCCGGTGTCGGATATAAGACGACTTCTAGCTACTTAAACGGAGAACTAAAGAGGGTATAAGATGATAAAAACTGGATTTGAGACGAGGGTAAAAGTTCAGCAAATTATTGAGAACCAACTACCAGAGTTTTTACGTTCCGAAAGTCCTAAAGCAGTAGATTTTTTAAAGCAATATTATATTTCTCAAGAATATCAAGGTGGTCCTGCTGATCTGGCAGATAACCTTGATCAATACTTAAGGATTGATAATCTAACTCCAGAAGTAATCACTGGATCTACTACCCTCAGTGCTGGAATCAGTTCCACCTCCGACACTGTTCAAGTATCTTCTACTAAGGGATTTCCTGCCCAGTATGGTCTCTTCCAGATTGATAGTGAAGTATTCACCTATACAGGTATCACTACAAACTCTTTCACTGGTTGTGTCAGAGGATTTAGTGGTATCACCACTTATAGATCAATCTTAAATCCAGAAGAGTTAGTATTTGTTGAATCAAACCAGGCATCGCATACTTCTGGTGCCACTGTAAAGAATCTTAGTGCACAGTTTCTCAAAGAATTTTATAAGAAACTCAAGTATACATTTACTCCTGGGTTAGAGGATGTAGACTTTGTATCTGATCTTGATGTCAATAACTTCATCAAAGAATCTAGATCTTTATATGAATCAAAAGGAACTGAAGAATCTTTCAAGATTCTGTTTAATGTATTATATGGCGTAACACCAAAGGTCGTTGACCTTGAAAACTATCTCACAAAACCATCTTCTGCAGAGTATCTGAGAAGAGAGATTGTAGTTGCAGAAAGAATCTCTGGTGATCCAAGCAAGTTGATTGGTCAGACAATCAAGAAGTCTTCAGATTCTACTACACAGGGATCTGTATCTGAGGTTGAAATCTTCACCAGAGCTGGTATTAGCACTTACTATAAACTTGGTCTCTTTGTTGGATATGATGACAAGGATCTGATTGAAGGAAACTTCACGATTCAACCAAAAGCAAGTGTAATCAATCAAGTTTCTGTTGGCGCTTCAGTAATCACTGTAGACTCAACAATCGGATTTCCTGATAGTGGAACTCTGATCTCTGGCGATAATACGATCACCTACACTGGTAAGACTGTAAACCAGTTTTTGGGTTGCAGTGGTGTTGATACTGCAATTGCTGTAAAGGGTGATGTAAGAACTGATGAGGTATTCTTTGGATATGAGAATGGAGATCTGACCAAGAAGGTTGAGATTCGTCTCACTGGCGTTCTTTCAGACTTCCAACAAATCACAGATATTAAGTTATCTACTGAAGGGCAAAAGATCTACGTCAAGAATGTTGGCGAAAAAATCACCAACCCTGATGTTGATAAGACATATAAGCAACTGTTTGCAAACTCTTGGATCTATAACACCAGTTCAAGATACTTTGTAGATAATATCAGTGGATCTAACTTCACACTCAAGTCCGATATTGACAAGTCGAGTTTGAGAGTTGGTGATACTGTAGATATTTTAGTAGGATCCACAGAAACTGTTTCTCATACTGGAGCAACGGTAGCATCTATTTCTGGGAAGCAGATTACCTTAAACAATCTCATTGGTTTTACTGCAGACTCATCTTTAGATTATTCTATCAGAAGAAATTTAAAGACGGCAACAAGTTCCGGAACTCCTATTCTCTACGGTAATAATCTTTTAACCAGTGACATTCAGAATGTCTACAACGAGAATGATCAATACTTCTATGTTGCATCAAACTCACTGCCATCATACAATATAACTCAAACGATCAAGAAAGCAGTATTGACCTCTGCTAGTGGGTCTGCTCTCCAACAATATAATGTAGATACTGAAAAGTATTCTATCATTTCATTCGATTCCAGTGTTCCATTCATTACTGGTGACGAAGTATATTACACACCAGAAACTACTGCTCTCTCAGGATTACCCGAGGGATCATATTATGTAAAGGTCTTATCACCAAACAACAAGATCAAACTGTATCTTTCCAGATCTTTGATCGTAAGCGATATTCCTATTGAGTTTAGTTCACTGAGTTCCACAGGATCACACACCTTCACTTTAGTATCTCAGAAGGATGATGAGATCAAACCTCAGAAGATCCTCAAGAAGTTTCCACATCAAAAGAATATCAAGATAGGGAATAAGACTGAGACTATTCCTGGATCTGTTGGTATGCTTGTCAATGGTGTTGAAATCACCAACTACAAGTCGTTAGATAAAGTTTATTATGGTCCTATTGAATCCATCGCTCTTTATAATAAGGGTAAAGAGTATGATGTGGTCAATCCACCAACAGTAGAAGTTTCTTCTGGTGCTGGGACTACTGCCTTAGTCAGACCTACTCTTAGAGGAACTCTTGAGGAAATCGTTGTCGATCCTCAAAACTTTGATCTTAAGAGAGTTGTTTCTGCCACTATTAGTGGTGGTAATGGATCTGGAACTATTTTGGAGCCTGTATTAGATGTTAGGTATCGTGAAGTTGAGTTTGATGCAAGGATATCAACCTCAGGTGGTGGAGTTGATATTGTTAATGATACCATCTCATTCACAACACCACACAACTTTACTAATGGCACTCCATTAGTATACAACAGAAATGGAAACACTGCAGTTGGTGTTGGAACATTTGGTGGCAGTAATGCCTATACTGGAAGTGATTTGAATAGTGGATCTGTATACTACATTCAGAGCGTAAACTCAACAACAGTAAAGTTGTATCCAACACTGGGCGATTATACCAGTGGAATCAATACCGTAGGATTTACCACTTCTACTGCTCAAGGTATTCATAAGTTTAGAACATTTGAATCTAAGAAAACACTCAAAAACATTAAGGTTATTCATCCTGGTTCTAACTATGAGAACAAGAGACTGATCGTAAAACCATCTGCCGTATCGGTAATTGATGATAATATTAAGTTTTCAAATCATGGATTCTCTGATGGTGATATCGTAAGATATTCCACCGATGGAACTGTTATCTCTGGTCTTTCAACAGCATCAAGTTACTATATTTTGAAGGAAGATGATAATACCTTCAGACTTGCCAATGCTGGTGTTGGAGCAACAATCAAAACTAACTATGATAGTCGTAACTATGTCAATCTGACTTCTGTTGGTAGCGGATATCAGAACTTCTACTACCCAGAGGTTCAGATTACTATCAATGCGGAGTTTGACGGTGCATCTGGAATCATAACAGCAACTCCTATTATTAGAGGAGAAATCTCAAATCTTTATCTGTATGAAGAAGGTAGTGGATACGGATCTGATGTTTTAAACTTCCACAAAAAACCAAAGATTACATTCAAGACTGGAAAAGATGCAGAGATCAAACCAATCATCTCTGGTGGGAAGATTGTTAGTATTCAGATATCAAACTCTGGATCCGAATACACATCCGCTCCTAAACTTTCTGTCGTAGGTAGTGGTATTGGTGCAAAGTTAAGAGCATCAATATCCAATGGCAAGATTTCGGAAGTTATAATTGTCAATCCAGGATCTGGATACGACTCAAACACAACCGTTGTTGTTGTGTCAAATGGAATCAATGCATATGCAGAGGCAACTGTTAGATCACTGGATGTCAATGTTTATAATAGATTTGGAAGTGAAACATTATTAGATAATCCAAAGAATAATCAAGGTTTAGAATATGGTGTTGTTGGTTATACAACACATATCGGTGCAAGTTTTTCTGATGATGGAACGCAACATTCACCTATCATTGGATGGGCTTATGATGGAAATCCAATCTATGGTCCTTATGCCTATACAGATCCAGAAGATGAAAACTCTGCCATTAAACTTCTGAAGAGTGGATATGTATTATCAACTTCGGATGTAACTGATCGCCCATCATCCTTCAGCTCAGGATTCTTTATTAATGATTACAAGTATAATGATTCTGGAGATTTGGATCAATATAATGGAAGATACTGTAGAACTCCAGAGTTTCCAAATGGAATCTATGCATACTTTGCTACTGTATCTTCAGTAACTTTAGAGTCTAGTTTTCCATATTTTGTTGGCAATACATATAGATCTCTTCCAGTAACCCAAGAAGTAGATCAGAACTTCGATTTCAATAACTCAAATCTTGTAAGAAATACTTTCCCATACAAGGTATCTGATAGATATGCTGATAACGACTTCATCAGTGAATCAAATGAGATTCTTATTCAAAGTGCATCTATTGACTCAGTAACAAAAGGATCAGTAAGTGCTCTTTCTATTAATAAGGCAGGATCTGGGTATGCTGTTGGTGATGTTGCGTCATTTGATAATGAAGGAACGAATGGTGGCGGATTGAGTGCCGATGTTAGGAGTCTGACTGGTAAGACTATAACAAATCTGCAGACCTCAGTAACAACTTACAATTCTGCAAATATTGTTTGGGAAAATGAAAATAAAGTAAGTCTTCATATCGATAAGATCAATGAAATCTTGAATGGAGATAATGTTGTTATTTCTGGTCTATCAACATATGTCAAGGGACTTAATAAGTCGCATGTAGTTGGCGTTAGAACTGAAAGCGTATCGTTGATAAAAGAAGTTCCAAGCAATGCAACTGCAGGTGTTGTGACGGATATTTACCTTACAGATATCCCAAGCATTCTCTCTGTAGGGTCTTCTATAGGCATAGGAACAGAGAGATTATCGGTATTGAATATATTCCCTCAAAACAAGGTTGTAAGAGCAATCAGAGGTCTTGCAGGGTCAGCACACACTGCTTCTACAGAGGTTGTTGCATTTGATGGAAAACTGACTATATCTTTGAATACTCCATATTTTGAATCAAAACTTGATGATAAAGTTTACTTCAATCCAACTAACTCAGTTGGTATTGGAACTACTACTGGCGCTACCATATCTTCAAACTATGCAATAGGTGATGTTACAAAAACTATTTCTATTCCAACTCAGAGCATTTACTTACCAAATCACCCATTCAAGACATCACAGCAGGTTGTTCTTGAAAGAGTAAATGGATCAAATGCCATCTCAGTATCCAATACTGAGAGCAGTGGAACTTTTAACATTCCATCTGGAACAGATACACAAACACTGTTTGTAATCAATAAATCTAAAGATTATATTGGTCTTACAACTCAAGTTGGATTTACAACAAACACTGGTGGATTATATTTCAGATCATTTACATCAAACGCTGATGATACGGATTATAAGTATTCGATTGAATCTAACTACACTCAAGTAACAGGAAAAGTAGAAAAAATCATATCAACGGTTTCAGTCTCAACTTCTCACCTCCTGAATGTTGGTGATAGAGTTACTCTTACGGTAAATCCAGAACAATCTGTTGGCGTTGGGACTTCTACATCCGTCACAGTTAAATACAACACAACAAGTCAGAAGTTGATTATCGATCCAATCGGATTTACATCATCTTCTGTTGTATCTGAAACCAGCAAGTTAAATCTGAGTAATCATGGTCTTAAGACTGGAGACAAAGTATTCTACGATTCATCTAGCACTTTAATTTCTGGGTTGAGCACTGGATCATACTTTGTATACAAGCATGATGACAATAACATTTCTCTGACCAATACCCTTTATGACGCAAACTCATTCCCACCATCGATTGTAAGTTTTGGATCTACTGGAGGAACTGGTCAGGAGTTATCTCTGATCAATCCACAAATAGAAGTTGTTAGAGACAATGACCTGGTATTTAATGTATCAGACTCTTCATTGAGTGGATATAGTCTGAAGATATTCAGAGATAGTAACTTTAATAATGAAATCGTTTCAACAGGATCAACAACCGTATTCAATGTTGTTGGATTTGGAACAGTTGGTGTTTCGACAAATGCAACGCTTACTCTGAAGCACAGCAGTGATTTACCATCAAAACTCTACTATGCATTAGAAAAGTCTGGTTATATTAGCACTTCTGATACAACTGTTAGAAACTCTTCAGAAATACTGTATATTGATAGCTCTTACAATGGATCTTATTCCGTCATTTCTGCTGCATCAACTACATTTAATGTTTCACTGAAGTCTTCTCCAGAGTCCCTATCATATACACAAGATAATACTAGTGTATTAAAGTATAGCACCGCATCCTTAAACGCTAGGGGTGGTGTTGATTCGATGAGAATCACATCTCAAGGATTCAACTATAAGAAACTTCCTAAGTTTATTAGTATTGCTTCAACCATAGGGGAAGATGCTGATATTATTCCTCAGTCATCAGACATTGGTAGAATCAAAGAAGTTACAATCAACGATCAAGGATTTGACTTCTCTGCTGATAAGACCCTAAATCCAGAAGTTTACATTTCACCCATCGTAAATGTAGTTGACAGAAATACTATTGATGGTATCAATATTGTTTCTGGTGGATCAAACTATACTGCAGCACCTGATTTGGTTGTAGTAAATCCAGATACTGGGACAGTTTATACCAACGGAGTTCTTGAGGCAGTTGTTTTAGGATCTTCAATCTCTGATGTTAATATTATTGAGGTTCCAAAAGGACTGAGTGATACTACAAATAAGATTTACAGTGTAAACAATACTAATGGTATTGGCATTAATAGTTGCTTCACATCATCTTCAGGAATAGTTACTTGCGTATTGACAACTCCAATCGCAGGATTTCCAGCAAATAACTTCTT
>Ga0222715_10004792_pt1 | contig 11636 bp, 9 predicted proteins | sample C33_9DmetaG_FD_165056 | JGI IMG/M metagenome (GOLD analysis project Ga0222715, IMG submission 165056) | Estuarine water microbial communities from San Francisco Bay, California, United States - C33_9D | ecosystem: Environmental > Aquatic > Marine > Unclassified | place: USA: California...
GCTATTTTATTAAGGCCCACAAAAGGCTGGGCAATACCACTAGAACCTTGTAGGGCTTCTATTACGTCAATTTCATTAGCATAAGCAGGAATAGCTTTTAGCTCATCAGGTATTTTTAAACCATTTAAACTTGGGGGGGCACCTTTTTTACCCCCCTTGCTACTAATTAAAATTTGGTTCCCTGTTTTGCTATTTTTAAAACTACCAATACTATCTCCCAAAGCAAAATTACTTTCCTTGGGGAAGTTAATAACAATTTCATCTAAACTTCTTACGTCTAGATGTTTTAACCAGGCATCTCTAGTTGGAAAATTAGCCGTACCACGTATCAATGCCAACACCCCTAAATATTCTCCAGCATAATCTCTAATGGCTGTGTGGAACTCTTTTGGAGTATTGTTCATGTTTGGTTGCTGACCGTTTTGGATTTCTTTCGCCATTTTTATAATATGTTGTCCTATTTCACTTTGTTGTAAAACAGGATTTTTAATTACTTCGTCAAATACTTTTGTAGCGCTAAAGGTTTCATCCGAAAAGATTTGGCTAGGTTTAATTTCATAACTTTCTTTTCTTGCTGATGCTGAAACTGCATTTGGATCTTTTCCCTGCGCCATTGCTACCATTTGAGAAGTTTTAAAAATTTGATTTACTTTAATTTCTGCTGGTTCTCCGTTCAAGGTACCTGTTAGTGAAGTTAGTCTGTTAACAACTTTTTGTCCTTTGTCGGCTACAAATACTCCCTCGTCGCCTTTTTCTCCAATATTAAATGTAGCATCACCTTGATCTATAATTTGTTGAACGATAGGTAAATATTTGTCAGTACGAGCACTATTAAGTCTTGCCTCATCAAAGTGTTTGTTTTCCTTGGTATCTCCTTTCCAATCACGCTTGGATCTGATAGCGAAGTTTATTTGCTTTAGTTCTGATAATTCTGCGTCAGTGCGAGTTTCTTTTTTACGTAAGGCATTTGCTCTCTTTTGTAACTCAGCAATAGTCTTGCCAGCCCACTTTCCTGTATTGCGAATCTTTACATCGCCTGCCCACTTCTCAGTAATACTTTCATTACAAGCATCTTTTCCACCATTACAAAAACTATTGTCTACCTTATTAAGCAGAGTAGGATGTAGAACCTTTAAATATTTGCACAGTACTGGTCTACAGCAACCATCGTCTCCCGATTGTCTACGCACTGCTCTAAAATCATCAATCATGTCAGGAATAGGCAATGCTGAAAACGCTTCCATTTGTTTTTGTAAATCTCCTGCAGGAAAGTGCTCCGAAAGTAATTTAGTAATAACACTAGCTTTACGAGAATCCGGTACACCTTTCCCCATTGTAAACATTTTTTTATGCGCTTCGTCAATCTTACACTTGTCTAACTTGTTTAGTATAGTAAGTTGCTCTACCAAACTCTTACCCTCAAACTTAGACATTAAATTCTCAAAGGGTGCCTCTTTTTCTTTTGTGGGTTTCACTTCTACTCCTAATGTTTTCAAATTTTTTGCCATAATGGGATCAGTGTAAGGACGCGCAATCTGATGTTGCCAGGTCAGAGCATATTGTATGCCCCCTTCTGATGCTCTCATAGCAACACGCTCAACGTCTAACTCCCTATTGAATCTTGTGCTGATATTTTTGGCTAAATCAAACGCCGCCTTTCTGACCTGAGTGTCGATTTCAACGTCTTCAGTACTCTTTGCTGAATCAAACAAAGTATTGATAGCGTCAATCTCTGTTTTAATGTATTCGTAATCTGTTTTCTTCATGGGCAAGTAAGCATCTTCTGTATCACCATGTTGTTGGATGTATCTCAAACTATCTGCTGTCAATAGTGCTGTCTGATCTGGAGCAATGAACATAGCCATGGGCTCTGGTGCATCACCCATGATATCCTTGCCAATCAATCTGCCCATTCTCTTGTATATTCTGGTGCGGTCTGCCTTGTCCCTGGGATCAGGAATAAGTCTGGGGTTGCCAGTGTCACGCTTCAGAGCTTTAAGGATTTCCTCCTGATTAATACCATACTTTCTGATCAACTTTCTGATAGCCATGAGCTCTTTGGTGTTCATCTTATCAGTGTTGGGGCTCAGTGCTAGGTATCCCAGCAAATCACTAAATGCTTCAGCAGTACTAAATTTAAAGTCTGCTAACACTTCCTCAGGATTTTCTTCATATTCGTTGAGTTGTAGATCATGCTTTTGAGCATAGTCCTGCATGTTCTTGAGACTTGAAAAGAATCTAGTAAGTGTTTGCTTTACGTTGTCATGGAAGGTGCTGTGAGCAAACCTCATCATATAATCTGTGAGCGGATGATTGTCCACATCAAAGGTAGTATCACCAGTGCTTTGTCTGTAAACATCCTGTGGGCTTAAACCCTTGGTGCTGCTATATGCCTGTGGGTCCTCTACATCAGCAGCATCCTGTAGCCACTTGTACATCTTTTTAGCAAACTCTTTGTTGTATGCTTCCTCGTCATAACTGGCTTGTATTGTAGCACTGTATCTGATAACGTCCTTGGCTACTTGCTCAAAGTCGTCTATGTAACCTGGACCACCAGCGGCTCTAAACTCAACTAGGCTATTGCCTGCCGAGTTTCTGCGTTGCTTGACATTTACTGTGCTTTGTCTGCCAACTTTGTGGGCCTCTCCGCTGGCATCAAACTGCGTAATCATGTCGTCCATGGTTTTAATGTTGTCCTCACTTGCATTGCCAGTTGCTATTGCTCTGAGTGCCTGCAACACTTGTACTTTAGTGCTCTGACTATATGAGTTAAACTCTCTGCCCCATACTTTAGCCTGGTTGTCTGCGCCACTGAGTACATACATTTTTGTTTTAGCAATGTTAGTGGGAACCTCACTGGGCTCAGCATAGCTCATAGTAACATGTAATCCAGTTGTGCGGTTGGTGTCAGTAGATCCCTGAGCATACTGGAAAAGGCTCTTCATCTCTTTAAGCATTTCCTTGGGAGTCTCAAACACTGGGCTAATAACTTCAAATCCTGGCCCGTCACCGTCCAGGCTGCCATCTTCTTCTATGCGCCAGCCATCGTGTCCTTCAGTCTCGTGATAACCGCCCACTTCTATGTCAGCATTGTGACTATTCATCTTAGCCCAATCAAACAACCACTTCTCTACTTCTTCATAGGCCTGATATTTAGAACTTCCAGATCTGTCAGATTCTGAGTCACCCATCTGCAAGTATTCATTAGCATTAGTCCAGTTTTCGTTGCCTGCTTCGCCTGAATCCATCATCCAGTTGTCAATGCCATATCTGGGGTTGTCCTCAAATCTGTTGACCAAACTTTCTAAACGATAGTCGTCCATCAAATCCATCCAGTAGTCCTGCATCTCATCTTTGTACTTGAGTTCTGCTAACTCTCTGCCCCAGGCATCTTCTGACCAGTCTGCGCGGTCCTCGTATTCATCGCTATCTTTATCCAGACCATCAAGTGTTTCCTGTCTGTAATCTGCGACGTCATCGTCATCAATGGTATCCATTACAAAGTCGTTGAGCCAATCCTCGTCCTCAAAGTCTCTGTTCATCTGTTCCATCTGGTATTCAAAAAACGCTTCGCCGTAGGCGTTATCATAATCTAGTAGCGTTTTTCTGTAGAGTTCTCTGATTTCTGATTCGTATTCTGAGTTAGCAATTCTTTCTATCATGCTTTCATCACCATAGTCATCATCGTCATAGGAATCAAAATCTTGTATTCTGGGGAAGATAAGTTCTGCCTCAAAACCACAGTTTACTGGACCATTGAGTGCGTTACTAACTACTTCTTTGCTGTTGAAGTTTATCTCAACTACAAACTCAGGTTGATCTGCTTCCTTGAGTAATCTACCTGTGGGTAATTTTTTCCTGAGAATGCCGCCCACAGCAGATCTTCCAAACGCGCCTTTCTTCTTGAATATTTTTTTGTCAGTCTCAGCCATCGTTGTGGGGCTTTTTTTATCGGATTTGGTAGTAGGGGCTAACCCTTGTGCACCACTGGGTGGTTTAAATACTGTAGCGCCAGTGGTGTCAGTAACATCATCAGTATCATTGGGTTGTTGAGATAATTCTCCAGCAGATGCTTTTGCTCTTAGGTCTGTGTTTACGTCGTCTTTGGGCAAGCCTGCCGATTTTCTGTCGCGTTCTGCTTTTGCCTGATCTGCACGATCCAATGCTTGCTGTCCACTTGCAACCGGACGACTAGGAGCAGTGCCTGGTTTGACAGGTTGCTGGCCTAGGCCACCGTACTCAGCAAGAAATGCTTCCAGTGTTCTGAGATCCTTGGCTTTCATCTCTTCCTCAGTGGTTTGTTCATGCTACGTAATCTCTTGCTTGCCGGATTAATTCGCTTGCTTCTCTGAGCTTTGCGAGTCATACGCTTGCCCATGCGAGCTTTTGTTTTCTTGAGCGTCATACGCTTTTTGATATTAATGGGTTTGCTACAATCTGAACCAGACTTTACTACACGACCCTTTCTGGGACCACCCGTGCATCTTACAGCGCGTGTAATTTTATTTCCAACTTTTCGCCAAACCATTCTGGCTTCTAGTATAGGCTCACCTCCAAATATCTCATCTAGCCTCATAGAGCCAAATCCTTGTAGTTTTGTGTTTGCTCATGGTATAATACATAAATCACCAGGCCCTGCAACTCCAGTAACGTGCCCCAGTTTTAGGACCAGGATTGTCACAGTTATGTCTTGCTCTAAAACTTTTACGCGCTTTGGGATTAGACTTGCGAATTTTCATAGTCTTTTGGCCGGCTTTCTTAGCACTACTGCCGCCGTGCCCAAAGTTTACCTTTTTCACATTGCCTGTTTTAGGATCCTTTACGTATACTTTGAATTTTTTTGAATCTCCGCGCATGGGTTTGTTGAGTTTTACTTTACGGCCCTGATATTCTGCTTCTTCGATATCTGACTCAGATAGGTTAAAGGTTTTGGTAAAGGTTAAATTACCCATGGGACCAGACAAAGTAAATTCCTCTGGAAGCAAATCATCGTAATTATCTTCTGTGATTAAATCATTATATTTCATAATAGTCTCATAGCTAGGCTTCCCACCGTGGCCAATAGCGTGGTTAGTGCTATGGCTACAATGCCAACCATCCAAGTTTCAAATTTATTCATTCTCGCTTTGGAATCTTGCTTGAATTCTCTGAGTTCTTCAACCAACATATCCAATCGTAGCATTAAATTAGTTGCGTGAGCATCAATACGACTTTGTTCTGTATATAGATGTTGTATATCAGCTTGTTTGTCAGTCTTTTTAGTGGCCATTATAACATATCCTGTTTTGTGAATTCTAAATTGACGTTGTTAATTGTGTCTATTGTACCAGCATTAAGAACAATTCCATTTAACTCATTTGTTAGTGTATCTATGCTGTGCACACCTTCACGCTCAAACGCAAATTTAAATATCCATCCCATGCCTTCCAGTGTGGGCGAACCATAGGCTTCAATGCGTTGTGCGCCAATGCCATTAATACGAACTGGTGTATTCATAATAATTGGCATAGCCCTTAATCCAATTACTTGGATTATCATATCAAAGTCTTTCTGGCTATTGTCACGGTAATCGCCCGATGCTGTAATATCTAGCGATGTATACAGAGTAAAATACTCTATATTACCAGTGAGCAATTCAGCACCAAAAGCGCCGCCAGTCTTGCTACTCTGACCATGTACTTTAAAATTTAAACTCATGTGTGTGTCCTTTACACTATTTATCCGTTCAAGGTCAGAAAACCAGACTGGTAGGCATTAATTTTCAGAGAATTTTAGTTGGCTTTGGAGTAGTTCCAGGCGCCAGCTGCAAACACCAACTGCACCAGGGTTCCACCATCGGACACTGAGGTTGTATTAAATGGTAGAATTTGCTTTCCTGGTGTAGTTGTAGCTGGTTGGGGATCTTCAAAGGTTCTGAATGTAGCTTCTACCACAATTAAGTTCTTTTCTGCACCTTCAGCAGCAACCAGTGAAATTGATTGTCCTTCCTGGCCGTTTGGCAATGTATATGTTCCGTTTGACAGCACATGAATGCTTGTGTCTAGTGATAAAATGCCAGGAGCTGGAGTATCAACGTTGTTGGCTATGCTATTACTAAAAATAATAGTATTGTTTTCGCCAGTGCTAATACTAGCATTGCCCACAAATAAACTATTGTCGCTCAGATATAAATGTCTGATCTTATATTCTGCAGAACCTAAATCATATTGGGCATTGATATCGGGTATAAAACTAGTGCCCATGGTAATTACATTGGCATTACCATATAAATTATCAACATTTATTGACAATCCATTGTTAGTGGAACTAATGGTTTGATTGCCAATAAAAATGGAATTGCCGGCCAGATATAAATCATTCCATCTAGCAGAGTCTGAACCTAAATTATATGTGATATTCGCACTGGGAACAATATTACCAGCCCAGCCTGACTCTGCATAGGCTGTTACTGTGGCATTGCTGTAAGTGGAAGACAGACCTGTGACATTAGCACCAGTAAAGTCCACGGTATTAATATTGGTAAAATCCACATTGCCCTGTAAAAACAAGGTCTCAATACCAGATATGTGGCTTCTGAAAATAACATGCGTGGATTTTACACCTGAACCGTCGTCAGATCTCAAAGCCAATCCATTTCCCACACTATCATAACCATCGATATTGTTTACTTGCAGTGTACCACCGCCTACACCAACTTTTAATACTTTACTGCCAGTGTTATCATATACCAGGCCTGTGTCACCTGCCAAAACGCCAGCGTTGTTGTATTGAACTTCAGTGTCATTGCCTGCAGCAACATTATCTATGGTCACAGTGTTGCCGCCTGATATACTTAAATTACTATTAGCACTATCCCAGGATAGTGTCTGTTGATCAGAACCTATGACATTGGCTAATACTGTGGTAAAGTCTACTGTATTTCCACCAGAAATACTTAACACGTTGGAAGTGTTGTCCAAACTTAATAGTTGAATATTTCCATTGGCCTGCAGATCAGCTATCTGACCTTGAATGATTGTGATATTTCCCGCATTGTCCAGCACTTCCTGTAAAATTACACTGTTACTATTACTAATAACAAGATTTGCTGTAGCACCATCCCAGGAAAGTGTTTGGGAATCTGTGTCAGCAATGTTAGCTAATTGATTTTCGATGCCAACTATATTGCCTTGTAGTGTAGTAATATCGTCCTGATTGATACTTACATTGCTTTCCAAGGCAGATACTCTGCCTTCCAATACAGTAATATTACCCTGAACGATGCCCAGGTTACCTTGTAGTGCTGTAATCTGACCTTGTATTGTGGAGATATTTCCAGAGTTTCCAGAAATATTGGATGTATTTTGAGTAACAGAGGCCTGTAATGTAGTAATTTCACCATCCACATATACTTGTGTAGCAAGCCCATTTACTAGATCACTGGCAGTAAATTTTTTATTGATGCCAGATTCCAAACCAACCAATAATGCACCAGTAGCATTAATGTTGCCTGAATCAAATTCTGAAAACTTAATTGTAGCCATGGATATTCTCTCCAAATAATATGACTATTTATCCGATATAATAAAAATAATGCAGTGATATTTTAGTCAAGAAAAAACCCGCCGTAGCGGGTTTTTAAAGTTTAAATTGTTAATTAGCTAAATGTAGCAACAACTGCTGTGACGTTAGCCAGTGCTGTTAAGTTACCAGCTACCGCAGTTGTTTGTACTGCAATGTGACCAGTTGCTGTGTCAACACCTGCAATTGTAGCAATCTCGCCGATCTGAGCTGCAGCTAACTCTAAATCACTGTAAGTTACAATGTGAGTTGTTGGACCCAAACCGTTGCCTGCTACTACTGAACCATTTACTTTTACCTGTGCCATTTTAAATTCTCCTAGTTAAATTCTTTCCCCAAGCATTTTGCTTGAGTATGCTTTTATTTATCTTTTTTAGAAGATTTTTATCTTTTAGTACGAGAATTTTTATTGAGGTTGCCACCCAAAGCTTTGTCAATATCCATGAGATCACCCAAAGTTTTATCCAACGGTGCCATGGCTTTCTTAGCTAAAGCCTTGGGAGTACCTTTTGACCAAACATTTTTAATACCATCAGGTGCACTGATAGAGGTTTTTTTCCTGGTAGGTGCATCTTTAGATACGTAATATCGATCATGCCTTAAACTTCTGCCCAGAGAGTCATGTCGATCTCTGGCAGGTTGACTAGGCGTGGGGGATTGGGGTTTTGTTTTGGGTAATTCCTTGGTTTGTATCTGGGATTTAGTAATATCCCATGCATTGGAGATTGCATCACTGGGGGACTCACCACGATTCATTTGATCTCTGGCAATAGCATGCACCTTGGAATGGTATTTCTGAGGAATAGCATCTTTTTTATTATTCCAGGACATTTCAAAGTCCAGATCTCTTCCTGAATCAGTATTGTTTTCAAATAATTCTGATAGTTTCATCTCTTTCCTGCCCAGTAACCTGCAAGTGCGCCTATGCCTGCACCTGCTTTACTATATTTATCAGGATCCTTATCTAATTTAGTAGCTATCTTCTTTCCCAGGGCAGCTCCAGCAACGGCGCCCGCGCCAGCAATAGCTGCTTTCTTCAATACACCAGACTTTTCTGGTTGATCAAACTGCTTGTAACGGCTCATGCTCTGTATGGGTCTAAGCAAATCACCGGTCTTGCCTTTTCTGCGCATCTCATCTGCAAGTTTTGCCACTGTACGTTCACGACTATTTTGACTGCTATTTTTCCAGTCAACGATTTCCCTACGCAATGATCTTATCCTGGATGGTATGTTTAGTTGTCTTTCTAAACGCATCAGGTAGGGCGCAATAAACATTATGATATCATTATTGCCTCTGGAAATTCGCTGTAATACTGCTAAATGTGCCTTGTCTGAAAAATTAAGACCTTCCAGATAATCTATGCCTTTTTGTTTGTCAGACAAACTAAGAGATTTAGTGTTTGGATATCTAACTTGATGTGCCAGAGTATATAAATCAGTAGCTGAATTTCTAAATAACAAGTAATTTCCATAACTTGTAGTCTTTTTTGCATATTGTTTAGCGGTGTTGTACTGCACACGATCCTGTATCATAAGCGTTAGAGCCAGTGTGTTCAAATAGAGTAATTCAGCAACCGTGTCTGATTTTAAAGTTTTTCCCATGCCATTGCTACGGTACAATTGACTTTCAGTTAGGGTATCAAGTAATTGAAGTTCCATCATTTACCTCCAGGCTTGCCAGAACCAAAATTTAACCTACTAAATTCCAGTCTGTCTACTAGTTTAATACCTGATCCCAAGTGATCTACTGCTACGAATCCTTCGTCACCAGTGGCAACAAAGTCTGCACCGTCCTGAGCAAACACATTTAGGTCAGTGAGTGTTTCCAACTTTCTGATTAGCATGAGTTTTGCTTGTATAACCTTCATGTAAAGATCATATGTAGCAGCCATGTCAGTAGCGTTGCTCTGGATATACTTGGCAATCTCCACCTGTTTTTGAAGATATCTGTCCTTGCCTTTTTCTGTCTTGAGTTTATCTGCTTTAGTCTGTAGGTAAGTCAGGTAGTCCTGTAAAAATTCTTTAGCAAACTTCTGTGGGTCACCAAAACTACCTGCACGAACTCTATCATTAACATGCTTCTTTAGTCTGACCTTAAAATCTTTGCCCTCTGGTGAATCTAGCCAAGTAAATACCCTGGGATCTAAACTTGACCAGTAGTTGTCTGCTTCTGCTATGGCTTTATATACTGCGTTTGATTCAGTTTGTGTGAGAGTAGCAGTACCAGATACATCTGGCATGCCAGCATCAGTTTGCCATACACCCTGGGTGTCGCCCAGTTGCTTGTGATCAAAGCCAAAGTTTGCTTGCATGTCTTGTAAAGTGGGACCTCCCACATACTCAGTGTGCCATACCACTCCCATGGGTGAGCTAGCAATACGCTTGCCTAACTCTGAGTCGGCAGGTGCCGCATAGGTAAGTGTGTTGGGAGTAAACATCACATAGTTTTCACCTGACACAGTGCCTTTGTTTAGGTCTTCGCCTGTCCATAAAAAGTCACCCTGTACTACTTTGCCCTTCCAGTTGAGCGGCTTTAGCAACTTGAGTGCTACTTTGAGTTTACTTGCCAAGCCTTCTGCGTGTCCGTGGTTACGGTCAACATCAGCAGGTGTGTAGTTTATCTTGGGCTCAGCGTTGAAGATAGATTTAGTGCCTACAAAAAACTTACCGTTTTCAGGATTGATACCAGCGAACAAACTGGGAGCGCCGTCCCATTTACGAGTCATTTTAGTCTTGCCTTTGGCGTGTCCTTTGAGCATTTCATAGACAGAGTAAAGGTAATCGATAGACTCTTTAGCACCTTTGTACCCTTTGTTGAATATCAGATCTTCCAGATGTTCAGTCATTCCAGGTGAGTGTTTTTGCCACCGACTTGGTTATTGTCTTCCGACAGATAACCCCGGCGCCACTCACCTGAATCTATCTCCTTTGTTGGGAGTCGAATAAGCTCGACTACTTTGGGTAATGCTATTTCTCTAAACTTCATTTTTCTTATTTTTTAAGATGTGGGAACGCTTAAGTTGGTGCTGTGAAGTTTGAAGTATATCTTGCTATGCCCTCCGCCCTGTATTGTTACACCCGATATTTGCATTGCCATTTTTATATCTCCTGATTAATTATTTGGACTTATTGCCCCAGTTTTTAGCACCCTTTTTACGGCATTGCACTAATGCGCCTGATGCATAGGCACTGGGCCATACTTTATATCTGCTACGTACTTTGTGGTAGCAAGCATCTTTCTTGGCTTCAGCAATCTCCTGAATTTGTTGTCTGATCATCATCTGTCTTTTTTTAATTTCTTTTAATCTTTCTTCCTTGGTAGGCTTACCATGCTTGTTGTGTTGTGCCCATGCAATAGCATAGGGTGCACCAGGATCATCAAACTTTTTCTTGAGCTTTTTAACTTGCTTTTCTCTGCCTGGAGGAGCTTTCTCGTCCACGGGCGGTCGCATTACTCTGTCTGATCCTGGCACCATGTTGTCTGAACTTACTGGGTCTGGTTTGCCTGGATCGGGCTCTGCGGTTTGTGCATTGTGAATGTTTTGTTTGATTTGGTCAGCAAATGCTCTGGCTTCGTCTTCCAAGCCATATGTGGCGCCCAGCGCAGTAATCAACGCCATGATTTTAGCTGCTTTGCTTTCTTCTAGGTTAGCTTCCTCGTCTGCCTTTACACAATTAGGCACACGTTTTCCAAACATGGTTTTCATGCCTTTCTTTTCATAACCTTTCCAGCATCGTGTTCCCTCGTCAGCCTTTTCACGATCTGCCAAGCTCTGCTGAAATTTTTTCTTCATGTCTGAATAAAACTTTTCACGGTCTTCCAAGTCTATGCCATGCTTGTGCTTTAAACGCTTATTAAATCTATCTTGTGCAGACATTTTAGACTTTGCTTCTGCGAATGAATAATCGTCCCAATAATCCTTTTCTAATTCTTTTTTATGAATTAAATCATTTATTTTTTTGCGCAATGTAATCTTTTTTTCGTCAGGATCATCAGGAATATTTTTGTCTAATTTTTTTAGCATTGCATTTTTTGCTCTGTGATCATGTGTGTATCCTGCGTTGTTGCCACCA
>Ga0222715_10004793_pt1 | contig 11635 bp, 7 predicted proteins | sample C33_9DmetaG_FD_165056 | JGI IMG/M metagenome (GOLD analysis project Ga0222715, IMG submission 165056) | Estuarine water microbial communities from San Francisco Bay, California, United States - C33_9D | ecosystem: Environmental > Aquatic > Marine > Unclassified | place: USA: California...
AATTTACCAAATTCTAAAGCTATATCTTCTTTTTCAATAGCCTCTCCTGTTTTAGCTATTGTTTTAGCTTTTTGTTTTAGACCTTCATCCTCTTTAATTAATAATTGGCTTTCTATAAGATTATTTAATCTATTCTTATTTTTGTCAGCCAAGTAAGCTTCTTTAGCTTTTATTAAATCATTACCGTTTTCTTCTAAATATTTCTTGCGTATAGGAGCATTGTCTTTTTCTCTTGTCATTGCTCCCCCGCCTTTGTTATATGCAAATATTTCTACAGGGTTATATTCTTTTGAAAAAAGATTTTCCGCTTCTTTTTCTTCTTTTTCTTTAATCTTTTCTTTAGCAACGGACAATTCTGGAAAAGCTTCACCAACAACTTCAACTTCTTGCAATTGTTCTGCTTGAGAATACGGGTCGCCTATAGTTACAGCTTTAGAACGATCATCGGCTTGTCTTACGGCATATTTATTAATATACCTTTGAAATTCAGCATCATTCTTTAAATTAGGATAAAAGCTTTCTAATTCAGACCTTGAATAAGTTCCCGCTACTTCTCCTTTATTATTTTTTATTGAATATTCTAACTCTTGTCTTTTATTTAAATCTTCATTTAATTTTTTTGATTCTTCTTTTACTTTTTCTTGATCTAACGGGGCATAATTAGTAGCTGCAATTGAGTAATCTTCAAAGCTAACCTGCTTAGCACCTGGGTTTTCTTGCAAAAAAGCAGCTATATCATTTTCATCGACGTTTCTATAACCGCCATTTGGCAATAAAAAAGTTTGCATAAATACTGTTTATTAATTAATTACTAAATCCCAAATTTTTTCTAACTTTATCCCAAAATCCTTCTTCTTCAGGGTTTTCTTTTTCTGCTACATAGCTTTCTTCAAGCTGTTTTTTAGTAGCTTCTCCGTTAGTTTTCCACCAATTAGCAACTTCATTTCTTAATGCTTTATATTCCGAGCCAGAAGGATTTAATTGCTGTCCACTTAAAGTTTCATTAGCAATCATTTTCGTTAAATCGTCTAAACTAAAATCAAATTTTTTATCAGTTTTAACGCCTTCTTTGTCAAGCTTTGCTATAACTAATTTACCGTCAGCGCTGCCAAATTCAAAACCGTTTTCTTTTGTAAACAAATCAAAATCACCCTCAATTACATTATCTAAATAATTAGAAACATAAGTATAATCACCAACTTGACTATCAGTATCTTTTACTTTTTTTCCTGCTTCCTGTGCTTGATAAATAGCTTTGCGAGTATTAGCTTCATCTTTTTGCAACTCTAAACTAGCTTTATATTTATCAGCATTAGTTGCGTCTATCATTTGCTTATTAGCATTTAATACTGCGTTTTTACTTTGTTCTAACCAATTTGCTTTTACGGTAGAATTAATAAAGTTATTTATATCAGTTGAGTTTTTGCCTTCAAGCAATCTATTCAATGAATTAACCCCATAAGATTCTGCATTACCCCCAGCTAATTGATCCATTAAAACTTTTCTATCTGAAACCTCAACAGAGTCCATTAAGTATTCTCTTAATGCTTTTCTTTTATCTCCTCTACCAAGTCCGCTAAAATATCCATCAAAGCTTTCAGTTGCAAATTGTTTAAACCAAGGAGTTAAAGATTTGCCATCTTCAGTATATATTTTTTCAATTTTTGCTTCATATTTACCTGTTTCTGGATTAAGCACCTTCATTGCATTACCCTCCTTTGTATCAAGTATAGTTTTTGCATCTGCAGCAAGTTGGTCTTTAGCAGTTGTTTCTGGTCTTTGAGAAACAAAAGGTAATCTATCCATTTCAGCTAAAGCAGCACTGATCTTTTGCTTTTTACCATCACTATCAGTCCATGTACCATCTAATGAAATAGAGCCATCTTTATTAACTTTATAACCAACTTCCGCATCACCTCTAGACATAGCTGACCAAAATTCAATTGCCTCTGGATCATTTGATTCAGAAAGAGTGCCATTGTCAAGTGCATCTAGATATTGCTCAATTCCACCATACATTACTTTTTCTGCAGCTTTATATGCTGGAATTTGTGATTGTAACACCATAGCTCCTTTACTATAATCAGCTGCTGTTATGCTTCCGTCGTCTCTAGCAATTTTAAGTTGATTTAATTTATCAACAAGCATATTAGAAAAATCTAGTCTAGCATCATTTAAATTATCAGATTTTGATTCTGGTTGTAATATTAACCCTTCTCTAACAGCAGCATCTTGTCTATCCAAAGCTAATTGATTAGCAGCGTCTGTTTTTCTTTGAGCTACCAAATCTGCTTTTTGTCTTTCGTTTCGGGCTATAGCTTCTCTAACATTAGCTCCCATTTGCATGCCCTGCTGAAGCCCTCTTTCAATAGCCTCAATGTCCTCTGTATATGTTGGTCCGTAATATGTAGCATCGAAGCTACCAAATCCTTGTGCCATATTATTTGTTGTTATTTTCCTAAAGTTTCAGCGTACGCTGTTGCTGCACCAGCCGCCGCGCTTGTTAAACCGCCTAAAAGCATACTTCGTTGCCTCTCATTAGCGGCTTGTTTAACGCCAGCTTCTTGCGCCTGTAAACTTAAATTAGCTCCAAGTCTATTATACTCAGCGACCTGTACGTCAGCAGCACCCTGCGCTTGCAACCTTTGCGCTTCCATACCCATTTGAGCTCCAAATTGTGCCGATTGGTTTTGGGCTTGCATATTAGCTCTATTAGCGGCATCTTGTGCTTGAAATTGCTGCATTGTAAATTGGTTAGCAGCGCCAGCGTTAAATTGATTCATTTGGGCTTCTTGATTAAATTTACTTAAAGCAAATTGATTTGCTGCTTGGGCTCCAAATCTAGCGGCGTCGTTTTGTGCAGATGCTCCAAATTGTGCAGCTTGGTTTTGTGCAGATGCTCCAAATTGTGCAGCTTGATTAGTAGCGGCAGTGCTAAATTGCGCGGCTTGATTAGCTTGAGCTGCATTAAATTGTTCTTGCCCTAATGCAAATTGCGAAGATAAATTACTTTGAGATAATTGATCTCTTTGCAATTTCATTTCGCCTTCTGCTCTACGCATTTCATTTGCTTTAACTTGTCTGTCAATATCTGAAGCAATTTGTGCTTTTGATTTTGCGGCGGCTGCAGCAAGGGCAGTTGCTCCCCCGGCTCCGGTTCCCGCTTGAGCGGCTAAATCTTGCGAAGCAGCCAAAGCTTGATCAGCTTCTTGAGCAGCTAATTCAGCACCGGCGGTTGAAACCTGTAAATTTGCAAATTCATTTGTAAGGCCAGTTCCCGCTCCTATTAATAGTGGTCCTATACTTGTGCCCTGTGCAGTGTACCCTTGCGCGGTGTAACCGTTTGCATCGTAGCCTTGAGCATCATAACCCTGTGCGTCTGCTAAAGTGGGCATTTGAACTGTTTGAGCAGCACCAATTTGAGCCGCTTTAGTAGCTACAGGGTCATAAGCCGCGCCTTGTATACCTTCAAAAGCATTTTTAAATTTATAATTATTTACTTTTGCTAATGAGGTTTGTTTTGCTTTTTCAGCTTTTTCAGCAGCATCTTTTTTCTTTTTGCGCCCAAATAAAGAGCCAATGCCTGATATTATTCCTGGCGCAGCAGCAGCAAGAATAGGTAAAAACCCATAAGTGATTTGTTCTGCTATTTTTAAATGTATGATTTCTTCCATATTATTGACTTGAATAAACAGCTTCAGAATTAATTGCAAATAATTCTGCTTTGTTAATTGATTTTTCTACTGGTAATTTAATACGTGTCCTCATAAAAGTACCTTTAGTTCCAGAAACAAGTTTTGTTGCATCTGCCACAATAGCTCCATTTAAAGCTTTATATGTTGTTTCTTCAGAAACTATTGGCGCAAAATATTTGCCTTCTTTTTCTTCAAAAGGAAATTTAATTATTGTGCTCATTATGCATTTTGTGTTATAGTAATTGTTTGATCCGCAACAGCAGTTCCTGTAACGCGCAAATTATTATATTTACTTACAGTCAATATAGCCGTTCTACTAGAGCCTGTTGTATTATCATTTACATTGATTGAAAAAGGATAATTAGATCCCAATAAGTCTAAACCATCAGGGTCAACAACTTTTGATCCTGGTGATCCGTTTATTAATACCCAGTTTTGATTAGATGAAACCTGAATAGGTATGGTTGCTCCATTGGCATTTGTTATTAGTTCACTAGGATTAGAATTGCTAGCAAAAGTAAATGATGCCACATATGTACCAATTGAAGCAGTAACTTCCCCTGCTCCTGTTATTGTAGCAGTAGCAACTGTATCTTCAAATATTTTAGGTAAAACTATTGTTTTTTCTAAATACTCTTGCGTTGAACTTTCAACCGCAGATGTTGTAGTATAGCCAGGAACGTTATAAGTTAGGCTATGGCCATCGGGTAAAAATACTTTATCTGTGCCCGATGCTGTCCATCTAATAGTAGCAGTTCTTGTACTTGCATTTTCATATGGCGTTGTACTGTATGCCACATCTACTGTTGTAGAAGAAGGTGTTGTTATTACACCGCTACTAGGCGATGCCCAAGTTAAAGTTGGTTTTACAATTGCATTCCCACTAATCCCAAGTGAATTATTTGTTGCTACATTTGGAACAGTTATAGGGAATCCTGCATTTAATGAATCTAAAGATAAAGAAATATTAAATGGAACTATATTTGTTGAACCCCCCATTCCACTGTGGCTACTACAATAATAATATAAATCAGGAGTAGTATCCGTTATTACTATTTGTGTATAAGCGCCTGCTGTTCCAGGCGTGCCGTTAATAGTAACACCCGTTGTATATTCAGATCCTCCACCGTGTGTGCCGTCTGAAGTTGTGCTAAATTTTATAGGATGTGTAGAATTTGAAGCATCGCTTTGATCAAAAACATAAGTTTTCCCAGTTGTCATTGCTACAACAGGCTGCTTAATATCATCTATAGCAAATTTATTGCTTCCATAATTTCTTACTATAACTGTTTTATTTACAGTACCAGATATACCACTTAAATTATAAGAACTTAAAGATGATATATTTGCTGAAATATAACCAGGATCAATATAATGAGTGCTTACTGGTGAAACAGTAATATCCAAATCTGTATTACCTGCGTTTGTAAATGTGGCCAAAGCTGGACTTACACTACCATTTGAAACAGCATCTCCAACACTTACGGTAAGTAAGCTTATTTCATAAATTAAGTCTGCCCCAATGCCAGATACTGCTATTGTTTTTGTTTCATCTAAAGTACCTGCTGTATAACTTATTAAAAATATTAATTTACCGTCAGTTATTTGAGAAGGATTTTGTATTGTTAATCCTGATCCAGTTAATACTATGTCTGTAATATTTTCAAATTGGTAATCAGCGTCTTTAGGTTTGGCGGTAATAGTCCACTGTATAGTTTGATTTTCTTTAGCATATATTGAACGCTCACCAGTAATAACGCTATTATTAGCTGCTCCAGAAAGCTGCAAAGAAATTAAATTGTAATCTTCAAGAGCTGGTGTTTCTCCAACATCTCCTAAATCTGTTTGTAAAAAATCTAATTCCCAACCGGCTGTACCTTCATAACTTATATTATTAAAAGTTTTGATTGTAGAAGGATTGTCATTTAATATTGGTTCAATATAAGATTCAGCAGCGGCTGCACCATAAAAAGTATTACGATTTACAGTGGCTTCATTATGTTTCCATAATTTACCGTTTTTAAAACTATAATAAATGTTATTTAAACTAATCCCTCCTTCTTGCTGGAATGATTTAAAACTTGACCATCCTTGAGATGATTCATCAAATGATAACGTAAAATAATTATCACTAGCTGTAGCTATATTTGTATCTTTAAATCCACCATAACCTTCACCTATAATTGTTAAATGGTAAAGACCTTGGTATTCATCGTAGGAACCTATAACGTCGGTAGAATTTTTTAAAGCATCCCTAAAAAAGTCTTTCATTCCATTTCTTGATATTTCAACCAATCCATTTTGTGAAAGTCTCATTACGGCTCCTCTATTTTTATCTGTAAAATATTTAGCATACCCATAATAAGCAAACGATTTGGCATCTTTAGAAATACCAAATTCACCCGCATATGGAGCAACAGTACCTAAAAACTGAGTGCTTGTTGTTACAGGTATAGCTCCTCCTTCTGCTGAAAATATAAAGTTTTTATTTACAGGTGATCTTGAAATTTTATCTTCTTGAAAAACAATAACTTGTGTATCATCAGCAAATAACCTTTGTACAGAACCGTCTTGAGGATCTAAAGATATAGTAAGGCCGCCTTCAGATTCATTAAATTGATTTATATAATTTATATTTGTTCTTGAATTAAATAAACCACTTGAATGAATTAAAGTATTAAATCTTCTTTCTTCTGCAAAGTTTTCTTTTGTAACGTAGGCTCTTACACCTACATCAAAAGCCTTTTCATTATAACCAGCTCTTAATCTGTTTATTTCAATATGAGCACCTGCACTAAATGTAAATAAATAACAATTATAAAATTGTATATCTATAGCTGTAGTAGTTAGTGTTGAAATTAATCCTCCTGTTGATGTTTCATAAAATATATCTAAATCTGATATAACAGGTTCTGTTTCAAAAACACAAATACCGCTAGTAACACCGTCGGTTGGCACAGTAGCTAACCCTGACGGGTTTGCAATAGACTGGACTTTAGACAAACTAGCTGTTGTTTTGTTTACACTATTTAATATTTTTGGATAAACAGAAACGTCACAAGGCGATATTGAAGTTCCAGTACTTGGAGGTATAACCGCCGTTTGATCTCTTGGTATTTTATTTATACTGTCCCCTAATCTTGAAACTGTATTTAGCGCTGTAATTCCAGAAATCCAATTATAATATTCTTGCTCTCTTTGTTTTACAACTATTCTATAAGAATAACACCAGTCTAAAGCTTGTAGCGCATTAATAGAGGCTTGAGAAAATGCTATACGCAATGAATTAAAAGCTGTAGTGCTGTCTGCATTTCCCGTTGCCGCATCAATAAAAACAGTATCACCACCAGTTTCAGATAATAATACAGGAGTTTGTCTTCCAAATTTATCAGCTAAAACCACACCAACCTGATAAGTACGGCGTGATTTTACAGACATTTTATCATCAAGTGCAGTATATCTTGCAGAGCTTTCGCCTGTTCTGGTTACTGTAAATGATAATGTTGGTATATTATAATTTTGTAAATAATTACCATATATTAATCTACCACCAGCTAATTCTTGTGATTTTGCTTTTCTTGGCACTGAATCATATATGCGAGTAAGCTGATCAGCTGGTAATGTTTTGAAGGGGTCTTGGGATTTGTAAAAAAAGTTAACAGAAGTTTCTGTAGTTACAATTTTATTTTCTACAACATAAAGAGAATTAGAGCCCGTTTCTTTATATATTAATTCAACCTTTTTAATACCAAAATTTGATGGAGTTGGTACAGAAAGTTGTACAGATTTTATTGCATTTACAAATGTTTCAATTTCTCCAAAATTGTCAATGTTACCAGAAATGGTATCTACATTGTCAAGTCTTGAAAAACAAACAGGTGTAAAAGGAGCAAGTACACTGTATTCTCCGTCTTCAAATTGGTATCTATAAGAAAATCTAATTAATTTATTTTCTAAAAAGTTTGATGTAATAGGAACTCCACTTTCGTCTACGCCAGATACCCCAACTATATTTGCAGCAGTGTACGGAGCATATTTAGCTACCGATATTAAGTTATTAATATTAGCCGCAAGATTATAATAGCCGGGCGTATTTTTTGCCGTTTCGACGTTTATTTTTCTTGGAGGATTTCTATCATCTGTCCAAAACAAAAGTTTATCTACTAGATTAACTCCTGTTATTGGATAATTTTGATGAAAGTTTAAATCCGCACTATTTACTATTATAGTTGATTTATTTGATTTTTGATCGTATTCAACAATCTGGTGAGAACCAGAATTAATTTCATTATACGAATTGTTGTTGGTTACAAAATAATATATTTTTTCGTCACCGTTGTCTCTGTATTGCCCAATTGTTTTAGCATTAGATATTGTAGTGTCAACAATAAGCTTATTTCCTAATATATTTTCAACTGAACCTATATCAGAGCTTTCAGATTTACTAACGTTTATATTTAAAGCTTCTCGATATTCTCCGGGCTTAAGCATTTTTTCATCTAAATCGCGATTCATTCGACTCGCGTTAAAGAGTCTTTTGATTTCTGGCATATTTTAGTGTTTAATCCACTTTGACTTACCTCTTAATACTTGTGTTAATTCTTCTAGCTTAAGATTACTTAGTCTTAATTTAGCATTACGCATTTTTGCTGCAGCTTCTTTTTTGTAAAGAGCAGCAGTGGGACCGCCTGAAGGGCGAAGTTTAGATAGATTATATAACATATTAGCATATACCGCATCTTCAGCAAGCTTTGGTACTAATACATTATCAAAGTTACCATTATCACCTAGTCCATCTGAAATATATTGAAAAGCTATTAAATCTCCTTCGCTGAAAAATGAATCAAAATATATTTTTCCATTTTCAAGATCTAACACATAACTTCCATTTATATTTTGTCTTTCAGGTTCTGAGCCGTATCTTCTGCCGTAAGCAGAAAGATCGTCGTCATCAAAATAACCATCATAATAGTTTTGGAAATCTTTAGTTGTTAAAAATCTTTCAGAAGCTTGAAACCTTTCAATAGTTTCAGAAGTTTCATTAAAAGTTAAGTTTCCTTCTTGGTCATAAATATATCTAAAGTCTTGATCTTGCATTACAGCTTTCGTAGGCTTAGTATATTTCGCGTTTTGTATAGGTCGATGATTCCCGTTAGAATCCACATATGAAACTTTTACGTAGTTCACATAATCAGATGGTAGCGATATTTGTAGGGTAGAACTTAATTCAATCTCAATATTTTTTTCAGCATGAAAAATATCGTAGCTAAATTCTTGAACAGATCTTTGCGCCCAAAATGCAACTTCATATCTTGGAACCTTAGTTAAAACTTTACCATCACCAACATAAGCAATCATAAAGTTATTTATAATATCATTTAAATGTACTCTACTGTAATAACCCGCAATAGCTGTTCCAGTTCCGCCTTCTGCTAAGGAATAATTATCTACGTCTAAAGGTTTTCTTGATATTGCCATTATTGTTCAGTTGCTTGTAATTGTTGATCTTTTGATTGCGCAAACCCAGCCACATCCGCTTGCTTTATAGTAACACCTGCTGAGGTAAGTATTTTATATACTAATTCATTTTTTTCAGAAGGATGTAATTCAAAGTTTAATGATTTTGCAGTATTGCTATAATCGTCCGTAGATGGATTAAAAACTGTAGAATCATATATAGGCTTATTTGGAACTCCGGACGCAACCTGCTGCACCGTAGGCATCAAATAACCCCATTTGGGCTTGTTTGGTTTCTTAAGATATTCTAGTAGTACATTAGATACCACGGTAGACGGGTATATTTTTATTGCACTGCCGTTTATTGTATATACAGGCTGTGTTGAAACTGGAGCTGTAAGCGGAGATAGATTTATGTATTTTAAATCCTTATGAGATGCTAAATCAGCATCAACATTATTTACAGAAACAATACCAATTTTATATAAATCACTTGGCAATGCCCATAAATTATTTGAAACAGTCAAATTTGAAGAAGCGTAAAATATATTTATTTTTTCAGAGTTTGATAAAACAGGATCTGAAAAATCTGCGTTTATTGCAACGCCAGACTCATACATTGCTTGCTTATTAAAATAGTTTTCAAATATTTCATTTTGTGCTTGGTCTGCTAAGTTATTAAACTCCTCTGGAGTTATGTAACCTCTATTGTCTTTATTAGTAATAGTGAGTACAATATTATATACCTCGTTTATGTTTACCATGCGTATCTTATTAATTAGTGAGTATAGGGTTGATTTCTCACCCTACACTCTTTTTCTTATGAAAGTTTTTTCATAATAGACTTCATTAAATCAACACCTTCATCTGTTTTAAAGTATTGCGCTAATGCGCCATATGGGTGCTGATCAAAAGGCACAGTCATTACCTTTTTACCATTTGCTAATTTGAATACTGTTCCATCGTCGGTTAAATTTAATAAACCAATTTCAACAGCTCTATTAGCTAAATTTCTAAGTTTTATATCTTCGTCTTGTGATAATTCAATAAATAAAGCAGGATCGTCTTGAGCAAATCTGTAAGCATCTCTTTTTAATTCTTTAGATGTAAGACTTGAAACAGTAGAGCCTAATTCAGTTCTCATTATTGCTTCTAAATGTTCAACATCTAATGTTCTTACAAGATTTAAAGCTTCAAGTTCTAATTCTAATGATTCAATTTCATCAGCAGCTTCTTTAACTTCATCTATTTCTGTCCACAACATACCAGCTTGAGGATGGTATAAAGACATTAATTTTTGTAAACTTTGTTGTTGTTTTGGAACTTCAAGTACACCATCATAAAAAATAACATGCCCTAAAGTAGCGTACCCGCTTTGTTCGTCAACAAATAAAGATTTTTGATTTGTTGCATACCGGATTTCTTTATTTTCGCCATTTTCTTCATCAAACCAAAACAAAGGTTTTCTTATAGTATGTTTTGATTGCACAGTCCAGCTAATTGGAGCCTTATTGCCGCTTAAAACATACACTCTATCTTTTATTTCCCAGTTTTTTTCAATTTTACGTACTGGATCTTTTTTTATAGTTTCCATAATATAATATAATATAATTAATAATAGAGGTATGGGGTAGCAAAGCCACCCCTTCCCCTATAAAGTATTAGGCTTTAAACAATACGAAATTGTTTGCGCCTTGTACAACTAAACATCTTTCAGATAGATAGTGCATTCTCATCTCATCAATCGGAGAGTTAGAAGCTCCACCAACAGATCCTGTAACCCAAGATTTGTTTTTTCTGTTTTCTGTTTCAGAAGCACGGTAACGTACATGCAAGAATGGTCTCTTGATGTTTTTACCTAGCACTTGATCATAAACTGTTGAAGTACCAGCGGGAACTAATACACCTTCAATATCTTTGAAACCTCCACGAGTAGAGAAATCATTTAAGTATTTCCAGTCAGTTTTATAGAAATCATAAGAACCACGACGGTATCCTGTGAATCCTAAATTAAGAGCCATATCTTCGCTGTTGTTAAATACCCCAAAAGAAGTACCTCCAGAATATCCTCCATTTTGTTGTGCAAGAATATCATCAATTTCTAAAGAAAGATCGCGACCTAAGAAAAGCATGTTTTCTTCAATTGCCCCTTGCTTGTCTAATTGCTTAAGAACTGCATCAAAATCAGTTAACGCTCCGCCTGAAGCTTGTGCTCCAAAGTCAGAATATACATTACCACGAGACTCAATAGCAGCGAAGAATCCTTCAGAACCTTTAGCTGTAGCTGTAATGTTTGAATCATAAAAGTCTAGAGTAGCTCCAGTACCATTTTGTTCAACACCTTCAACCATTGCCATTTCTAAGTAATCTTCCCAACGTAATCTATTTTCGTGCTCAGATTTTAAATACCATAAGTATCCAGAAGCTCCGTTTTCAGAAGTCACTTCAATCCATCCAATTTGAGCAGTGTCAGAACCGTTGAT
>Ga0222715_10004796_pt1 | contig 11633 bp, 7 predicted proteins | sample C33_9DmetaG_FD_165056 | JGI IMG/M metagenome (GOLD analysis project Ga0222715, IMG submission 165056) | Estuarine water microbial communities from San Francisco Bay, California, United States - C33_9D | ecosystem: Environmental > Aquatic > Marine > Unclassified | place: USA: California...
ATAAATACTCGTTCCAGTCACGTCCTCAGGGTCATGATACTTCGTCTCCACGAGGTTATCGTACAGCGTCTTTGTTTCATTCATCACCGCCATGCACGCCCCGCACGTGAGCCCGTGCATGTACATCGTCGATAAATCATCCGCAAATATCTGCGTCCCTTCAAAATCCCGCGCGTACGTCGGTCCCTTGAGCGCCTCGGGTTTCTTTTTCAGCGTATCCGTGAAGTCTTGCCCGAATTTCACGCCGTGCGCGCGATTCGGGGCGACGATCGCGCACACCGTCAGCGTCAGCGTCGCGATCGTCGATGCGCGCGCGTATCGCGATGACGCGCGCGCGTCGCGATGACGCGGCGCGGTGTGCGGGGACGAAGGGTCCATGGTGACGAACCGTTCGCGCGCGCGGTCGCGGGGCGAGCGGCGGCGCGCGCGTGTGACGCGCGTAGTTCCGGAGGTACGATTAGTGTTACGACACGACATGGGCCGTTTTGAATGTGATACTTTCGAGACCTCCGGGACGACGTCAAAGGCGACGGATGCGATGCGCGATGCACGAATGGTGCGTATTTTCGTTATGAAAGAAACAATGATATGATACTATTACGCGCCACGCCGGGTACGGCGCGTTGGCGCGTCGGTGGGTGCGGTTTTGGATGGTTTGGAAGGTTTCGACGCGCGCCGCGGCGCTGGCGGACGCGCCTCGCGTTTCGCGACTGCGGTGGTTTTCGCGCGCTTGTTGCTAGACGATGACGACGACGACGACGACGCGAGTTTGTCGTTTATGCGTTCGCGACACCACTCGATGATCTCGTCGCACAACACATCGCATCCTGGTTTCTCGTGGCACAAGTCGTGAAAGACGTCGTCCACCCATCGCACCTCGCTCGAGCTCGAGCTCGCGCGGTCCGCGAGCATTTGACTCCCCCAAGGATCGGTCATTTGATCATCCTTGCCATGAAACGCAATCAATGGCATGGTGATTCGTTCTAACACGCCTGGTTTTTTAAACTCAAACGTGCTGTCTAAGAGTTCTTTCGCCACGCGGGCGCGGGTGCGCTTTTTACCCGACGGCCACGTGAGCGCGTCCCGTTCAACTTCGGCTTGCGTCAATGGAAACCTCGCATTCGCCACGGTCTTGGCCAGAGGAAACGTTGGAAACCACGCGCTGACAAATCCGAGAATCGGTAACAAAATGCGATTCATTGTGCCCTTGCTAATACGATCTAAACTTATACACGGCGCGAGCGCGACGACGCCCGACGCGACGCTCGGCGTCGCGATCGCCGCCTTGACCACAACGAGACCTCCTAAGCTCGAACCCATCATAAACACCGGCACTGGTCGCTTGCTATCGCGTTTAATGAGCTCGACAAACTGCGTGAAATCGCGCGCCAAGTCATCCGCGCGTTCAAAGTAGCATCGCGCGCCCGGACGCGAAGAGTCGCTTCGCCCGTGCCCTTGGTGGTCGATGCAAAACAAGCTCACATTCGCCGCGTTAAACCTCTCCGGCCACGACCCGGCGTAGTGCTCGCGAACACCGCCGAGCGGTCTCGCGGTGAGCATCTCGAACGAGCCATACACGCCCAACCCGTGCGCGAATACGACGATCGCCTGAGGTTCCGGGACGTCCCAAGAGTACCATCTTATTTTAAGATTCTGGTCATTGATAAAGTCGCCGGTGCGGGAAATCTTCGCCGTGCGCGCGCGAAGTTCGGGTTCCCAGCTCTTTTTCGCGTACGTCTTGAGTGCGCGCGATTTAGCCATCGTCGTCGCGCGCGAGAGTGACGCGAGCACGCGAAAAGTGTAAAGGAATATTCAGCGTCCCAAAAAAGCCAAAGCCAAAAGCTTGTTTCATAATGCTAGATGATGCGAGTGTTCTAGGTATTCAGCGCGTCGGCGACGATGGTCCATCGCCGTGCGTGTGCGCACGAGGGTGGGAGGTTGGACGGTTTGAGCGCGGCGCCGTCGCTGGAGGCTAACGCGCGCGCGAGCGCCGAAATCCAAGGCGCGCCTTGAGACGTCGCCGGGACGTAGTCGACGCTGCTGCGACGCGGGCGCAGCGGTGCGTTGGTTGAAGCCTTGGCGCTGGCGATGACTGCGTCAATGACACTTTGATCGACACGTTGGGGCGCAAAATCATCGGGCGTGAACTTGGTGATGATGCCGTGAAGTTCGCGGGCGTCGAGCGCGCCGCAGACGATGTCGTCGCGGAGCTTGGCGTCCACGAGCGCGTCCTTGGGGATCATGCAAATGTCTGCAGTCGCGCGAAGACGCGGAATGAGATCATCAACGCTCTTCCCTAGTCCACAGTCGATCGCTGCTTTGGCTAAGGGCGAAATGGCGCGCTTTAATTCGGCACCCGCTGAAAAAGTCAACGTGCCGCAGCCCGGAATTTTCGCCGCGACGGCGGCGTCTGGTGTTTCGCCAATCAACACGTCGAGTACGCGTTCGTCTAACGCGAGCAGCAAATCGATGAGTATGCCGTCTTGAAGTTGCTTGATGAGCAACTTGGACGAACTCCCTGCGACGTCCACGGTGTCGTCCACAGCGTCGACACCGAGGCGAGCCTTGGCGAATTGAAACATTGACGCCCACGCGCGGCCGACGCGCTCGCCGTCGCCATTGAGCGTTACGTTGAGCAAGCCAAACGTTGCGCTCTTAGGCACAAAAAACGATTGGAATGTTTGAGACCACACGGTATCGAACGCGGCGTTTCGAGCGACGATTTCGAGCTCAATCACGGCGTGAACATCGATGTCGTCCATTGGGGCGAGGCAGACGCGCAACGCCACGAGTTGCGCGCAGATGAACGTCAATCGCGCCGCGTTCACGCCTTGCGCGCCATTGATGGCGACTTGAAACGCATCAATGATGCGATTGAGTTCGTTTTGAGCGCCGTTCGGACCGCGAGCGTTTCTCACCGCGGTAACGCGATCTTGAAGGCTGAGCGCTGGAGTAAAGCTCGTGCTCTCCGGGGCGCCGTGGATGAGCGCGTCGCAAATGGACATGCTCACGAGTTCATCTTCCAAGTCGCGGCTGAAACTGGACTTGACTGCGGACTCGGCGAAACGTCCAGCACGCGCTGCGGGCGTGTAAAACGCATCGTTGTCCGCGTTCGAATGCGATGGCGTTCTAAGCATCGTGGAGTCGTCGTCGGCGAAGAGCACCGAAGACGCGTCGGCTGAAATTTCGGCAGCTTCGGTCATCTCCTTTTCGTGGCTCGCTGCCGCCGACGTCGCAGCTGCAGCAGCCGCAGCTGCAGCCGCTACCGCTGCAGCTTGCTCGGCGGCTTGTATAGCGCGCTCTTCGGCTAAGCGTTGTTCGTGTTCGCGAACGGCGAGCAAGCGCTCCTCCTCCAATCTCGCCATTCTCGCCTCTTCCTCCTTTTCTTCGGCGAGCTGAAGCTCTCGCTGAACACGCATCGCTTCTTCATGTTCACGCGCGGCGCGTTTCGATTCTTCTGCGGCGACGCGTGCGCGTTCGACTTCAGCTTCAGCAGCCCAACGTCGTTCTTCTTCCGCGCGAGCGGCGTCCTCTTCGGCTCTTTGACGTCGCTCCTCCTCAAACGCGTCTTGCTCGGCGAGTCGTCGAGCCTCTTCTTCTGCACGTTGTCGTTCCAACTCAAAGTGTGCCAACCGAGACTCTTCTTCAACGCGTCGCCGCTCTTCCTCGGCGCGTTGAACTTCAAGAGCTTCCTGTTCAGCGAGCAGACGCGCTTCATCCTCGGCTTCCTTGCGCGCCGCTTCGAGTTTGGCCACGAGCGCGTCCTCTTCGGCGATGCGCCGCGCTTCTTCTTCTTCCCTGGCCGCATCTTCCGCAGCCTTACGAGCAACTTCAGCACGCGCGAGTTCTTGGGTTTCATCATTCACCGCCGTTGGCGTGGCGAATTCTGGTTCGTCTTCGGTGCGTTCGTCTTCGGATTCCAAATCCGAGTCGAGCAAGAATCCGTCAGAATCGACATCGGGGGCGTTCGTCGCGGTCTTTACGGTCGCAGCACCGAAGAGTTCAGCCCGCGCAGCGGCAATTTCCGCGTCATCCTCTGGAATATCGTCGCGTGCAACGTCCTTGCTCTCAACCTCGCGCTCCTCTTCGTCCCGAGCCGCGAATGTCGCTCGCGGCGGCGGCGCGATGCCAAAGAGCGCCGAGCGCTCAGCGCTGTCCTCTTCCACCGGCGTTGTATTCATCAAATCTTCGCGCGTCTCGCTCACCGATTCTTCGTTGGTCATCGCGGGCTGTTCGCGCTTCTTAAACATGCTCGCCATCGACGCGAGCGCCGCGGCTTGATCCGGCGCCGGCGTCGTCGACTGCGCCGCCGCATTCGATTCCTCATCCGGTCTAAACCTCGATGAAGCCCACTGATAACCGGTACCTTGCATATCTCGCGCCACTTCAGTCGGTTCATCTCGCCGCTGCGGAGATAACGAGACGTTACGCACCACAGACGCGCTCGAAAGCTCTCTCAGCGTCGCCGGAGCCTCCCCGCTCGCGCGCGCCGCCACGGATACGTACAACTTTGGCGCCCGACCCACCGCGCGAATCACGCTTTCGCTCGTGTCCACGTCATAACCATCACTCACGCCATCGTATGCGTTCAAGTACACGCCTAAGTCCACGTTGACCGCGCCCACGGGTACGCTTTCTACGCGCTCGCCCGGCGTCGCGTCTTCGGGCACCGCGAGCACCGCGAGCTCCAACCCTTTCGTCTTCACCCCACCGTCTCGGTGCACCGTCATCGTGCACTCCACGGTGAACTCGTGTTCAAACGTGTATTTCGCCCCGCGCGCGCCATCGGCGTCGCTCGGCGCACCGCGAACGACGCGCGTGGTGCCGCGCTTGCCGTGGCCTCTGGCCCAACCAATCGCGAGACTTTGGCTCCGCGCGCTCCCATTCGCGAGCGTCAGCGGCCACGGGTCGAGGGCGTGCACGCGGATCGTGTACGTCACCTTGCGCGTAGTCGTCACCGGGTCTTTGCGCGATGCGAGTTTCTTTAACATGGCGGCAGAGTCTGGGGACAAGATGAGTATGAGAAATATTCCTGGGACGAGCTACGGGACGGCTACAGGGCGAATGGGTCGTTGTTCGCGGGTGGCGGCGTCGGTGGCGGTGCACCGAATGGGTCATCGATGTCATCGTCGCCGTGCGCGTCTGCGCTTGGAGCGAATGGGTCGGCGCCTGGGGGCGTGGGCGGCGGCGCGCCAAACGGGTCTTCGAAGGACGCGTCCAACGGCGCCGCGAAATCCGCCGCGGATGAGGATTTTTGAGGCGGTGGTGTGGGAACGCCTCCGCCGAAGGGGTCAGGATCGTCGTCGAGACTATCAAAAAATCCACCACCACCAGTGTCGCTGGGGATGCCTAGCGCGGCGGCGACGGCGGGGATTTCAGACGGGACGCGGCGATGCGGAGGCGCGGTCGACGTCGTGGCTTTTTCCACACGCGACGTCGTGGCCCAATTGTCCCAGGCGTCGAATGATTCTCTACCATCCTTCGTGCTGGCACTTTTTGCGACGGGCGCTCGCTCGCGTGGCGGCGCTGGCGCGCTCACATCGAAGAAGGATGACGAACGCTGGTACTCGGCGAGCGCGATGTCTTGACGCGTGGTTTCCAGCGATGATGGTTGCGCGGCGGCAGTAGATGACGCAAACGCACCCGCTCTCAATCTAGCCTCTTCGGACTCAACCGCAATGGTTTTCGCATGCACCTTCGCTCGCATATCGACCAGGTCTTGCTCGACGGCAGACGTCCCACTCGATGCCGTCGCCACTAGCTCCGCGTGACGTTCTTCAAGCTCCTTGTACCGCGCACTCAACGCATCATACTCTTTCTTTGCCTCGTCAATTCGGTGCATCGGCTCGCCCATTTGATCGATTATATTTTGCACCATGCCTTGCATTCGTTCGCACTTAGCTTTAATATCCTTAACTTCGGCTTCGGCGGCTTGCGCGCGATAAGACGCTTCAGTCAAATCGGCTTCACATTTACGTGTGAAAATAGCCAAGTTAGACAAGACTTCTTGTGCCGCCGCAGCGCTGAGTTTGTTTTGCCGCTCGGCCATTTCGCTTTTCCATAACTCACGGTCGTTGCTTTCGGCATTCGCCTTGACGCGCGCGGCGAGTTCTTGGTCTTGTTCAGGCATGGCGGCGACGTTGGCCACTGGTCCGCGGTACGTGTACTCCTCAGAGGTCTCTGCAGCGGGTGGTGCGGCCGTCATCACATGTTGCAATTGCGCACGCGCGGCATCCTGAGTCATTAAGCCAGCTGTTGTCGTTTGGAACGACGCTGGCGGCTGATAGATTGGTGCGGCGGGTTGCTGCGGTTCCCGCTGCGGTTGCGCCGAAACGGGCGCGCCGGCAGTCATGCTAAACGGCGGAAATTGGCCCGCAGGCAGCGAATGTGGCGGCATGCGCCCACTTCGCGCCTGTTCAGTCAAATATATTGCAACCACAAACTCAAGCCAACTCAGCGAACCATCTTTATCGGCATCACTCAACTCCCAAATGTCCTTGAGCACGTGCTTTGGCGCGTCCAAGCCGAGTAAAATTGGCGCAACTTCTTGCCCACTCAATCGCCCTTCGGGATTACCTCGCGTGTTGGTCAAAAACACTTGCTGGTACCGCTGCCAGTCGCTCGGTCCAATCACGGGCCACTCGACGGCTTGCACGATTTGCTGTGGTTGTACTGTCGCCGGAACAGGCGCTGGGGCGTTTTGAACAGTCAACGACGCCGTCGGAGGTGGCGGAAATGTATTCGATTGCGCCGGCACCGCCACTGTCACAGGCGCCGCCGCGACACTGAAACGATCATCAAACCCGCCAGACATGGCAAATAAGTCCTCATTGGCGTTCATATCGAACGCCGCCGCCACGCGCGGTTGAGTCGCGGGCGCCAACGGCGGCGCGCTCGCACCAGCTTCGAACGAATTCCGACGACTTCCTCTGGCATACCGCGCCGCCACCATCGACGGAAGCTCTAAACCTTGCATCTTGGGAGTTGGCAAACTTCCGAACGCGCCACTTCGCGCGCGTTCGTATGCGTCTCGTGTGATTGTCCCGTACTGTTGCAACGCGCCGACGAGCGCGCACGCCACTGAAAACGCCCGTTGGTCCAAATACCCCACGCGTTCGGCGTCCGCCGCGTCCCAGAGCTTGGCGAGTTCATTCTTTGGTAAACCTGCGCGCATGAAGAAGTGCACAGCCTCGGCACCAGACACGCGGCCGTCGCCATCGACGTCCGCGATGGAGAACCATGCGGTGTAATCCATGGCGTCGCGAGCTCAAACGCTTATACGCGCGCGGCGGGCGGGCGATACAGAGAACACGTGCGCGCGTGCGTGAGCCACGCGTGTGTGTTCGCGTGTAGGCCGCGCGTCAGACGCGAGAACGCAATGCTTGACGCGCGAAATGCGGTCAATCTTAGATGGTGTCCCAAAAGTGTTGTTGACTGGCGGTTCAACTACGTTTACGATTTCATTTGACAAACTACCGGTACGGTTCTGGTTATGATGTGTAGCTAATTGTGTAATAAGAAGGATATTTAGAGTTCATCCTTGACTTCCGTGGCGCGTTGCTCCGTCGCGCGCTTGTCTTTAATCCATTGGGGTACCTGGTAGGCGGTTTTGATGATGGATGGGTACTTTTTCAACGCCGGCGGGTACGCACCCGGGCAGAATCCACTGCCGTCCTCGTGATCGCACATGCGATTTGCTGGGTTGGCAACCCATGCTTTGGACTCTTCATCGACATTGACGACTTTGTAAATGCGGACTTTGCGGTACTTTGACGTGTACACTTCTTGAAATCTACTCGCGTCGACAGAGCCTTGCGGGGAGACGAGCTTGTAAAGTAACGATGCCGCCATTTTGGGCGTTGGGCGCCCCGAACGGTCAACGCCGAACGTACTGGTGATCTTATCCATGTCAACTGCCGTGGCCCGACCGCTCCCGATAGAGGCGCCGATGCGGAATAAGTGCGGACTTTTCGCCATGTCGTCGCCGCCGCCGCCAGCCCATACGAGAACGTAGTCTGCTAAGTGACGAATGACCTTGTGCGCCTTCGTTTCGTCCGTGGTCAGCATGCGCGCCAAGTTTGCGATATGTTCATGGTTCCAAGTATTGCCATCCGCGATGGACGTGCGGTTGGCAATGCCGGTGATTTGATAGCCGTAATCCCACCACGCCATGACGCGAGCGTCCTCAGCAGTGTTATCACGCAGCCACTCGTAAGCATCGACGTAGTCTCTAACAATCACGGTTTCACCCGTTTGTAACTGACCCTTAAACATGATGCTCGGCTGAGACATGCCTTGCGCCATTTGATGAGAGTAACTGATGAACGTCGACACAGAGTACGCGGTGCGCGTCAAAAAGAGCGCAGAACAAATCAAACGTGCCGTCTTGGTTGATGAACGATTCCACCAGTTGTGCGCACCGCCCTTGATCATTTCTTTGAGCGACTTTGTGAGTTTGATAGGCATCTTTTTCTTGTCCTTCTTGGACTTGGACGGAGTCAACACCGGTTTAGCGTCGGCGTCTTCATCCGCCGTAGCGCCCTTCTCCTCTAACGTCATTTCCGTCGCGATTGCGATGGAATCTTCAATGACGTACCCAATACACACGCCAACTAAGCACGCCGCGATAGGGCCTAAGAAGATAATCAACCGAACCATACGATTGGCAAAGTAATACGCAACGGCGGCGTACAAAGGCAAAAACATGCTCCCAGCGGATCCTTCATACATAAAGTGCACCGCTGAGCACACAAAGCCAATCGGCGCAATGTAGTAGTTGATGTGCAAGAATCGATAGTATGAATCGGGCGAACCAGGTTGATGTTCGGCAACACTGTCGACAAGAGGGTTGCCAGTTTTCGTATGCTTGACGAACAAACTCTTCACTCGCACGGACATGCCGTTAATGTTGTACAGACCCGCCATGGAAAGCGCTTGCACGGTAACGACGAGGACTAAGAGCGCGGCGAAGTACATTCTAAATCTGCGCGTCCACTTGTCGCTCGGACGCAAAGTCTTAGGCATCGTGCGCTCGGTAAATTCCAATACTTGAAACCCGAGGAACACCAACATCGGGCCGAGCTGTTCCATAGACGTAAACGGCAGCGTGCCGACGACAGGAAACTGCAACGCACCAATCGTGCCGATAACAAAGAACAGTGAGTAAGCCTTGTGCAACTCTGAGTTGTAACGTCCGTAAATAACTAACATCGCCGCGTGCAGACCAATCATATTGAGCACGAATGTGTAACCACCCCACGCCGCCGTCATGTAGGTGTATCCCAAACCAGCGAGCGCGCCGATGGGCCACGACTTTGCATTTCTCAACGATCGGCACCACAAGTAAAACGTCAAGCACATAGCCGTCACAGCCAATGACTCATTATCATACCCTCCCGCGACTGATCGCATCGTATGCGCCGGAACAATCGACATCACCGCCGCCGCGACCACCGCCGCCGTTCCGCTCCCCGAACACTCCTTGGTCAGAATAGCCACTAAATACGTCGCCACCGCCCCGAACCACGCCGGGAAGAACACGCACACGTCATTCAATGACATTTCAATCCCAACAAAATTCAACACGCGCCATAAAAACACCGCTGTGATCTGCATGCCCGGATAGATCGTCGTCCCGACGGGGCGACCGAGCGGATACCAGGACATGTAATCAAACCACGTGCGGAACTTCAACCATCCGTTCTCGGCGAGGTATTGCGTGGCGCGGAAGTTAAACCACGGGTCGAATTCATGAATGATTCGCCCGTACTCTGTGCGCGCGAAAACGCGAGAAAGTCAGTGTCGGAAACGCACACGATGATTGCGCGCGTGACACATCAAGATGACGATTTCGTGTTGGTTATGCGTACCTTTGACGGCGTAGAGACGAATATCGACCGCGGCGTAGAGCGCGATGGCGAGAACAACGGCCCGGGCTAAACCTCCCGGGGAGGTGTCGATGAGCTTTTGCATCGGAGGCATGACCGCGCGCGCGGTGCGACCGACTGTGGAGGCTAGATCGCGTTCGCGCGACGAGACCTTTGCATATGTCGACGATGTGTATCGACGATAACCACACCTCGCTTGAAGAATTGAATGAATACTAATTACATAAAGCCAACGCAACACATCTAAATGGTAAATCTAAATATTCGCGCGGTTGCCCAAACGCGCCGCGCGTCTCCAGAGACTCACGGTGGCGTCTCCAAAGATGCTAAATATCTCGCTTCTCTCGTGATATCCTCCTCAGACACGCAACACACCTCGCTCCCCGCGCGCAACATGAGCATTTCAATCACCTTATTCGCCACCTCAAATGCAGATACGAAGGAATCGCTAAAATCAAACGCCATCAAGTCGCCCGCGATGCTCATGACCAGTCTCTGCAGCACCTCCTCCTCGTCACCCTCCGCCGCCATCGCGCGCTGCGCATCCGCATACGCCTTCCCAGCTGCTTGCCCAATATCCTCGTTAATCTGCGCCCCGAACTGCCACTCCTCATCGAGCCAGAAGCGCACCATGCCGGCAACAAAAGCGGCATCGGCGTCGATGTCCTGGGAAATCCTAGTGCTCGAGTCGCCGCTAAACAGCGAGCGCCCATCGCACGCGTCGCTTCGACGCGCCACCGCGCGCGCGCGAGTGACGGCAAACGCTCCGTGAGCGCGCGTGGGCGCCACGGAGACGCGCGCGGCGATCATGTGCGCCGTCGAATGACGCCTTTCGTGCTGAGCTCAGCGTGCTGGTGTCGCGTGTTTTTTTTTGAAAAATTTGAAAAGTTGCACGCGCACGCGAGCTGTCGCCACAAATTCGCCCGCGCGCGAGCCGCCGACGCACGCGTGTGAGCACGCATAGACGTAGGCGCATCGCTCGGGGATCATTCGCGCGCGAGTGACGGCGAGGACGAGACCGCGAGGATATTGAGCTCGTCACCATGGCTGACGGTGCTGGGCCAAAGATTGGCGACGCGAGGTCGCTGTGGAATTTTACCCCGAGCCCGGGATGGACCAAGGAGGAATGTCTCGCGCTGCGACAGTGCTTGAAGAAGTTTGGTGTCGGGAAGTGGGTGCAGATTGTTGACTCTGGCGTGCTGCCCGGGAAACAGATTCAGCAATTGAATGGACAGACGCAGCGGTTGCTCGGGAAGCAGTCGCTCGCGGAGTATTCTGGTTTGAAACTGGACATTGATGCGATTCGTAATGATAACGACGCACTCGAGGGGTGTGTACGGAAGAATGGGTTGATTACCAACCAAGGTGGGATTCGTTCGAAGGATGAGTTGAATAAACTTCGGGAGGAAAATTTGAAAAAGTATGGTTTGTCGCCGGAAGAAGTTGAGGCGATCGAGTTACCGGAACCACCACGCGCGGCGGCGTTAGGGTCGGCGACGTACATGGGGAAGAATCACCATCGTGGTGGTATTGGTGGAATCGATTCGATGACCACGATCAAAGCAGACATGATGACGTTGTCGATTGACACGTTGAGCAAAGCGCAAAAGATTACACTGCTCAAGGCGCTTCGACGACGCGTCGACGGCCTGCGTACGCAGTTGATCGAAACCCCAGCCAAGGCGGCGACGCCGAACAACAAACCACCTGCGAAGCGCACGAAGGCGACGAGACCAGCGAGCGGAA
>Ga0222715_10004801_pt1 | contig 11628 bp, 7 predicted proteins | sample C33_9DmetaG_FD_165056 | JGI IMG/M metagenome (GOLD analysis project Ga0222715, IMG submission 165056) | Estuarine water microbial communities from San Francisco Bay, California, United States - C33_9D | ecosystem: Environmental > Aquatic > Marine > Unclassified | place: USA: California...
CTCGCGGGCGTGGTAATTTTGTCATATAACATTTCATTTCATAGACGTCCTTTTTCGCGTGCCCCAGTCTGTTACAAAAAGCATGGGCGAAAACTCTCGTCACACCTCGGCGCGTCGTCGCGATGTCTCACGAATACACGTATACGATACGATTCAATGAACGGTGTTCTATCGCGTCGTCGTCCTCTGAACCGTCGACGACGAAAACGTTTGGGTTTGTGAGCCGTCGCAAACCCGCGTGCGGGCTCATTCCTCTTCCACTGCGCGAGCGTCGTCCTGGATCGTCGCGCGACGTCTTGCGGTATGTGTACGACAATGGTAGACTACGAGTCATGAAGCCTGGTGAGCTCACGCCCGAGGGTGGCGCACCGAAAGGATATGGCGTGCGTTTGGACTTGATGGCGCGGGACGCGGCGAAGCGTTTCGCTGAGCGTGCGTCACATGCGCTCCTTCCAGAACCATCGAGCGTGACGAGCGATTACTGGGACTACGCGAGGTTTCGTTTTGCGCAGCGCATCGCGAGCTCTTGTATTTCAGTGTTTGCGACGCAACAAATGTTGACTGCGGTTGGGCTCGGGGCGAGTCGGACGTTGCCGGCGGCTGCGGCAGTAAATTGGGTGTTAAAGGATGGTTTAGGGCGTTTAGGCAAGCTTTCGGTGGCTGCAAACTTTGGACGCGCATTCGATAGTGATGTGAAGCGGTTTAGATTCACATCGAGCGTGATTTACGACGCGAGTTCGTTCGTTGAGATTATTACGCCGTATTTTCCAAAGCATTTCTTGCCGCTTGCGACGGCGGCAAACATCGGTAAGTCTGTTGGCATCACAACCGCAAACGTCGTGCGGGCACCGATTCAGCGTACGTTCATCTTAGAAGAAAACTTAGCGGAAGTTGCGGCGAAGACGAGCGCACAACAGGTTGTGGCGGATAATATTGGCTTGGCGCTTGCCGTCGGCGCGGCACGAACGATGAGTAAAGTGGCAAGCGTTCGACCAGAGATCAGGCGCGCGCTGCCAGTGATTGCGTTTGGACCTCTAGCTGTGCTCGACTTAGTGTGCATTTGGAAAGAGCTCAAGGCGGTACAATTGCGAACAATTAATAAGGAGCGAGCGGAGATTATTGCAGAGATGTTTGTCAAGGAGCGGGAGATCCCAACTCGTGCACGCGTCGCTGATGCCGAGCGTCTGTTCATTCCGGCGAGACTTGACAAATCAAACTTACCGCTCACCGTGACTTCACTCGGTGAGGTATGCTCGACGCCAAAGTCCTTGGTGAACGCGTTGAAAGGAAGTCGTAATGCGCGCCCGTACATTTTGGCATACGAGCCAGGCACATCAAAGCAGCGCGTGGTTTTAGACATTAATACCCGTGATGCGCCGAAAACAGTAGCTACAAACGTAACGACGAAAACACGCACCAAGCGCCAGCACAAGTTTCCATGGCAGCGCAAGAAAACTGGCTTGAAAGGTCGAGCGTTACTGGCGTTGAGCGAATCCGCTTCGAGCCGAGACGTGTTGCAGGCAATCATCCAAGTCGCACATCTCCGTGTTTTACCTTACCGTCCTGATTTAACCGCAGAACAAGCGTACGTTTGGGCGTTACAAGAATCAGAAAGCTTGGCCAAGCGTGACATCGATGTGTTTACTAAAAGGCTCGCCGACCGTGGCTGGAATGCCGGTCGCGTCTTACTAAACTCCGCCGAGCGGGCGCCGTATTCCGTAGATAACGTCCCAGCTCTCATCGCCGCCCTCGAAGCTGCTGTGAAAAATACATAGACGCTGTATGTTCAGTATTATACCCTCGTTCGCGCGCATCTAGGCGCACATTCATAGCCATTTCTTTCTCGCGTTGTGGAATACTATTAATTTCTGAGCGAGCATACTGCGTGACGTCACAACTCGCCGCACCATGTCATCCAACGCCGACGTCGAAGCCGCGCGCGAGGCTGCACGCGCCGAATGCCTCGATGCCGCGTTCTATGGCGGCATCAGAGGGTCGTTGTACGGCCTCGCCGTCAGTGCCCCCGCGGTTTTCCTCGCAAACTTGAAGAGCTCAGGCTTTCGCCGGCTCACGGTGAGCGCGAAAACGGGCTTAGTCGTCTCCCCGTTCTTCCTCGGGTTTTTCTTGAATAGCGAATTAGAGATGCATCGGTGCGTTTTGAAGCAGCGCGGGATCGAGGCGTGAGGCGTCGTGTGCGGCGCGGGTGAAGAGAGTTGTTTTCGCGGAAGGGACGCGTGTACGAGTAGCGATTAGCAGGCGTATTGTAAATGTAGTAACGAAACTGAAATGGATATAAAAAAGCAAAGCGTGATGTAATTCGTGTAATGTTTAGTTCGGCACGAGGTCAAGACCCGGACGGTAAACGCCGCCTAAGAATGGGTCGTCGAAAGTAAAGTCAAATGCCGGGTGGAAAAAGCGCACGCCGCCATCCTTTGGCGGCGGTTCGATGGCGTCGATGAGCACCTTTTGAGCATTGGTCAATCGGAACGTCGTCGCTTTCATGCATTCATCAAGCGTTTGTTCGTCTTCGATGATGATGGGTACGCCGCGCTGCAAAGACCAACGCGTGAGCAATGCCTGAGGCGTCTGCGGGTTGGCGGCGTCGGCGCACGCTTGAACGAGCTTGGGGTGCTTCAAAAGCTTGTCGTCGCCGTTTGCGAGTGACGTGTGCGCGACGACGAGCAAGCCGTAACGTCTGCACACACCAACAAGCTTACGCTGCGCCAAAAGCGGGTGTAACTCCACTTCGTTTACCGCCGGTTTGACCTTGGCCACCTTCATCAAGCGTTCGACGGCGGGGACGGAAAAGTTGGCCAAGCCGAGCGCCTTTACCGTACCTTCACTCACGCATTTTTCAAGCGCTTCCCACGTGGCTTCCAAACTACCTTCGCCATCGATCTCCGTAGTGCCCTGCTTGTGCTGTACCGGCCACTCGATGGAAAATAAATCCAAATACCCCACGCCAGTGGCGGCTAAAATCGCCGCCACCGCCTCCCCCACGCGCGCGTGTTCATCGGGCGACAATTTAGCGCTCACGAACACCTTTTCGCGCCCATACGCCGCGATCGCTTCCCCTGCACTCTTCAAAGAACCATCACGCGAATTCCCACATCGAACATGCGTTGCTCCCGCCGCCAAACCTCTCGCCGCGACCGAGCCATCGCACCCGCAATACGGCAGGCGCCCCCCGCCCGCGACGTGCGCATCCTTCGCCTCCTTACTCGCATCAAACACCTCCTCTTTCGGGGTATTAACATAATACGGCGTCCCAGGTTGCGGTTTACTCGGATCCCCACGCGGTGCAGGACCATCCCACACCGCCGTCGCTTGTCTAAACCGCTGTCCCGGAGGCGCCGGCCCAGTCGGCGCGCCTCCGCCTCTCGCGCGCGCCGCCTCCAACTGCGCTCTCGTCGGCGGATACGCCGGCAGCGTCGGGTTATACCCATTCACGTATCCACTCACAGAATACCCACCCATCGCTGCGCCGTGCATCGCGCTCGGCCGCGCCGCACCGCCTCCACCGCTCGCCACATCGTCGCGACTCGATGGGCAAAACGCCCACGACTTTTGTGCGCTCCCGGCGCCGTGGTTGGCGTATTCGCGACGCATGAAGCGCTCCATGGGTTGGCATCCGTCTTGCGCCATGGTGCGAATGAATTGATTTTTTAAAATCCGCGTGCGTGTGCGTCGACGCGCGAGGGCGTGCGGGGCGGACGCGGCGGAGAGTGCGGCGCACAAAGGCGAGAGGGGTGGCGTGACGTCACATGGCTTTTTCATGGTGAAAAAGCGTTTTCGGCTGCGCGCGCGGGTTTTGGTGGTGATGTTGAGTGCGTACGCGTTGTATTACATAGCAGTGAATGAATGAGGAGACAAAGACGACGATTGTGTGTTGTTTTCTTGTATTTGTGCGCGTGTGCGCGACGATGGGGGTGGGTTTGATTTTTTAATCAATCTCGCCCGCGTCGACGGTTTCGTCGTTGATTTGGTTCAAGTACAAGTCGTAGTAGCGACCGGCGTTTTCGAGGTCACCGAGTTCGGTGTATAAATCAGCAATCGCACCGAGAGCATCCATGTCGCCTGTGTAGTCGCTTAAACGCTGACTGACATCGAGAACTTCTAACAAGTCGGCGATGGCGCCCTTTCGGTCGCCGAGTTGACGCTTGGCGGCGCCCAAGCCGCGCGTGGCTCGGCGGACGGAAATCAAGTCGCCGACGACGCGCGCCAACATGAGAGACTTTTTAAACGCTGCCAAAGCATCGGTAGCCTTGCCATCGCGTAAGAATTTACGACCTTCGCGCAAGGCTAACTTGAGCTCCTTCATGTCGTCCGACAACGCTTCCCATTCATCCGAGCTCGTGGCCACAGCCGTCTTCACTTCGGCGGCATCCTCCGCACCCCCTCCACCGGGTTCATCCATCGTCCCTCGACCTCCTCTGGCTTGTTGACGCAACGTCGTGTTAATTCCTCGCAACTTTTCATTTAATTGCGTGATTTCCTCCTTCTTTTGATTCGCTGAGATCCCGCTCGCCACCGCTCCCGCCAACGCCACAAACTCTGTGATCCCTACAATATCAATCCCAAAAGGTGTCACACACAACGTCTTCCCCGCGAGCACTTGCTCCCGACTCTTACTCTCACCCTCCTCACGCAATTTCATAAACTCAGCCTGCGCTTCACCCTCCTTTAAATACCTCAATTCGATCGCTTTCGATTCCTCCTCGCGAAGTTCGCGATAGAGCGCCTCGAGCCGCTCGCGGCTCTTCGCTTCTTCCATCTTTCGCAGCTCGAGCAATTCATCCGCGGGCCCGCTCGATGCGGCAAACGACGGCGAAGGAGTACCGACACCGCCCGTGACGCATGCAAACGCGCCTAACGCGAGTGCGCGCAGTGCTTGGCGTCGATCGATCGCCGATGAGGTTGATGACGACGACAGCGCTGGGACACCGCTGTCTTTCTCGGCGCGGGTCGTCGTCGTCCGTCGCGTCGTCCGTCGCGTCGCGGGCATCGTCCGCGCCATCGTCGTCGTCGTCGTCGTCGTCGTCGCGCACGGCATGGTGGCTGTCCGTCGTCAGCCGCGTGCGCGCGAATGGCGCAACTTTATCCACTTTTGGACTTATGGTGCGACTTTTGAGGCGGCGCTCGAGGGGCACGTACGCGTTTGGATGATTTTATATTGAAAGAGTTGCTACGCCGATGCCGCACGATGCGGTGATGACGCGCGAGACAATGGGCGTGTGCACACACGACGGGTTTAGTTGTCGTCGCGGCTCTTGCGCAAGGCGTCGAGTTCGCTCTCGATGGCGTCGCTCACGGGGCGCCCTTCGGGGAGCGCGCCCTTGGAGGACGCGCCCGGGAGGGATTTTTTCAACGCTTGTAATTCGTCATCGATCCCACCACCGGCTTCCAAAGCCTTAAATTGCTTTTCTAAATCATCAGGGGCGGCGAACACGCCCATGGCTTCGGCTTCGGCTTCCATGGACATGACTTTTTCCTCCATGCGCTCAAACGCGCTCAACGCGCTCGACGTCGACATTCCGCTCACCATATCATTCACCGCCTTATTCGTCTTCGCGCTCGCCGCGCGTGCCTTTAACGTATCTTTCTTACTCTTCGCCTCAGCCATCTTACTTTCTAATAATCTCGTATTCGCAATTAATTTCTCCACCGCATCCTTTTGCGCGTCCAAATTTGTCTTCATCGACTCGGCATTCTCCGCGTAAGACTTTCGTCTCGTCAACGCTTCTCTCGCCAAATCCTCGTCTCCTTTCTCCATCGCAAGCTGTGCGCGTTTATACCAATCATCACTCGCTTGCTGTGCCGCTTCGTATTTCTTTTCTAATTGCTTTTGCGACGCAATCACCTGCGCCGTCGCCTGTCGCATCTTGATCAAATCATTCTGCATATCCATCACCGTCGACTCGAGCAACTTCTCCGGGTCTTCCGCGGCGGTGATCAACGAGTTGGCGTACGACCCGATGACGCGGGTGAAGCGCGAGAACAAATTGGCGTGCGTCACGACCGCGGTGCGACGCGCGCGCGGCGGCGGCGGCGTGCGCTGCGCGCGAATGTTGGATCTTCCCTGGCGCGGCGTGAACGACGACGCGCGCAAGGACGTCGCAGAGGCGACGCGAGCGTTCGCGAGAGACATGAAAGGCGAGAAAACGGCGTTCTGTTTGCGCGTGCGCGGGCTGTGTGCGGGCTGTTCGCGCGCGCGCGTAGAAGTGACGCGCCGGTGTGGTGTGCCCACGTCACTGGAGATAACGCGCGCGCGCGACGCCATAGCGCCGCCGCGACATGAGCGCGCGACAGCTCAGACGCGCGCAGGGCGACGCGCATGGGTTATGCGCGCGCGATGACGCGCCGCGCGCGTCGAGCGATGAGAGCGAGGACGAGGGCGAGGACGAGGGCGCGGTGGTGCTCGAGGTGAAAAATCCATTCGCGGCGTTATTAGGGAGCGACGAGGACGCCGAGGACGCCGAGGACGCCGAGGAGGACGAGAGGTGCGAGGAGAGCGAATCAATCGCGCGTGTTGATGCCGCGGCGACGACGTCGACGTCGGGTGGGAAGAAGACGAAGCGCGGAGGGAAAGGACGTCGTCGGCGGTCGTCGGCGGCTGACGCCGACGAGGATGATTTGGACGCGTTGGTGCGCGAAGTCACGGGCGTGGATGTGTCTGGGGTGAAGAGCGCGAGTGAGGTAGGTGATATTGAGGCGCGCGAGGGTGGTGGCGGCGAGCCTGCGTCGTCGTCGTCGGTGGCGTCAGTGGCTCCGAACGCGGCGTTGCGGCTGCTCGTCGTGGACTTGCGCAAGATGAAAGCTGAAGATGAGTTGAAGCGCTTATTCGGATCGCGAGTCGTCGCGAACGTGGAGGCGGAAGAAAATGGGCGTTATGGCGGTCGCGCGAGCGCGCTGAAGCAAAAGTTGCGTTCGAAGACGACGTTTGCTACGTTTCGCGACGCGTGGTCGACGTATCGAAGCGAAGGCATACACATGGAGCTGTGTAAAGATGTGTCCGACCCGTCGACGGGCATGAGCGAATATGCTTTTGTGTGGAAGCCAGAGTATGAAGAGGCACAGTTTCATTTCGAAGTCGCCGTGGCTTCGCACGATCCCAATAGACTGTTTCATTTGGCCCGCGATTATCCGTGGCATTTGGAGACGATTTTACGCATTTCTGAGTTGTACCACTATAGCGGACAGGCGCAAGAATCCAGCGACATGTTAGAACGATGCTTGTACGCGTGTGAACGCGCGTGGCACCCGACGTTTGCGTCGGCGGCATCAAATGGTTTAGCGCGATTAGACTCTAGCCTACCCGCCAACAAGCCGCTGTTTGAAGCGCTCTTCCGTCACGTCATCAATTTGACTCGCCGTGGATGTCAGAAGACAGCACTCGATACGGCCAAGTTTCTTCTCGGCCTCGATCACACCGACCCAAAAGGCGTGTTGTGCTGCATAGACTATTTCGCACTTCGCTGTGGTGAAGAGCACTGGCTGATTGATTTCGCGCAGACGTTCGGAGACTCGCGTTACGTCGGCGACGGCGAATGGCAATCTCACGGCAGTCTTTTAAGCTTCCCAGGCTTCGCGTACAGCTACGCCATGGCGCTGTATGTCACAGCTGATGACATTGCTGATGCTGACGCCGCATTACTTCAGGCTATGCTCACGCATCCTTACGCTTGGAGTGCGGTGTTGTCAAAAATTGAATCCAACGACGCCGAGACCAAGGAGATTCTCGCGCACGAGCATTTCGACTTTTCCAATTGCTCGCTCGCGTGTCGAAGCCTGGAGCACCTATCTGACATCTTTGCCACGAGACACCACGCGCTTTGGAAGCCCGAAGCGACGATGAAATGGGCCAAGAAAGTCGCCAAAATGGCCATCAATCTCATCGACTCCACGAAACCGAGCCCATTGTTGGATGGTTTAACCGCCGCGGATTTCACCGCCGTTACTCTCGAATCTTGGATGGACGGCGCCGAAAACGCCTACGCGCACATCATCATCGACGACTTCCAAGACGTCGTCAAACGTCAGCTTCCCGAAGATGACCCATTAGCGCAACGCCAACCCGCCGGCGACGACGACGACGACGACTAGCGTCTCTGTTGAACATCGAGCCTTTATAGAATACGCGTCGCGTTGTAATACATGTAAAAACCTCTCGCGAGCTGAGGTTTTTTCACGCACACACCTCACAATCGCCCACGCGTCGCGTCGTCGATCGTCGACGCGCGATGAGCACGGTACACGCACACGCCACGACATTCGCCTCGCGCTTCACGGCGCGTCGCGTCGTCGCTGGGTCCCGTGGCGACGGCAATCGAGTGCGATTGGTGCGCGGTAACCATCTCGGTCGAGGCGGTCGCCGCGTGCTCGTGACGCCGCGCGCTGAAGGCGATGACGATCGAGACGAGCGCGCGACGGAGGAGGCGAGTGAAGATTTCACGAGCGGCGGAGACGGGTTTTTGGAGGAGTCAACGACGAGTGATGTCGCGGAGGTGTCGGCAGAGGCGACAGCCGCGAGCGGCGCTGAGAAGAGGCTCAAGCCGCGGACGCGTAAAGGGCGTCGAGGGAAACGCACCGATAAACGGCGCACACCGTTCGTCAAGGCTGAACCAATCGAGGTGAACGATACGTTTGTGAGTAAGCAATCGAGGTTGGACAAGTTTTTGCGCGGTGAGCCGAGGTTTAAGCGAGGCAACGCGACGGCGCAAGACGCGCGGCCAGACGGTTTACGCGGAAGCCATCGTCCGTTGTTGACGCCTGGGACAAAGTCGTGGTACGATGCTTGGAGAAAAGAAAATCAGCTCGCAAGCAAAGAGTTGCGCAAGCGAGAGTTGGCTAAGACGGGACGTAAACCGATATTGGACTACAAAAAAGCTGGGGTGGCTGCGGGTAAACCCTTGAGCGTGGAGGAGTTGCAGTTCACGCCGCTTGGGCGTGCGAAATTGCAATCGCAACGTCAACACATTGCATATAACACATTTATTATGGATATCATGACACAAGATATTAAGGAGCTTTATGTCAGCGTGGATGCCGTAGCACGTTACGCTGCGGTGTACCAGGATGGCCGAGTGGCGTATTGCCAAGTGGCGCCGTATAATACAGAGGTGTATGATTTGACACAAGTCGTGGGATTGGAAATTAAGCCAACGATGCCAGAGCCTGCGAGTCATACGCTTGCGGCGGTTGGTGATCGTGCGTCGGCGGTGAAGACTTTCATTGCCGGTTACGGTTTACCCTCGCTTGGCGTCTTCACAGTGTGGGCTATTGTTTTCTACATGCAGCGATTCCGAGGTGATTGGGAAGATCGCCAAAAGATTCTGGAGCTTGAACGTGCGGAAGAAGCGCAACGACAGGCCGAGAAGGGCGATCCGCGCATTGCCGTGCTCGAGGAAGTGTATGAGAAGCTTGATGTAAATGACCCACAGCGGGATACTATCAAGCGAGAGATTCGCAACCGTAAGGCTGCCATCGCTCGACGTAACATGGATAAGAAGGACGCGTCGGCCAAAGCAGCAGAAGGAGATCAAATGGGCGCGGCAAACGCTTTCATGAAGGTTGGTGTTAAAGTGGTGAAGAAGAAGAAGAAGTCGGCTGTTGACGACGAGGAGGGCGAGGAGGGTGAGGAAGTTGAGGAAGAAGAGTCGGAAAAGAAGACGACGAAGAAGGGCGCCAAGAAAGGGCGCGTAAACACCAAGATGAAGCTTCGCGATGAAAGCGAGACCGTGACTTTTGATGACGTTGCGGGCATCGGGACGGCAAAGGTTGAACTTCAAGAGGTTGTCGATTTTTTCCTCAAACCTGAAAAGTTCAAGGCCAGTGGGAGTAAAGTGCCCAAGGGCGTCTTACTTACCGGTCCTCCGGGTTGCGGTAAAACTCTTCTTGCCAGAGCCGTTGCTGGCGAGGCTGGGGCGACCTTCTTTTCCCTTGCTGCGTCTGAATTTGTAGAAATGTTTGTTGGCGTTGGTGCGGCGCGCGTGCGAGATTTGTTCACTCAAGCCAAAAAGCAAGCACCATCCATCATTTTCATCGACGAACTCGACGCCGTCGGTCGACCTAGAGGTGGCGGTGGCTCGGGCAATGACGAGCGTGATCAAACATTGAATCAGTTACTCGTTGAGCTTGATGGTTTTGGTAGTGACACGCAAATTGTCTGCATTGCGGCGACGAATAGAGTCGACGTGCTCGACAAGGCGCTCGTTCGTGCTGGTCGCTTTGACCGTAAGATTGTTATCCCCAAGCCTGATTACAATGGGCGCAAGGAAATCTTACAAGTTCATGCCAAAAACAAGCCCGTAGCTCCGGATATTGACTGGAACTTGGTGTCGGGTGAGACTGAAGGCTTTAGCGGCGCTGCGCTAGCGTCGGTGGTGAACATCGCCGCGTTACAGGCTGCCAAGAAATCTAGGTCGCAAATCACCATGGAAGATTTCCAAACGGCTCTCGAAGTCGAGACGTTGGGTAAAGTGTTGCCTCAAGGCCTCGGTGAAGAGAACGAGCGTCGTTTGGCACTCATTCATGCGGCGTCAGCTGTGGCGCTGCGTTTGTTGTGCAAGGACATGATTGACTTGTCTTATGTCACCATCGTCGCGCGTGAAACAAACGCAGAGGGTCAAGTAGCAATCGCAGAAAACCCCATAGCGCTCCGTCCGGGTGCGTTTACCAAGGGTTTCCTTCGTAGACACTTGCGCTCGTGTCTGATCCCTTCAGTGGCCGAACAACTTGTTTATGGTTTTGACAACTGCACAAAAGTCGCCGCGCCGTACAATGCTCGCGCGAGAGAAATTGCGATATTCTTCGTAAACAATGCCGGTTTTAGCGACGAAGAAGGCAGTGAATTTGCGTACATGCCCACAGGACATATCATTGAGAAGAATGACTTCCTCGGTGGTAACCGAGAAGAGTACATGCTCCCGGGTACGACGTTTGATCGATACGCTGCTGCAGATAGAGAGACTAGACGTTTGATGGAGGCTCAATATGCTGCCGCTCAAAGGTTTGTTGAAAAGCAGCGTCCGGCGATTGAGGCGTTACAGGCGGTGATTATGGAGAAGAAGACTGTGCAGGCTGAAGAACTCTTGGCGATTATCGATAAGAATGCAGTGATGCCATATGATGATGAGCTTTTGCCGAGCGCTTATGCAACTGAACGCAAGGCTTTCGCGGATTGGAATGGTACGGTGCCTGCAGAATATGTCACCGACGGCGCAGCTGCTCGTCGAGAAGCCATAGCTGCGGAACAGGAGCGCATTCGAGTTGAAGAGGAAGCCATCCGGGCTAAAGCTGAGGCTGAAGCTGCGGCAGCCAAAGCCGCTCGCGTGAAGGCTGAGGAGGACGCCGCGCGTGCAAAGGCTGAAGCCGAAGCTGCAGCCGCAGCTGCGGAAGCAGCGCGCTTACGCGCCGAGACCGAAGCTGCCGAAGCCGCTGCCGCTGCTGCTGCCGAAGCGGAACGCGTGAAAGCTGCCGCCGAAGCTGCCGCTGCGGCTGAAGCTGCTGCCGCCGAAGCCGCGCGAGTGAAGGCTGAGGAAGAAGCCGCTGCTGCTGCTGAAGCTGCACGAGTGAAGGCTGAGGAAGAAGCCGCTGCTGCTGCTGAAGCTGCACGAGTGAAGGCTGAGG
>Ga0222715_10004804_pt1 | contig 11625 bp, 13 predicted proteins | sample C33_9DmetaG_FD_165056 | JGI IMG/M metagenome (GOLD analysis project Ga0222715, IMG submission 165056) | Estuarine water microbial communities from San Francisco Bay, California, United States - C33_9D | ecosystem: Environmental > Aquatic > Marine > Unclassified | place: USA: California...
AAAAATATAAAAGAATATAAAATAGTTGAATTTTCAAAAGAACCTTTACCTGCTTTATTTACAAAAGACCCTAATAATAATAATACAAGAATTTTTTCTATGGATATATTTAACTTACATTTTAAAGACGCGTCTGTATTTTACAAACTCTCAAATCAAATAGATTTGAAAGGAGGACGTTTTAGATCGCATAGAAAACGCAAAACTACTAAAAGACGCAAAAATAATCGCAAAAAAACCAGACGTAGAAGAAGAAATTAAACAAACGAAATATATTTAAAAAAGGATATACAATTTATATTTTTAAAAAAAATGAGATTGAATTAGTATTTAAATTATTATGTAATCAATAATTAATCTTTCATCAAAATGACATTTTGCGTTATTCCGTTTAACAAAGAAAAAATCAAAACCAAAAATGATATTTGCACAAGAATTGTAAACCAAATATCATTTATATGCGATATAGACGCAAACATATTGTCAAATTTGCTTCAATACGCAGTTAGACAAAAAGGCGATTTGAATATTTTCGGTTACAATTCTAGTTCTGGTGATTTTTGGGCAAAAAAAATAATAAAAAATAATTTTGTATTACATTTTACATTAAATGTAATACAAAATGGATGTGGTAAATCAAATATAAGGTTAGTTCCATTAATTGGCAGCGATTTAGAAATTAAACGTTTGGTATTTTATATAAAAAATGTAATAAAATTGTATAAATCAGGTTCCATTGAATAGTAAAACACGTATAAATCAAATATATCTTATTATACATATTGTAAATGGTGTGAATTTATTTTTTTTAGTATAATAAAAAAAAGTTCAGTGTGTATGAAAAATGTTAAATTTTTTCGGGGAAAGTTTTTTTGAGTTTTGGTTTTTGGACATTTATTTTGTCCATTTTTGAAAACCTTGGATATTTTATGTCAAAAAACACAATTCTGTGACCATAATTGAAATTTAGCGTCTCATCACTGAAAATTTTTGAAAAATTTTGTTACGATAAAATTTTATGTTTACCCCAAAAAACGATTTAGGCGTTTTTTTGTGTAACTCTATATATAATGACGGAGAGTTACATTTTTACGCCAAAAAACGCCGAGAAATATTTTTGTGAATTATGTGACTTTAAATGCTGTAAGGGGAGTGATTGGGATAGACATTTAATGACACGCAAACATAAAAAGAATGACAAAATGATTACAATGGATGACGTTTTTACGCCAAAAAACGCCACAGTAACAAAAATCTACACTTGTGATTGCGGAAAGGACTACAATTATCGTCAGGGTTTATGGAAGCATAAAAAGCATTGTTTGGAAGCAAAAAATGTGAAAGTATTGTTTGAAAAAGAACCGCAAAGCGAACTAAAAATGCTTACTGATTTAGTGTTGGGTGTTGTAAAACAAAATAAAGAATTAGTTACGCAGAATAGCGAACTAACGAATAAAATAGTTGATATATGTAAAGTAGGTCAAGCGTGTAACAGCATAAAAAATAGCAATATAAATTCGAATAATAAAACCTTTAATCTAAATGTGTATTTAAACGAGACGTGTAAGGATGCGATGAATATAACAGATTTTGTAGATTCTCTCAAGCTTCAATTGTCGGACTTGGAAAATGTGGGAAGATTGGGTTTTGTAGAAGGCATATCAAATATTATAGTAAAAAGTTTAAAAGAAATGGATGTTCATAAACGTCCGGTTCATTGTAGTGATTCAAAGAGAGAAGTAATGTATATTAAGGATGAAGATAAATGGGAGAAAGAAAATGAAAATAAAAATAAACTAAGAAAAGTAATTAAAAAAGTGGCAAGTAAAAATCAACGTTTATTACCAAAATTTAAAGAAGAACATCCAGATTGCGGCAATTATCACTCAAAATATTCGGACCAATATAACAAACTAATAGTAGAATCAATGGGAGGTTCAGGAGACAACGATATGGAAAAAGAAGATAAAATAATAAGAAAAATAGCAAAAGAAGTAGTAATAGACAAATCAATAACGTATTTAGATTAAATAATTATATCATTTGAAGTCTAATTTTTCGTTTAAAATTTTCTTCATTATTAAATAAATATAGCTTGAATTTTTTACACTCGTAAGCCTGAATATTTTCTCTCAAGGTAATTCTGGTAGACATTTTTAATTCTGGTAAAAATACAACATACTGATACAATCCATCGTTTCTATTAATTTTATCAAATAAATATCCGTCATATTCTTTATCCATAATTGTAGAATTATTGTTGCACAAGTCAAGTAAAGAGCAATCACATTGAACTTTTCTAATAGACCGCATAGTAACATTAATATAGTCAATATCATTTAACCATTTATTATAAAATTTATTAACATTGTCAGAGAGATGAATAATGCCAGTAACTTCTTGGAATCGTATCATATTAAGAAGATCAACTAAACGTCTAATCGGGCTGGTTATATGAATGTATGCGTCCAAGTCTAATATTTGGTGTCGTGTATCAACAATTTCAGAACCATTTATATATTGTCCAGACGCGCTATTCCATATTTTAATAAATTTAGAAACTTCACAAGGAACATATTCGGGAACATCAACTTCCTTCTTTATAATAGTGGACCTAAAAATGCCAGTTTTATATTTAATAAGCTCTTTAGCTGAATGATAATTCATAAGTATCATAAGATAACACACCACTTCGTGGCTATTTCTAACATTATTAATATATTTATGTTTAATGGACAATTTTTGTGTCGCATAAAGTATATCATGATATTTAGAGTCAGTTAATAATTTTGGGTCTTCGTAACAGTAATTTTTAGCTACTTTAATAAAACAATTGTCGTGTTTAATCTCAATAATTTCATCATTTTTAATAAAAATATCCATAACAAAAGCTATTCTGGTGACCTTTTCCTGTAAACTACACAAACAATCAGATAAAACAGTGGGTAGCATAGGTCGTCTTTTGTCAGGAAGATAAATGGTAGAAATTCTACGGGAAAATGAATCCCATAGGTTTAATACATCCATCAAGATTGTAACATTTGAAATGTATATACTTAATTGCTGTATACCATTATCGTGATGAACAATGCTAAACCCATCATCATAATCCAAGCTGTTAGGTGGGTCTATTGTAATAATATGCCATATTTTTTGATTGGTTCTATCTTGAATGTTAGGGTATTTCTGTTTTACAATATCAATTATACCATCGTGAGACATTTTGGAAACCGCGTCTTTAGCGTCCTTTTGAAATTTTTGTATAGACGCATTTAGACTTTTACAATATAACTGGTATTCATAAAAGTTATCAAGAATATCAACTGGTCCGATAACATTATCAAGTTTTGCTCTTGGATGTTTTTCTTCCCAATTATCGTAATTGATAGTTACGTATAAATTTGTTAAAACTTTTGAAAACCCCATATTTTTAATTTCATATGGAACTAAAAAAGATGGCAAACGCATATCATCAGGAATGCATTTATATAATAGTTTTCCATTTGTATTTCTATTTCCTTTTTTTTGTGTATCTTTGGTTTGTCTGCCGTATGTTTTATTACCAGCCAAAATTAAAACGGCTGGCATAGAAGGTCCGGAACGAATAGAAGAATGTATAATATTAATGGTTTTGTCTTCATTAACGGTAAATACATCATTAGAGAGAAGCTTAGAATAAATAGGATTAATATCAAGATTAATCTTATTTAAATTATTTGTATCAAATGTCTCCCAAGACTCATAATTCCTGTCATTTATATATATCTTATAACTATTCATTTGAACTAATATATATATGTATAAATAAGAAATCTTTAACTTGTAATTATTATGTTTGTATTGGCACGACAATGGTAACAAGTTTTTCAATTATGTTGTTTTTAAAGAATATGTTGATAGTTAAAATGTGTTGGTCAAATTTTGACCAAGATGTTGAATAAAAAATTGAAACAGAATATTATGATTTAGAGATGGTAAAATAAAATAAACAACCATAATAAAATGAATTCTCACGCATTAAATAGAGGTGTTCTAAGAAGGTGCAGTTTGTGTCGTGTAAATGGACACTATATAAGTAGTTGTAATAGTAATATATTAATAACAATGGAAGAAACATTTGCTCTAAAAACATTAGAAATGAATACAAAGGCTGAATTTAAAAATTGGTTAGAAGGCGAATATTTGGGACGTAGAATGCTTTTAAAGGCATTCGTTCATAAAAAGTTTAATTTGCCAAGAATAAGGTTTGACATAGCTGTTGCGTTAGTAACTATATATATATATCATACATATGTTGGTGAAGATGATGAAAATGAGTTAATAGCCGCCTATCCACAAGCATTGACGAACGAAATGTCTCCCAGAGGAATAACAGAGATAGAAGAAGTTTCGTCGCTACAAAGTTTATTCATACGAGAAATGATGGCTCTTTATAATCAAAGGAATGGAATGTCAATTGAAGAAGATATAAAATTTTCAATAAAAATAACTCTTATTGAAAATGAGAATAAAAATGAGAATTGTGAATGTTCAATTTGTTATGATGAAACGAAAATGAACAATTTTGTAAAATTTGATTGTAAACACGAATTTTGTAAGGATTGTGTAGTAAATACTCTGAAAAACAGTAATAATAATTTGCGTTGTGCGTTGTGTAGGTCAGTTGTTAAAGAAATAGAAACAACAACTCATAATAATTCAGAACTGTTTTCACTGATAAAATAAATATGCTGTAAATAAAAATAAAACTTATTTATCACATATTGAATTGTTTATAAAATATTTTTATTTAACAATAGCAATATGGTCATTCAATAAGTAGTTTAATACTTTATATTTAAAGAGGTATATTTCCGGATCATCCACCGGTCATAGCACTGTTGTTAAAGATGGTGGTGACACCTTGACCTCATCCGCCACGCATTCCTTTTTTTGAAACACGTCTAGTGCGTTTCTTTACACACTTTTTTTTACGAGTAGTTTTTTTATGTGGTCTTCTTTTAGAAGAAAAGAGAGAAAAAAGTTTTTTAAACATTTTATATAATATACAAATATAAATTTAATTATTTTCGGGTTCAACAATTGGTAAATTGTCAATTGTAGTTCCATTATCTTGAGTAATATCATTTTGAGTAATATCATTTTGAGTAATATTATCTTGAGTAATATCATTTTGAGGTTGGTTAAGTTCGTCGATACAAGCCTTTTTAACAACATTCCGTTTAATATTTTGAATTTGTAACGCGTGCATTCCGATATATGGAGAAATAGCAATATTATTCATATAAGTTCTATAATTAAAACAAGAAATACTAGAATTCTTATTAAATTTAATACTGTACCACCAATAGGCAGGTATGTATAATGTCTTACCGGGCGTTAATGTAAATTCTAAACATTTCATTTTATCGAAATCTGCTATATATTTTGGTTGTGGAGTCCAAGGATTAACCGGAGATCTAAACTCAAAGTTTTCATAATCATAATTTGGATATAAATATCTAATATTATGAGGTGGTGTCAGTTTTATTTGAGCGCTGCCTTCTGTCAATAAGTAGTAATTTCTGTAGTTAATTTCGTATCTAAATGGGGTGCAAACATTTGCTGACCCCATCATAATATCGTAGTTACAATTTGACACCATATAAGGTCTCAAGAATTCGTCATTATATTTAAGATTTTTACCAACACCAGTTTCCTCTAAAAAATCACTATTATTTTCCGACAAATAGGAAGAATTAGTGTCTTCATTAAACAATTTATCTGCAGCATGTAAGGGTAGCGGAATATATAATTCAGTGTTAGAGTCGGTTTCTTTAATATTTCTAATCTTAACTTCAAATGCGTTATAATTTTTAGTAATATAAGATTTGCTAGAAGTATCGATGATAGTTTGACAATCAAAATTAAATAATACGGGTTGCCTAATATCACATATTTCTTCTAATTTCTCTTTAGATGGTTGGTCTACTTCATACATTTCGAGGTCTTCACCGGTTTTCAGATGAAATTGAACGTGTAAATAAATAAATAAAACCAAACAAAATATAAAAAATCCAATTATTATTTCCATTGTAATCTTAAATAAAAATAATAATTTTTTTTGTTAACTATAACGAAGAAGTGAAAATAAAGGTTATTCATTGATTTTTGGTGCTATAAAAAAATGGAGCACGCTATTATCTCCTAAATCATAACTAATCTTCATAGGACAATTATTGCTCAATAAAAAATCGACGTCATTTGATAATTTATTTGTAATGCACATTTTATTGATATAAGATAAACTATACGTTAATTTAATTTCTTCGTCTTCAATAATGCTATAATCACCTAGGTCGTCAATAGGAATATCCACTCTCATTTCTCCGGAAACACCATTAGTAGTTAAACTGATGTCTTGTTCAGTGCATTTAATAATAATATCATTTCCAAAATTGCCAAGTTGAGAGAACATTTCGGTTATTTGTTTAGATGATAGAGAGAATTCCGCATCATAATCAACAGACGGTATCTCCATTTCATCATAATCGTATTCTATAAGTGGCATTTTAAAGAATTTTTTGAAATCGCCCTTTTTTGGTTCTTTTTCTTGAGGAATAAAATGAATATGAACCGTATCTTCATCACCTTCGTCCATTGTAATAATTAAATCTGGCAAATCACTTTTAGTGCTGATTATAGAATAAAAAACGTTTGAATCAAATGATAAATTAATCTCCTTTTTAATTTCAAATAATGAGAACCAATTAGAGTTTATTTTAGCGTCAAATAAACATACATGAGATTTATCCATTCCTTGAATATGTATGAGACCAGAATTAATTTTCATACTAATAGAAGACGAACAATTTTTTAGGGTTTGAAATAGATGGACAAAAATGTCCTTTTTCTTTTTATCACAAATGTGTATTTTCATATTAAGTATAATTACAATTTATATTTAATATGTTTATTATTTTATTATTTATTCACTTGCTAATTCCTGCTTAATAATGTTTTTTAGGTCAGCATTCATTATAGAATTCGACGTTTCAATAACAGATTCTTCTTCTGGTTCACTATGTGTCACAGCATCTTCATCATTGCCGATTGGTTGAATGTTTTTTTCTAATTCTGTTAAAGCGATTTCATAATCGTCAAATTTAGTAGTGATGTCATTTGTAAATGTGTCATACTTCATCATAAATGTTTTGAGCAGATCCTTTGTTTCAACAAGGTCTCTATCAAATTTAAATAATTGTTCAGTATGTTTAGCAATCGCCAAGTTGTGTTTTTTGCCTTCTTCTACAATTTTATGAATTTGTTGTGTAAGTTTTGCGACATTATCGGATATTTTAGAATTATTATCACCAATTTCTCTCTTTTCAAGAGCATCCAATCTGCTAACTATATTATTTAAAATGCTGACGTCAACAATTTTAGAATTTTCGGGAATATTTGAGGAACCGGAAAACTCACTGTCTTCATTGTCAATAACCCATTGTTCGATTCGTCCTAAACGGAGCGTAATAAGACCAATTGCGTCAGAAATGGTGAGTTTTGAAAATGGCAAATCATTTTTTGGTTGTTCTTGTTGTTGTTGTTTTCCAGTTCTAACATTATTATTACCATTCGGCATATTTTGTTGTTTATGTGAAAATGCAGCTGAAGAACCGATTGATGTAACAGGTCTTCCACCTGATACAGGTGGTGCGGTTTCTCCAGCTCTTTTGGCTCTAGCGGCGGCAAGTGATCTTGAACTCATTATATAATTTTACTTAATAATTTGTTTCTAAATAATTTACGCGTTAAATGATGAAAATAGTATATTTCCATTAAATTTATAATAATTAAAAACATACCTTCATAATTTTATCTGTTAGATTAATTAATAACAGCATTATCAATATGGTGTAATGAATATAATAAATCAATTTAAGTAAATCATATTATAGTATTATAATATGTCGTCAAGAAGATTTATTAAAATGGCCAATTTACTGTTAAACACTAATTCAATTAGAAGAGTGTGGATTGACCCAAAAGAATTTCAAATTGAATTAAACCCATCAGAGATAAATGGTTTTTTGGTGGGTGGGTCAGGGTCATTTTCATCTGATAATGACGTAATTAAAATTAATAAAGTGAAACATCCACAATCTTATAAGGATTTAGAAAATTGGGTTCAAGAAACGATTGTGAGTAATAAGTAAAAAATATAATTAATAATGATAAATTTAATAATTATATAATGAATATTTATGCCACCATCTGAAACTTAATTGGTGCGTGATGTTGATAATTTTCAATAACAAAGTCTTCAACTTGATAATCGTTAATGTTCTCTCTAACTTGTTTGATAGAAATAGTTGGAAACTCAAAAGGTTCTCTTTTAATTTGTGTTTTTGCTGCTTCAATGTGGTCTTCATAAATATGACAATTTCCCTTAAAATAAACAAATTCGTATGCTTGTAATCCACAATGTTTTGCCAATAAATGTGTTAAGAATGAGTATGACGCTATATTAAAAGGTGTTCCGCAACATTCGTCGTTAGACCTCTGATAAAGAGCACACGACAATTTGTCACCGTCATGGACATTAAATTGACACATAACGTGACATGGTGGTAGCGCCATTTGGTCAAGTTGTTTAGGATTCCATGCGGTCATTATTAAGCGGCGACTGGTTCTTTGTTTAGTGTCTTTAAGAGCATCAATGATTTGTTGAAGCTGGTCGATTCCATCAAACGGGTGTTCTATGTTCTGGATAGGTTTCCCAGAAAAGCAGTTATAACTAGCATTGTAATTTCTCCATTGATAACCATAAATGGGTCCCAACATATCTTCAGGATATAATTGTAATCCTCTTGAATCCAAGAATTCTCTCGACCCATTCGCATCCCAAATATGAACGCCTTGTTCTTTAAGTATCTTATTATCGGTTTCTCCTCTAATAAACCATAAAAGCTCTTTCAAACAAGTCTTCCAAGCAGTTTTTTTTGTAGTTAAAATGGGTATTTTTCCATCTTGTAGAGAAAAACGCATAGAACTGCCAAATATTCCTTTAGTTTTACCGTTTCTACCTTCTTCCCAAGAACCTCTATCAATAATGTCGCGAACAAGATTAATATATTGGTATTCTTCGTGATTGGTTCTGTTGTTAGTTTCCATTGTAGTAATTAATTTAGAAAATTTTTAAATAGTTTTTTATTTACAATTAGTTATTTTATTTATTACTTATTTTAATTTCTAATTATAAAACATATGGATAGTTCGGATGATTCAAAAAGCTTTTTTAAGCATGTTTTAAATTTTGACGATGATTCGAAATCAGACATTTTAAACATAATTCAATACGCATTAATAGCTATAATCCCGGTAGTGATTTTGAATAAATCAATGGGTAAATATGTTCCGGAATCAGATGATAAAAAGGGAAGTGTAGAAATATCAGCTGAAATAGTAATTCAAATTATTGTTACATTTATAGGTTTATTGATTATTCATAGAATAATAACTTATATTCCTCCATATAGTGGTTCACAATATCCAGAATTTCATATAGTGTATATAATTTTAGCAATATTAATGATTACAATGAGCTTGCAAACAAAAATAGGTGAAAAAGTAAGTATTTTGGTCGAACGTATAGTTGAGCTATGGGACGGAACATCAGAGAAAAAGACAAAAAATGGAAAAAATGTTTCGGTAAAGGTTTCACAACCAATTGCGGGACAACAGATGATGCAACCTCCTGCTACATCATACACAGATGGAACCGCTATTAGTGCCTTGCCAACAAACGACATGTCATATGGTAACCAGAATACAGTTCAAGCTCAACAATTGCCAAATTATGATGCGATGTATAGACAAGACGCGACTCCATTAGTGGGTGCTGCGAATCCTGGTATGAGCGAAGGATTTGGAGAACCTATGGCGGCAAATAGTGCAATAGGTGGTAGTTTTGGAAGTGCTTGGTAAAAATGATGATAAATAAATATATTTAAAAATAATTAGAAATATATTTATATGGATGCAAATAAATTATTAAAAGCATTAGATGATCCGTCAAACGAATCGCTTATGAATTTTACAAGTGACAAAATAAAAGAAATGAATTTAAATATCATTAAGGAATTAGCATTGCCGAAAAACCATACATTGGAAATAATGAATAAATTAACGCAATATAAATATGTAGATGAAATGAATGAATTAAAATATGGTTCTTACATTAGGTGGATCCCTATCGAAGACCCAGATAATATTCATTTAACAAAAGGTGCGTTGTTTTGTGAAATGAAAATAACAGATAACGGAGTATTTTGTGTTTGTAAAAATTATGGTTATAGTCATAGACATTTTTTGTTATCTATGGATAAAAATTTAATATTTCAAAGGCTAACAGATCAGGAATTAGTTTTATTATCCGCATTGGACCATTTAATAAAATAATTGTGTTAATTTTTTATTTTTAATTTTTTATTTTTTTAGTTTTATTGAATTTAACAGACGATTTACCCTTACATTTAAATTTTCCACGTGTATATCCTTTATTGTTAAATACGGTTTTAGTGCAAATGCCAATTGCGCGCGGTTCATTTTTTTCTGGTATAGCGACCTTTTTGATACATCTGCATAATTTTTCTGCCATAATTTTTTCCGCATTTATTTTAAGTTTCCTTTTAGAGTTTGGTATGGTTTTTTTATAATATTCTAAAATGTTTTTATAATCTTTATTGGTAATTTTACTCATTGTTTGTTTAGTATATATATTAAAAATAAAATAAAATAAATTGTCTAAATGCCAAAAATTATAAGATTTGTTCGTGAATTATAATATATTGTATATACATATTCTCCACATATATTAATAATGAAGATTGTAGTATTTGATTTAGATGAAACGCTAGGTTATTTTACAGAATTTGGAATATTTTGGGACTGTTTAATGCGTTATTCAAATGAGAAAAAGAATGTATCATTGAATCAGACTGATTTTAATGATATATTAGATTTATATCCAGAATTTTTAAGACCAAATATAATAAATATTTTATCATACTTAAAGAAGAAAAAACAAACAATGTGTTGTCATAAAATGATGATATATACAAACAACAATGGTCCAAAAACGTGGGCGCACCATATAATAAAATATTTTAGCGAAAAAATAAATTATAAATTATTTGACCAACTAATTTCAGCTTTTAAAATAAATGGTAAAATTGTCGAAGTTTGTAGAACATCACACCATAAAAATCACACTGATTTTATTAAATGTACAAAATTGCCAATAAATTCTGAAATTTGTTTTTTAGATGATACCTTTTATCCAGGAATGGCTGATAATAATGTATATTATATTAACTTAAAGCCATATTACCACGATTTGCCATTTGACCTTATGTTAGATAAATTTATAAAAAGCAATATTGGAAAAAAAATAATTGACAACGATAATAATTTTATTAAAAATATTACAGAAGATATTAATGGTTATAAATATAATTATGTTTTAAAAAACACACACGAATATGACGTAGATAAAATAATTGGTAAACAAATTATTAACCATCTAGAAGAATTTTTTAAGAATAAAAAAAATAAAACAATTAAGAATAAAAAAAATAATAAAAT
>Ga0222715_10004809_pt1 | contig 11618 bp, 20 predicted proteins | sample C33_9DmetaG_FD_165056 | JGI IMG/M metagenome (GOLD analysis project Ga0222715, IMG submission 165056) | Estuarine water microbial communities from San Francisco Bay, California, United States - C33_9D | ecosystem: Environmental > Aquatic > Marine > Unclassified | place: USA: California...
AAGTTCTATTCGCCTATTCAAAGAACATTTTATTAATCTTGCTCCTCATGAGATTGCCTTTCCTCGCGGAGTATCTGATGTGAGTAAGTGGCGCGATGCCAAAGAAATATACAAAAAAGGTTGTCCGATACATGTAAGAGGGTCTTTACTTTATAACAAACTATTGCTTGACAAAGGACTTGATCGGAGGTATAATATTATCAAAGATGGTGAGAAAATTAAGTTTTTATATCTCGACGGTAAAAATCCAATTAGAGAAAACATCATTGCTTTCTATGACTTCTTACCCGAGGAGTTTGGTTTGCATAAGTACATAGATTATGAGCAACAATTTGAGAAAGCATTTTTGGCAGTGGTAAGACCAGTGTTAGAAGCAATAGGTTGGCAAGAAGAAGAAACGGTTACTCTGGAAGATTTCTTTTCATGAAAAAATATATGAAATTCAAACACTGGAAAACTGGTGAAGAGAAGACCATTGAGTATGAGGATTTCAAGTGGCCTGTTAATCCAAGCAGCGATCGTATCGTAGTTTGGAACGCGACTGAGCAAAAACTCGAAGACGTGATAAAATCTACTATTGTAGAAAAATATGAAAAGTAATGTATGAACTAACTATTTTCAAGAACGCATTCGACAATAAAACTCACAGGTATCTGAAGATGCTTGATTGGGATTCATTTGTTTATCTTCTTGAAAAACTATCAGAGCAACCTCTTGCGGGCAAGAAGGATGCTGAACTAATATCCCCTGCTGTGTATAAACAGGGGACAACACGTGCAAACAGAAATGTCGAATACTGGGGCAACTGGGCATGTGTAGACGTTGACGATTATGAAGGAACAATTGATGCAATACTTGATAGGTTTAGAGATAATAATATTGTCGTGTACAGTACTGCTTCTTCTACGCCAGAAAAGATTAAATTCCGGATTGTATTCGATCTGGCGAGAAGAGTTAAAGGAGAAGAAATTAAGCAGTTCTGGTATGCTCTTAATAAATCCATCGGCGATCTCGGAGACAAGCAGACAAAAGATTCTTCGCGTATGTACTATATACCAGCGAGATATGCAGGCGCTCATAATTTTTTCCATGTTAACTCTGGGATTCCAATTGGCGTGGATGATCTCCTAAGAGAGTTCCCCTATCAAGAAAAAACTGGTAATGCTTTGCTTGATGAATTGCCCGAAGAAATTAAAGAGTCAGTCATTGAGCATCGTAAGAACAATCTGACTAACACCAACGTGACTTGGAGCGGATACTTGGACTGCCCCTTCTTTCCCAATAAAATGGCAATAGATTATAAATCAGTTTCTGGCACAGGTTGGTACCATCAGATGTATCGTATCATGGTGGCGACTGCTTGTAATGCAGTGAAGGCAGGTTATCCCATCACAGCAAACCAGATTGCTCAAATGTGTAAAGAATTAGATTTGGAGACTGGTAACTGGTATAAGAACCGTCCGTTGGAACTTGAAGCAACATCTGCTATTAAATGGGCATACTCTAATTCGTATGAGGGATTGTAAACGATGTTAAGTATCGTTACTCCATACTTTGAAGATGAAGAGCAATTAAAAAGATACATTGCTCAAGATTGCTTTGATCTAGTGATGAAGTTATTATTGTAGATGATGGATCAGAAGTTGAACACGCAAAAACAATATTATCTGATAATCTTGATCCTTCTATAAAAAATAAATTTAGAATTCTTCGTGTGTCTGAGAACTTAGGTTTTAATGCTCATGGATGCCGTAATCTTGGTGTACAACAAGCGAGAAGCGATTGGGTGCTTCTTATAGATGTTGATATGAAGTTTGATAAGAACTTTTTATTAGAAGCAAAAAAGCAGATTGAAAATTTACCAGAGAACACCTTTTTAGGATTTTCATTCGATACTTCTTCTTCCCCTGATTTGTCTGGCGCATATCCTGCCAGTGCATATAAAGTAGAACCCATAGAATACAATACCTATGCTATTAGGAAAAAAGATTTCCTAAGCACTAGAGGTTATGATGAAGAGTTCGTAAACATACATGGCGGATCTAGAGTTTTTGTAGAAAGGTTGATGACGAAGTATGAAAGAATAATGTGCCCAAATTGTTCTACTGCTCCAGCAAGGATGTCTAGAGAAATTAGAATTATAGATGGTCTAGAAAAAGTTGAATATGATCAATGGTTCATATATCACCCACGCACTTGGGATAATGTTGAGCAATTATTACAGATGGCAAGAGAACGCAATGAACATCCAGAAACTTGGAAAGAAAAATCATTTATAAATTTTGATTGGTATGAGGAAACAATATGAAAGAATTAGTTTATAAAGTAACTCGTTGGCATCACGATCGTAACTTGATCTGGGGTGCTACTGATAAGGATCAGGTATGTAAACTGATTCAAGAGGTGGGCGAGTTAAGTGACAATGTGTGTAAGGGTAATGATATCAAAGACGATATCGGAGACTGTATGGTAGTCCTTATAAATATCGCCGAACGTAATGGTACAAACTTAGAAGAATGTTTGTTACATGCATGGGATGATATCAAAGACCGCAAAGGTAGAATGGTTGATGGTATTTTCGTAAAAGAAAGTGACAGTGAAGAAGTCGTGTACAAATATAAAGGTAAACCAACCACCGTCGGAAACGAGTCCCGTGCCCCTTCTCGAACAGCGACTGGCAAGACAAAGTATTAATATGATTAGCAAAAACAAATTGAAGCATGGTGTCGGAGAAGGCATCATGCATATTGAGAAGGCACTCCTTCTCTTCATTGTAGCAGGTACGGTCTGGGCAGCTGGATACGATATCGTTGCTATGTTTGCAGGACAGGGTAAGATGGCACTCGCCGATCTTTTCCTCCTGTTTATCTACGCAGAGATATTGGGTATGGTTGGTGCTTTCTACAAAGATCACAGGATACCAGTTACGCTCCCGTTGATTATTGCGATGACAGCATTGACTCGTATGATCATACTACAAACCAAAGGCAACGAACCTTTGGATATAATTTTCGAGAGTGGTGGTATTTTAATTTTAGCAATCTCAGCATATATTATGTCGGCGAAAGACATGATTAGTTTAGAGAAAATATCATTGAGGAATAGTAATGAAGAAGCGTGATTACGACCCAGAGGTAGTGAAGAAACTACAAGGTTCTGTACAGATTGAACATACACTTGCTAAAATGGGTTCGTTAAACCTACGCAAGTTGTTCGCTGAGAACCTGTATATAAATACGTTCGGTGCATACAACGGTCAACAGGCGGTTCAGCATGTCAAAGCAGGACTCAAGGCAATATACTGTAGTGGATGGCAGGTGGCGGCATCCGCGAATTCAACAGGTGAAACTTATCCTGACCAAAGTCTATATGCTGTTAACTCTGTTCCTGATGTCGTGCGTAATATTAATAACTGTTTTCGGCGACAAGACCAAATCTATGTATCGGAGGGCTCTGATGGGTTTCCATTTGCGCCGATTATTGCGGACGCGGAAGCAGGTTTCGGAGGAGTCCTAAATGCTTACGAATTGGGAAGAAATCTTATTGAAGCAGGCGCAGCTGCCATCCACTACGAAGACCAAGTCGCAGCAGAAAAAAAGTGCGGACACCTTGGAGGAAAAGTCCTCATCCCGACGAGTCAAGCCATTCGAAATCTTAATGCTGCTCGTCTCGCTAGTGATGTTGCTGGGACCGACACTCTCATTATTGCACGCACGGATGCAGAATCCGCAACTCTACTTTCAAACGACATCGATGAACTCGACAGAAAATACATTAAAGGATTTGTGCAAGATAAATCCCCGCTGCGAACAGCAGAAGGGTTCTACCAAATCGAGGGAGGACTAGACTACGGTTGCGAACGTGGTCAAGCATATGCTGAGTATGCTGATCTAGTCTGGTGTGAAACAAGTAAACCATGTCTCAAAGAAGCAAAGCGATTCGCTGATGCAGTGAAGGGTGCTGTTCCTGACGCGATGCTCGCGTACAATTGTTCGCCTTCTTTCAACTGGCGTAAGTCTATTCCTGGCGACGAGGAACTTTCTGACTTCCAGTGGGAGTTGGGTAAGATGGGATTTAAGTTTCAATTTATCACTCTCGCTGGTTTTCATACCACTAATCATGCAGTGTTTCAGTTTGCTCGCTCGTACAAGAAGCATGGCATGCTGGCATACTCTTGGTTACAGGAAGAGGAGTTCGCTTCTGAGCAGTTTGGATACACTAGCACCAAACACCAGCGCGAAGTGGGCGTTGGATATTTTGATGTGATCACCGAGGCACTTGGTAGTTCTACCGCTGCCTTGTCAGGTTCAACTGAAGCGGAGCAGTTTTGATGTTTAAATCATTTGGAGAAGGAAGGATGAGAGATATTTTTGACAAAGCAGTTGATGTATACAAGAGTGACAAATACTTTTGGACATTCTTATTTGTTATGTTCCCTCTTGTAATGTATGCGAACTACGCGTCATAGCGGGTTTCTAATGGACTGAAGCGGAGCAATTCTAATGAAAGATCAATTATTAAGGGCAGTAAAAGCAAAGCACCAAGCAGTAATGGAAGAGGCACTGGCAAATATCGCAGTTTACAATAACGCTGTTGGTATTGGAGAACACCCCGATGTTGTTGGTGCAGTCGAGGAACAAGTTAGTCGATATGTACATGCTTTGGAAATGGTTGAGGGCGTCAACATGATGTTAGAATCATGAAAGAGAAATTCAAGAAAGCATTTATGGAAGTGGCACACACCTTCGCTAATTTAAGTCACGCAAAGAAACTCAAGGTCGGTGCCATAGTAGTCAAGGACGAACGTATTATCAGCATAGGATACAATGGAACCCCTACTGGTTGGGATAACGAGTGCGAAGCACCTGAGTGGTCTGAGGGCGAGTGGGAACCAGATCTGTCTTATCGTACTAAACCTGAAGTAATCCATGCTGAAGAGAATGCTATCGCAAAGATAGCGAGGAGCAGTGAGAGCAGCGAGGGTGCTTCCCTTTTCTGTACTCATACACCATGCATCGAATGTGCTAAACTGATTTATCAGTCTGGTATCAAAGAGGTGTATGTCGCCAAAGCATATGATGCTAGTATCGGATCAGGATTAGAGTTCCTTGAAAAGAGTGGCGTCAACGTTGAGATAATGCTTGACAACTAAACCAAATTATAGTACAATATGTGTATTGTTATGGAGGAATACCAATGGCACTAACTGAAGAACAACAACGACTACTTGCTGAAGCTGATGCTATTCGCGATATGCAGCAAAGAGATGTTGAACAAGAAAGAATGGCATTTTTCCCTATGGATCCGGATTACGGACATGAAAAACCAATTGTTGGTATTGTCGGTCATGGATTTGTAGGAAAGGCAGTTGAAAGATGCTTACATCCGAATGTAGAAAAATTCCTTGTAGATCCAAATTATAAAACCACTATTGATCAACTAATTGAGACGCAACCGAGTTTATGCTTTGTTTGCACCCCGACTCCTGTTTTGAATAATGGCAGGATCGATGCTGCCAGTACAGTTGATGCTGTGCTAAAATTAATTCGACTGACCAAATCAGCAGTGGTATTGAAATCTACAGTAACCCCAGACATGATTGATAAACTTTGCCGCTCCATTGAAAATGAAGAAGCATCTGCAAGGTTCATTTATTCCCCAGAGTTTCTGACTGAAAAGAATGCTGATCATGAATTTAGTAATCCTGAATATATGGTTCTCGGTGGAATGCCTCAATCTAATGGCATGTTGCTACAATTTTATCAACAAAGCACTTACATGAAGTTGCCTTCGCATGAAAAAATTTGTCAATTAACGCCAGTTGAAGCGTCTTTTGTTAAGTATGCGATCAACAGTTTCTTAGCAATGAAGGTGACTTTCTTTAATCAATTGTGCAAGGCGATTGAAGATGAACCTATGACCGCCATGCCTTTGGCAGTTATCAAGGCATTGTCCATGGAACCAAGGTTGGGTAATTCTCATTGGAGAGTTCCTGGTCCTGATGGTAAGTTTGGATTTGGCGGTGCTTGCTTCCCTAAAGATGTTTCAGCATTCGTCAATTATACTGACAAGATGACATTGCTTGATAAGGTAATGGAAATCAATACAGATATTCGTAGTCAGTACGATCTCGATGAAAGGGAAAAGGTGGCAAACGTAACCTTTAAAGCATCAGACGTCACCATCATTGATAAAGAGGGCGAAGTTTTAACTGAACCAGATCTGCTTGATACACAGGGCGATTTGTTTGATGAGGATGCAGCATGAGTGTAATGGATAAACTGAAAAAGAACAGCAAGATCAAGGCAGCGGAGACGTTGTCACAATCTAAGTTCTTTGTAGAAAGACCGTTGATCGACACAGGAGTGCCTATGGTCAACGTTGCTTTGAGTGGTGACATTGACGGTGGTTTATCCTCTGGGTTGACTGTTCTTGCTGGACCAAGCAAACACTTCAAGACTTCGTTTGCTTTGTTGATGGCAGCAGCATACCAGAAAGCAAAACCTGAGTCAGTAGTGTTATTCTATGATTCAGAGTTTGGTTCGCCCCAAGCATACTTTAAGACGTTCGGTATCGACACCGACCGTGTGTTGCATACTCCTATCGCTAACGTCGAGGAGTTGAAGTTTGATTTAATTTCTCAGTTGGAAGCACTGGAAGAGAGTGATGACGTTGTTATCATCATTGACTCTATCGGTAATTTAGCATCGAAGAAAGAACTTGAGGATGCTATCAATGAGAAGTCAGTGGCAGATATGTCACGCGCCAAAGCATTGAAGGGTCTGTTCCGTATGGTTACACCATACCTGACTATGAAAGATATTCCGATGCTGGCAGTAAACCACACATACAAAGAGATTGGATTGTTCCCGAAAGATATCGTATCAGGCGGCACAGGTATTATGTACTCTGCTGATAATGTGTGGATCATTGGTCGTCGCCAGAACAAGACTGGTACTGAAGTCACTGGTTACGATTTCATAATCAACGTGGAGAAGTCGCGTTATGTTAGAGAGAAGTCAAAAGTTCCTGTCTCTGTTAGTTGGGAAGGTGGTATTGAGCGTTATTCTGGTCTTTTGGATGTTGCTCTTGCTGGTGGGTATGTTATTAAACCTAGCAACGGCTGGTATCAACTGGTTGATAAGAGCACTGGACAACTGGTTGGCAACAAAGTCAGAGAAAGAGATACAAGAGAGGATTCTTTCTGGGAGTCGCTCCTTACCGAATCTGACTTCAAAGAGTTCGTAAGGAAATCCTACCAGATTGGTGGGGAAATTGAAGAATTAGAATTAGAGTTAGAGGAAGAATATGTTTGAGTATCAATGTAAAATTGTCAGAGTAGTTGACGGTGATACAGTTGATGTTGATATTGATCTAGGTTTTGATATTGTATTACGCGATCAACGTATACGCCTGTATGGTATTGACACGCCTGAGTCGCGCACTCGTGACAAAGAAGAGAAGAAGTATGGACTGTATGCCAAGAACTACCTGAAAAGTGCACTTGGTAAGACAGGTGTTATTCGCACCAAGAAAGATGGACGCGGTAAGTTCGGTCGTATCCTTGGTGAGTTTATCATCTACGATGCTGAGACTGACTCATATCGCAGTGTAAATGCAATGATGATTGAGAAACATATCGCTGTTGAATATTATGGGCAGTCCAAAGAGGATATTGCTGAGCAACACATCAAGAACCGAGACCATATTGATGTCTAATAAAGCAGCAATGGAGCAATATCTGGATAAACATCCGGAAATAGATGCTCTTACTATTATGGCAGATGAAGATATCAAAGCGTTCAACGTTGGTGAACACGACGATTATCTTATCTTACCAGATCCTGAGGCAGGATCTGATAGTAATAATCCATCAGCATCTGATGAATGGGTTATGCTATTGCTAAAAGATCCTTATCAAGATTACCTTATCAAATTTCAGAATATTATGATGCAAGATGATGGACTTCAATTTGATTATTTCAAGATGTATCATCCTGAAAATTCAGTAGTTGAAGATCACATACATTTTCTCAATACTTTAACTTCTTGTCTGACTACCGCTCTCGGTGGTTGGCAAAAAGATGGTGCTCTACGGACTAAACCTATAGATGAATAGTGATATGCAAAACATGATTTTGCGATCTTTCTTCACAAATGAAGATTACATGCGCAAAGTCGTTCCATTTATGGATCCCAAATATTTTGAAGGTGTGGGGCAACAACTGTTCAAAGAGTTTGCCAAGTATGTGGCAAAATATAATGGTATCCCTTCTGTAGATTCATTTAAGGTATCGCTACAGGAAAGCGAGGAGACTTTCTCTGAGGAAGCATTCAGGCATGCTATGGATATCTTGCCTGATCTGTTTCGTAAAGATACTGAAACTGATATGGATTGGTTGGTTAATAGTACTGAGAAGTGGTGCCAAGACCGTGCCCTGTTCAATGCAGTCATGGAGTCTATCTCTATCATTGACGGTAAGCACAAGACTCTGACCAAAAACGCACTGCCTGATATTCTATCGAAAGCACTTGCTGTTACTTTTGATACCAATATCGGTCACGATTACTTACAGGACGCTGAGAGTCGATATGAGTTCTACCACACTGTCGAGGAACGTATCCCGTTTGATCTTGATTATCTGAACAAGATCACCAAGGGTGGATTGCCTAACAAGTCTCTGAACATTATCCTCGCTGGTACAGGTGTTGGTAAATCATTGTTCATGTGTCATTGTGCCGCGTCAGCGTTGTCGCAAGGCAAGAATGTATTGTATGTTACCATGGAAATGGCGGAGGAACGTATCGCTGAACGTATCGACGCCAATCTGTTAGACGTGTCACTCGATCAGATCTCAACACTATCCAAAGATATGTTTGTAGGCAAGGTACAGAAGATTGCCGAGAAAACGCAAGGGACTCTGGTTATCAAGGAGTATCCCACGTCGCAGGCACATTCGGGTCACTTCCGTGCACTGATGAATGAACTCAAACTCAAGAAGAAGTTTGTACCTGATATTGTATTCATTGACTATCTGAATATTTGCGCCTCCTCTCGTATCAAGTCAGTGGGCGGTTCAGTAAACACCTACACGTTTGTCAAGGCAATCGCCGAGGAGTTACGAGGTCTTGCTGTTGAGTTTAACCTGCCTATCATGTCAGCAACTCAGACTACGCGATCAGGTTATGGATCGTCCGATCCTGGTCTTGAAGATACCAGTGAATCGTTTGGTCTACCTGCTACCGCTGATCTGATGCTTGCCATGGTATCCAATGATGAACTCAATGCTCTAAATCAGATTATGGTAAAACAGTTGAAGAACCGATACAGCGATCCCAATATGCATAAACGATTCGTGATCGGTGTAGACAGGAGTAAGATGAAACTGTTTGACGTGGAAGATCCTGAGCACGAACTCGTTAAGGACGTTGCATCTGGTAAAAAAATACCGCAAGAGGACATTCCAGTCTTTGATTTAAGTAGTTCTGGTAAAAAAATTAATGCGGAGGGTTTTCAATTCAACTAAATAACTCTACAAATTTTCTTTCCTTGGATCACTAAAATGTTACAGGACGAATCAGAAGTTAAACTTCAGGTAGAGGTAGCGGTGTTGAAAAGCAAAATAGACCACATTGAAGAGTCTGTGCATGGCTTGAAACAACAACTAGACGATATTGAATCTCGCCTTGTACGAGTAGAACGTATAACATACATGGTTCTTGGAGGATTAGTTATCCTTCAGTTCTTACCAGCAATACAAGGTTTTATGGGATCTTAAGTTTGGATCCCATTACCCATACGGTAATTGCAACATTCCTTTTAGCAGGAGCATACTATACAGGTAGATTACTAGGAGGAACAGTAGGATTTCGACTAGGTTATGAAGATGGTTCCGCTGAAGCTGGATTAAAAATGATAAGAATACTATCTGAAGAAGGCACTTTCGATCAACAAGATTTAGAAGATGCCCTTGATCGTTGGATTCAGAAACACAAAGAAAAGATGATTAATCAAGGTGATAAATTATGAAAGGTGACGTTGTAACATTAGTAACACATGTTGGTGAAGTGATTGGTCGCGTAGTGGAAGAAAATTCTGACTCTATCGAATTAGCAGATCCACGTCTGTTTGTAAATCAAGAGAGTGGGGCAGGTCTTGCTCCTGGTATTTGTATGACTGGCATCAAGGATCCTACTGGTGCTATATTTTATAAAGGCAGCATCGTTGCTGTAGTTGCAACTGCTCCTGAACTTGAAAAGGCATGGCAACAACAAACTAGCGGAATTATTTTACAATGAGCGGAAAAGGTGACACGCCGAGACCACTCTCGGTAAGCAGAGAACAGTTTGAATCTAACTGGGATCGTATCTTCAGTAACCCCAAACCAAAAATGCTACACGAAGTCAACTATGACAATATGTGGAAGCATTCTTGCACTGTAGAGATGGCAATCGTGTGGATCGGTAAGGACGAAACCTGTAACTATTGCGGAGCATGGGAGGAAGATGATGAGTGAATCGTTTTCAGATGAGTTTGACTGGGGATTTTCTGCTGTAACTCTGGATGAGTTAGAAGTTATTCAGCAAACCACTGCTCAGTTAGAATCAGCAACTGGTGAAGCGCAAGCAGTCCAAGAAAGACTGAACAAAATGTATAAAGCAATCCAACCTCTCTTGAATAATCTCAAGAAGGATCCTGAGAGGGAATACATATTTTGGCCTGATCGCTTAACCAAGATTGAAGCATTCTCGGATCATATCGACAAACTATATATGGGTTGAAATAACTCTTTGACTAAATAAAGGTGGACTCGCGATGCGCCAACATCCAGTCCTCTAATACTGTCAAGGGAGTATCAGCATGATATACTTATATCTCAAGACCCATAGAGTCACTGGACTCAAATATTTCGGTAAGTTCTCCCCAGGAAAACAATATAAGGATGTGCACTCATATCCTGGTTCAGGCACACATTGGGTTCGCCACCTAAAAAAGCACGGATACGATTACACCACTGAAGTTATTGGTGAGTTCGATGATATAGAGGAGGCGAAAAAGGTTGCTATTCAATACAGTTTTAGGTATAATATAGTTGAAAGTGATGAATACGCAAACTTGAAACCTGAAGACGCTGAACATGGTGGTCACGGTGGTCGCCCTGATCTGATATATACACCTGCGGTGCGAAAGAAAATGAGTGACGCCAAACGCACCACTATCACTAAACAGGGAACTGCTTTCCTAACTCGTCCTCATACTGATGAGGCGAAAGCAAAGATGAGTGCTAAAGCAAAGCAAAGAGTCGCTGAAGGATGGGTGCCTCCCAATGCTGGTAAGGTAGCAGGTTGGAACAAAGGTCTTAAGACTGGACCACAGAAAAGATATGAGTGTGAGGTTTGCGGAAAGATGGTTGCCGCGACTCATGTGAAGAGGCATAAGGATAGGCATGCTCCCTAAGAAACTAAAAACCCCATTGCGTTATATGGGCGGGAAGTCACGTGCTACCAAGACACTGTTGACCTTCCTGCCCGATACCATGATAGGCAAATACGTGGAACCATTTGTTGGTGGTGGTTCAATGGCATTTGCCTTCTCACGTCAGTTCCCTCACGTTCCC
>Ga0222715_10004811_pt1 | contig 11617 bp, 17 predicted proteins | sample C33_9DmetaG_FD_165056 | JGI IMG/M metagenome (GOLD analysis project Ga0222715, IMG submission 165056) | Estuarine water microbial communities from San Francisco Bay, California, United States - C33_9D | ecosystem: Environmental > Aquatic > Marine > Unclassified | place: USA: California...
GAACCACGTGTACTGGTTGCGGTATAATAAGAAAAAAGAAGGATTGCAGGTTCGCGGGCGGCATTTTACCCCGTATTAGGGGTTTTAGCTATCATGATTTTTTCTATAGTTCTATATAAGTAAATTAACATATCGCACTATTTTACTTAGTTGATCGGAAGTAAATTAAGGCGTTAGAAATGTATTCTTCAAAAAATTCCGTATCCATTATTTACCCGCTATCTTTCTAATCGATCGCCCTTCCTTAGAAGACATGTATTCCATTCCATACCTATCTCTAAGCACACGCTTAACCGACTCAAACCTCGTGTATCCAAACTTTTTTGCGATAACACTTAGCGATAGGTCCGTCATAAGTACGTACTTAAGCTTCTTTACATCTTCTTTTTTTAACTTTCTTTCTTTGATTGGCATTATTCTAACCTCTCCTATCCAATTCCTCACAAAGATCTAAATATTTCTGGTTATATATTGTCTCTATATTTCCGTTAGATGATTCCACCTCTATTTTGTCGGCATTATTACTCTCAAGAAATTTAATTGTATTGGCTATGTGGGAATCCGTCATCCTGCTGATTAATATTGACATACCACACCTAGTGACCCAAACTTTTACCTCGTCTACACTTTGAGCACACTCATATGCAACACTTACTTGAAACCCTTCCAGATCTTCATCATATTGGTTTTTTGATACTTCCTTTTCTTTAATTGGCATCGTTATTCTTTCTACTTAACTTATACTCTCGCATCTTCTTTTTTAACCGCTCTTTATTTTTTAGGTAATATTCTTGACTATATTTTTTCTTTCGCTCTTTGCTTAGGAGATATTTTGCTTTTCGTTCCTCTAGGTTCGTCATAGGCCGTTTCCATTTCCGTATCCGTATCCGTCTCCTGTCCCGTCTACGCACCCGTAACCTAATAAACTCCCGCACCCTTCCTCTAACAAGCACCCCCCGTACCCATATGCGTTTCCGTCTCCTTCTCCTTCTCCATTTTTGTATCCGTCTCCGTACCCGTCTCCGTACCCGTCTCCGTACCCGTTTCCATTTTTGTTTCCGTATCCGTCTCCGTATCCGTATCCGTATCCAGTTTTATATATCTCGTGCACAGACAAAACCTAGTACCAAAGAGACTCTTTTGTTGGGATAAAATGTTTCAATTCAGAATTGAAACCTTTAATCTCACCACTATATGAGTCCAGAGTCATATCTTTAGAACCATTTTCAGCGTGCCATAATAACCCATTACCAGAATCGTAACTACGGATGTTTTGAGGCATAGTAATTGTGAAATATTTAGGGCCAACCGATAAATATCCAATGTACATGAACCCATTATTTAACACGCAGATACATACACCGTGGTTATCTGATTCGTTATTTACTGTCGAAACATCCTGTAATGTTGGTGTGTTGAATAGCTCCGATAATTCAGCATGTCGTAATTTACAGTTTTCAAGCTCTTTTTTTGCTTCACCTATTGTTAATTCGTTTATTTCTTTTTTCATTTTATTCTCTTTTATTTATTCGATAAATCTATCGTACAGCACATCGTTGTGTATGTCAACTTGTTTACACTGTTTTTTTTGTGTTATAATTAGAATATGACAGAGAAAAAAACTAAATCAAAGATGGGTAGAAAAACTGTGATGACTCAAAAGACCCTCGAAAAACTCGAAAAAGCCTTTATGATGGGTTGCACTGTTGATGAAGCGTCACTTTATGCTGAAATTGATCATTCAACTTACTATAATTACATAAAAAATAATCCAGAATATAAAGACAAAATCGAGAATTTACGCAATAGCCCTAGAATGAAGGCTAGAATGAACGTTGTTGAGAAGATTAACAAGAAGTGCCTAGAAACGTCTAAATGGTACCTAGAACGAAAGGCAAAGGATGAATTCGGCACTAGAGTTGAGATGAATACCAATTCAACTATACACCAATTTAATCACGATCTATCAGCTGAAGAGGCCGACGCAGCTATCAAATCACTAGCCGAGGCATTAAATAATGAATCAAATACAGCTAAATCAAATACAGACGATACAGAGCTCTCTACGCAATAAACTAATATCGCCATACGATGCCATTAGGTTAATCAAATCTAGTGGGTTATTAACTGAACTAGAGAAAGACCCTCTTATGTGGGGTAAAACTCTATTCCCTCGTAAATTGTATAAGCCTTTTTGCAATGAGATGCACGGCTATTTCATCGATATTATGTTTGAGCCGTTTACCGCGACCCTTGCGCCTCGTGGCTACGCCAAGACAACTATCAAGTGCTTTTTGATACCAATTTACCTTGCTTGTGTGTACCCTAAAAAGTTTATGCACTTCTTGAACGTTCAGAATACAGCGTCAAAAGCCATAAATATAAACCTGTCTATTAGAGAAGAATTTGAAAAGAACCCTCTGTTAATCGCTTTGTATGGCGACATGACAGACACGGTTAAATGGACCGAAAAGAGATTTGTGTTGAAAAATGGTACGGTTTTTAGTGCGATTAGTTCTAATGAGGGTATGCGAGGTCTAAATCATAACTCACTACGTCCCGATTACTGTATAGCGGATGACCTATACGACGATCCAGATAGGTACAACCCTGAACGTATAGAGAAGATCAACGATTGGTATTTATCGTCGTTGTATCCAGCACTAGCATTACCCTATGGCGACAATATTCCATGTCAGCACATACAGGGTACTGCATTTAGTTTAAAAGATCTTATGTTTAGGCACAGGGATAACCCTAACTGGAAATTCAAGAAATTTCAGGCAATTAAAGACGAGTATAATAAAATTGTATTATGGCCAGAAGGTCAATCCTATGAAGATTTAATGGTCGAAAAAGAGAACCTAGGCTCTAGGATATTTGCCAGAGAAAAGCAAAACGATATTATTGATAGTGAAAACTCTGTTATTACAGCCAAAGATATACGGCATTGGGTAATATTGCCAACAGATAAATTCGAAAAAACATGTATCAGTGTTGATGCGGCATTCGATGGCAAGAAAACTACTAAAGCAAAGCGTGGTTCTGATTATGTAGTCATAGGGGCTTGGGGTAGGATAGGGTCTAGTTATTACCTAATTGACCAGATAAGGGGGCAATGGGACTTTATGAAGACACGGCGTATGCTATTAGAGTTCTGCGAAAAACATCCCGATATTGTTAAAAAGATTATTGAGAAGAAGGCAAACGGCGATGCTATTATCAACTCATTAGAAGAGATCATCGACGGTATCATGCCGTATAGCCCAAAAGAAGGGAAGGTATCTAGGTTTGAATCGGTGTCCGCTCTATTTGAGGCAGGAAACGTGTTCTTTCCACCTAAATCACTTGGGGTATGGGTAGATGATTTAGTTGAGGAGTTCTTAAACTTCCCAAACCCTACAATGCCAGACGATCAAGTGGACTGCTGTTCACAGGCACTAATATACCTAAAATCAAAGAAAACTTACAAATTTGTACTCTAATCTTTTATCCAGCTAAATAAAATAGTACAATGTATGTATGTTTACTAAAATATCAAGGTATTTTCAAATGATACTATGTGAACATAACTATGTACGATTCATGACATATCGTGGAATTTATCTAAGATGCAAGAAATGCAATAGGAAGGTTAAGGCTAAGTTTAAAAATGGGAATAACTAAAAAAATAAAAGATGGGTTTCAAAATGTGATTAACTCACTGAACTTTAATCAAATGCTTGATACGCCATCATATACGGTTCAAACTCTTACCGATCAAAGCAGAACATCAGCTTACCAAAATCCTATGGTCAAGAAGATTGTTAATCGGATTCCTATTGACGGGATGAAGAAGAAGTTTCAATTTGAAAATCTTGACCCTGAAATAGTTGAGGTTATTGATAGAAGGATAAACGATCTTAATTTTCATAAAATAGCATTAGCGTCTTGGATAGATAGTCGTATATATGGTCAGTCGTACATACCTATGTTCACGAATCAAAATGTTGACGAATATATGAATGAAATAGACGAGAATGATGTGATTTCAATTGAATCATTCTCTACCGAAATTAACCCAGGTCAAGAAGATAAGCTGATCTTAAAAGAAGACGGCACTAGGAACCCAAACTTTAGGCTACCCAAATCATATTCGATTACCGACACAGTTAATTTGCCACAAATTCATAATAGCCGTGTTATTCGGGTTGATGGTGAGTATAGCCCACGTGATACTTTTAGGGCTGTTAATTTTAGGAATGCCAGTACAATCGATAAGGTTTACTGGAAAGTTGCGAATAGTGATTTAGCGCACAAAGCGATCGGTCCTTTAGTTAGATCATACAATACCAAGATTATTAAAATGAATAACTTGCCAGAACTTCAAGAGGGGCCAAGTGATGCTGAAGAGAATCTAAAGAATAAACTTAGGATTATCCAAGAGGCAGTCATTAACGGTAATTTGCTATTACTATTCGAAGATGACGAGTATATCAACAACACAATTAATTTAAGTAATATTGACAATGCAGTTAACCTACTCAAAGATGAGATGGTTGCGGCTTCAGGTATTCCAAGAACAATACTGCTAGGAGACTCACCTAAAGGGATGCAGTCTAGCGGGCAATCTGAATTAACGGATTATTACGACTATGTACGACAAGAGCAGGTTCGAGTATTAGAGCCAGTTATTAGGCAATTGGTCAATCAGATCATGTTAGCTGAGTATGGCATGATACATGACTATGACATCTATTTCCCACCACTTAGAGAGCTAACAGAATTAGAAGAAGCTGAATTTAGGCTTAAAGTTGCACAGCAGATGCAAATTATGTCTGATATGGGCGTTTTACATGAAGACGAGATAAGAGAATCGCTATACAGAAATAAGTTTTCTACTAATATTGAATTGATGGAAGACATAGATAGAGACGAACCTGAAAATGAAGATACCTGAAGTAGTTAAAGAATTATCAAGCAGAAGTAAACGATTTAAAATAAAAAAAGCCCCTAAGCAAAACCACCCTCTTGCTATAGAGAAGAAATACGAATCAAATTTATTAAAGCTAGTTCGTAAGCAACATAAATTACTTAAGCAGTATCTCTACCCTCAACTACCTAAATTTGTTCAGGAATATACAGTTGATACCTATGCAGACGAGACGCAGGACATTACTAATTTTGTTGATGAGATTATGGCGGGAGATATTGACGGCATGATCACTCGTAATATGGTGTATAGCACGGCCCTTAGCGTTGGCTCTTTTAACAAAAAGCAGGTCGATAAGGTATTTAGAAAGATGGTCGGAGTAGACCTATTTTCTGATGACATTAACCTACAGAAGGCTATATCGCCGTTCGTTACAGAGAACGTTAATTTAATTAAGACTATACCGCAAGAATATACCAAAAGAGTTAGAAATGCTATTGCGGTAGGTGCTAGAAATGGATTTACCTCTACTGAAGTAGCTAAGCTTCTCGAGAAAGAATTTAAGATCACAAAAAATAGGGCTAAATTAATAGCTCGTGACCAAATTGGTAAGTTTAACGGTAATCTAACACGCATTAGACAAGAAAGAGTCGGTATCAAGGAATATACTTGGCGAACCTCATTAGATGAACGTGTACGGGGTAACCCTTCAGGGAGGTATCCAAACGCAAGGCCAAGTCATTTTGCAAGAGAGGGTAAAAAGTTTAAGTATAAAAAGCCTCCACCTGGTGGTAATCCAGGCGAGCCAGTCCAGTGCAGATGCACAGCTGAACCAGTAATAGAATTGTAATTTAGATAAGAAAGGAAAAGAAAAGAAAATGAAAGTTATTAGCGAAAATGATGAAACATATGTTTGTAGTGTTGGGATGCCCTTGGAATCTTTTAGATTAAAAAAAGTATTTCTTTGGCGATGTGAAACCAATGATCAATCTATCCAAAAGTTTTTTCCTGAAAAGACTTGGTTAGAGTATGAACGTTACATATTAACTCGATTCCCTAAGCAGGTTTCAAAGGTTATTAAAATAGATACAAGACGAGATTGCACTTGCGATATTTGTTCAAATAAAACAGATAAAGAAAAATAAATTTAGTAAATTCTTGCTTTAATACAAAAATGAAGGATATAATTTAATTATGTCAGATAAAATTAATCAAACAAAACATAAAAATGTAGACGTTTTTGAAGTTGACTCAAAAGGGTTTGAGCTTACTGATGAAGGTTACTTAATTATAGATAGCTATGCGACTCGAACAGGTGTTTTTAAATATCAATTATCGGATGGCACTACACTAAGACAATATCGTCCGTCTGAAGAGGTATTTAATCCCGATAGTTATTCGACATTAGCTAATAAACCAGTCACTAATAACCATCCACCTGAATTCGTAGACGCGACAAATGCTAAAAAATATAAAGTTGGCCACGTAAGAGATGGTGTTCAGGTTGTTAATAATAAATACCTAAAAGCAAGCCTTGTAATAAATGACGCGGATACAATCGCAGAAATTAAAGAACGAAATAAGGTTCAGGTTTCTTGTGGGTATACCTGTGTTCATGACGAAACTGATGGGGTGGACGGTAACGAAAGATATGATGTTATACAGCGTAACATACGCTATAACCACATATCTTTAGTTGATAAAGGACGGGCTGGGGAGTCTGTTCGATTGCTAACGGATTCAAAAGACGATGTTTACTATATGGTGGACTCAGAATCGGAAGATAAACAAGAGCAACCGCTCGAAGATAAGGACGATTGTATTAAAAAGAGGTCAAAAATGGAGACTATTACTATTGATGGCGTATCTCAAGAAGTAAGCAAGGAATTTAAAGATGCTTATGAAAAGTTGCGCGATTCCAAAAAAGTAGCTGATGCAGTAGCAGAGGCAGAAGAATTAAAAAAGGGATTCGACAGCAAAGTTGCTGAGTGTGATTCTTTATCGGAGAAGGTAGAAAAGCTTGAAGGTGAAGTTAAAAAGTATGACGCTTTAATTTCAGATAGAAATAAAGCTGATTTAGTTTTTGAGGCAGTTTCAAAGGGTTTAGTTGAAAAAGACTTTATCGTTATAGATGGCCTTTCAGAAGTAGAGATCAAGAAAGCTATTCTTGAAAAAAATGAAGTGAGAATGTCACTTGATTCAGAAGAGTATATCACAGGTCGTTACGCTGATTTTTTAGTAGATTCAGAGCAATCTAAAAAAGAAAAAGTTAAATTCGATAGTGAGAGTATTGTAAAAAAAGAAGATTCAGTTGCGTCACCAAAGGTAAATGAAGATAGCTTCGCTTATCAGTCACGACGTAAAGAAAGAATGTCTAAAAAAGGAGTTAATTAATGTCTGTACAAAATTCAGTAAGTAACGATCCCGCTAAAGCAGTTGCTGGAATGGAAGCTGATAACGGCCCAAAAGACGTAATCAGCAAAGTTGCAAACGAAACAGTATTATACGGTAATTTTGTTACACGTGTAGCAGGTGATGAAGGTAAATGTAAGCGTCCAGCAGAAGAAACGGACATTACAGCAGTTGCTAGCCAGTTAGGTATTGCAAGAGCCGCATTTGATGTTGAGTCAAAATCAGATGGACTAGACCCTAACTATTCACAGTATGACCTAGTTAGTGTCGCTCAATCAGGACGATACTACGTTAAAGTAGAAGAGGCTGTTACTACAGCTGATCCAGTATTTGTTCGCTATGCTAACAAACCTGAAATCGTTACTATCGTATATAGTAAAGATTTTGAAAATGGTGATTCAGCAGACATTACAATCAATGGTGCGCTTGTACAAACCGCTTTTGACACTAATAACGCTGCAACTTATGCCGCTATCGATGCCGCATTAACAGCCGCGTTTGCAGGTACATTGCAAGATGTAACAGTAGCCGCAGGGACTAACACTATTACACTAACAAGTGCGCTAGGTGTTGATTTAACTGTATCAGCGGCAGATACCGCGAGCCTTGGAACTGCTACCGTTGCTACAACTCAAGTTGGTACTAGCGAATTAACAAAAGGTAACTTCCGTAAAGATGCTGATACAGCAACAGCCGCGCAATGGTCGCAAGCGCGTTATGTAGAAGGTGCCGCAGCAAACGGTTTTGCTGTGATTGATATTGCACAATAGGAGAATTTAAATGACAGCAGATAAAAAAGTCGTAGAACAATTCATTGCTGATGCAAATGAGTCTACGTTTCAATCAAAACAACTTACTTATGTTGATCCAACACAAAGAGAAGTGCTTTACCCAGATCTAGTTTTTTCAAACGGTACATTTCCAATTTCTAGCCGTGCTGGTGCTGGTGCGGTATCTATCGCTTACCACGTATATGATAAGCAAGGATTAGCAAAAGCAAGAGCCACTTACGCTAAAGATGCACCAAAAATCAACGTTACTGGGAAAGAGGTTTTAGCTAAGATCTACCCAATCGAAGGGTCAATGGACTACAACATCACAGAGCTTAACGCGTCACAAATGACTAACATTGATTTAATTGGTCGTAAACGACGTGCATTAGAAAGCTCATTCTTACGTGAATTAGATCGTTTAGTCGCTTCAGGTGACACTGATCTAAATATTTATGGTATGACTAATCACCCAAACATGACTGAATACACTATTCCAAACGGAGCTGGTGGCGATTCAGAATGGGCTACAAAAACACCGCAAGAGATTATTGCAGATGTTAACGGTATGATCAGAGCTATGACTACAGCGTCTAAAGGTATTCATAAGCCTAATATGATCCTTTTACCTTCAGATCAGTACGAATTGATTGCAGGTTTACAGATTGCCCCAGAAACAGCAACAACTGTACTTGAATTGCTTGAAAAGCGTTATGCTTCTCGTGGTATCGAATTTGTTCAGTCTCCTCGACTAGTTGATGCTGGTGATGGTAACGATGATATGATCATCGCTTTACAAGCTGATCCAGAAAACTTTGAAATCGAAGTTTCTCAAGATTTTGCAACTTTCCCAATCAACCAAACTGGGCCGTTATTCGAGCAAAACGCGCATATGCGTACCCCTGGTTTAATGGTGTATCGACCTCTTGCATTTGTACGAGGCGAAGGCATTTAGAAAGTATTAAGGAAAGGAAAGAATTATGAAATTAGTATGTACACAAGCACAGGTAATCGCAGTTCAGGCAGGAAATCAGATCATTTCTATTTCGTCTGAGCCAGTAGAGGTTACTAAAGAGCAATTAGACGAACTTAAGAAGCAAGTCCAGTTCCAAAAGAAATTAGGGAATGGAAAGATCAAAGTTATAGATGATGCTCCTGTTGTTGAGTCACCTAAGCAAGAAGAAGTGAAAGAGTCTGAAGAAGTGACGGAATCTGAAGAGGTTGAAGCAGATGAAGAGACTGAAGAAGATAATAAGCCACGTCGTGGAAGACCTAAAAGATAGAGGGTAGTAATGGCAGTCACATACGCAAGTTTTAAGATACGGTTTCCTGAATTATCAGAGACATCCGAGAATTATTATAACGCCGCGTATGTGGCTGCTAACTCTTTGATTGATCCATCTAACTTTGGGTCAAAAGCAGACGAAGCGACAAACTTACTTGTCGCTCATTACGTCACCTTAGCTAAACGTGGTGGTGCTTCAGGGACTATTACGTCAGAGAAGGTTGGCGATTTAATGCGATCATATAATAATGATGGTGGTAATTTTTTAGATACCACTGTTTATGGTCAGATGTACAAGGCATTAGGTAAAAATACTTTTTTTCGTGTGGTGACAGTATGATTAAGGATAAGGACTTTGGATATAAGGCCTTAAAAAAAGAGCTTAAAAAGCTAAACAAAAAACCATTTGTAAAAACGGGGGTTCTTACAGGTGTTAAAAATAAATTATATGAAGATGGCCAGCAGGTCGTTGACGTCGCTATTCTAAATGAATTAGGCGGTGTAGCATCGAATGGGGCGAAGATTCCAGCAAGACCATTTTTACGTGTTCCGTTCGATAAGAACAGAAATAAGTATTTCAAAATCATCCATAGAAACTTTAATAGAATTCTCGAAGGAAAAACAACAATAAAGCCTTTCTTAGATAAGCTAGGATTGGTTTCAGAGACAGATGTTAAGAAGCGTCTAAGGTCAGGTCCATGGACACCCAATGCACCGATGACAATTAAATTAAAAAAATCGTCACGTCCCCTTATTGATACAGGTCAATTAATAAATAGCATTGTATCTAAAACTGTTATGAATGGGGTCGAGAAATGAGCTTTTCTGAGGAGTTTTACACTGATAGGCAAGTAGAATTTACTAGAAACATAGAGGCTGCGGATTACGGTTATCAAGATAGTACAGGTAAGCCCAACGAAGGTCAGTTTAAAATAGTTAAAATTGACTGTTGTATTCGATCACGTTCAGGTGACGTTTCTAATAACAGAATAAACGGACGACTACTAGAAAATGAACTAACTATTTACACAAAAGACATCGTTTATACAGATAGAGATGACCTTAAAGCAGATTGTCTTACTTGGAATGGTTGTAATTACAGAGTAAATGAAGTCGTAGACAACAATAATTCATTTATACCTCATTACAGAGCTATCTGTGAAAAAACTGAGGTAAATTGATGATTGCTAATGTAGAAGGTATAATTACTAAGTGGGTCGCTGATAATGCTGAGTTGGGTAAAGGTAAAGTTTTTTTAGCTTACCAAAACCACAGAACCCCTACCACTCCTTATATCGTCGTAGAAACTATCAGCGGCCCCACTCCTATATCTAGTGGTCGTCATAAATACAACACAACATCACAAAATTTCGACCATATCCTTACCTATAATCTAACAATGCAATTAAGTGTCTATTCTAATGAAACGACACCGCTTGTCATTGTTGATAGGCTATTACACGCACTATGTTCGTCTGAGACTCGAATTTACTTTGATTCTAATAATATAGTGAACACGGACTTCTTTAATTTTGGTATAATTAATGAAGCTAATATACAAAATACCAATTTTTTAAGAAGAGCAGTACTTGAATTAGAGTTTTTATTTGAATCAACTAATTTAGGTGCGGAAGAATTAATGGCGACAGTTGATATTGAGCCAGAAGGAGAATTAGAAGATAAGATGCAAAATATAGTTGTTAATTTATAGGAGTTTTAAATGAATATTAACAAAATAGCCACGGTTAATGTTGATCTGCAAACAGCGGCGTTATCACGTGCAGGGTTCGGGAATATACTTATTTTAGGTGATTCGACAGTCATTACAGGAACAAGACAGGTACAGACATTAGTTTTTTCTGATGATTTAGTTACAGCTAATAGTTTCGCGATGGATATTGACGGGGTTGCAATTACGCCAGTTGTATTTAACACTAATAACGATACAACATTAGATGATATTGCTACAGAAATACAGGGTAATGCGTCAGTATTTCGTGCAGAGCGTACGAATAACAGAACGATCACGATCACTACAGTAGCGTATAAAGAAATCGTTTTATCCGATGCTCTTGTAACGTTAGGTGCATCACAAGCAACTGTTACTATTGCTGAGACAGTAGAACAGCGCGACGAAGTTAAGACATATACGTCTATCGAAGGAGTTGCAGAAGATTTTGCGACTACTGATACCGAGTATAAGAAGGCATTAGCTTGTTTCTCTCAAAGCCCGCGTAT
>Ga0222715_10004816_pt1 | contig 11601 bp, 4 predicted proteins | sample C33_9DmetaG_FD_165056 | JGI IMG/M metagenome (GOLD analysis project Ga0222715, IMG submission 165056) | Estuarine water microbial communities from San Francisco Bay, California, United States - C33_9D | ecosystem: Environmental > Aquatic > Marine > Unclassified | place: USA: California...
CACTTGATCCATCTCCGCGAACGCCAGCGCAGGGGTGTTGACTTGCTCAAGCGGCAGGTTCGGCGTCCACACCGGCTTCGGTGCGCCACCGAGCGCGCCGCGACGTGCCACGACACTCGTCGTCAAGCTCGCGGCGGCGAAGATCGCGCCGGCGATCGCGAACGCGGCGATGGCGCGAGAACGTCGGCGCGCGGAAGCATCGCGTGAACCTTCCTCAAAGTATTCCGTCGCCGCGTCACCGCTCACGCGCTGGCGCGGACGCGACGGATCGCGATCGATGAGCGTTCGCCGCTCATCGACGTTCGTTTCCATCGCCACCGCGAGATCGCGGTCGCGCGATGGAAAGTGACGCGCGAGGTTGGTTCGCGACTGGCGCAGAAGTGCTACGATGGTTAACGCTATACATGACTACGTGAATTCTAGTGTGTCGACGGACTACCTGCATCTGTGGCAGCCAAGGCCGCTACTGCTCTAGCTTTCGCACGCTTATCTTGAAGCCGTAACGCTTGTCGAAGCCTTTCGTCGTTGCCAGCGCCGAATTTGCCCAACTCGGCGCCATTGCGCCATGCATCGACGCGAGCCATGCGTCCCTTATTGTACTCCGCATCGTTCTTCTCAGCCTTGAGCCACTTGGCCCAGTCGTCGGTGGTGCGCGCCGTCTTGTCTTCGCCGTACCACTTCGGAAGGTAGCCGCCGACGATGTGCGGCGCCTTTGGCGGACCGCCCTGCGCGTGGTAACAGTTGAGCTTATTCTTTCGTCCGCCCTCACCACTCACCGTCGGGTCGCGCACGCTACAGATGTGATTGATCAACCATGCGTCGACCATATCTGCACCGCCACTGTAAATGATCTGTTTATACAGCTTCTCCGTAAACTTTGGACCGACGATGTAACCCGCTAGCCCGCACGCAGCCGGGACTCGATTCATAGAGTACATGTAGATCATTTCGTCCTCCACCGGCCACTGCTTCACGAACTGCCCGGTCGGTTGGTCTCTGGTTTTGAGAAAAATCACGTCCGCATTCGACGGAGCGTTATCGATCACGCTCTGTAATGCTTTCGGAGGAATGTGGAGGCCTGCCCACAAGCCGTCGCTTTCGAAAATCACCGTCCACTTGTTTTTTAATTTTTGATGCAACCGCCACATGCGCATGTGGGAAAACAAGCACCCGACGTGATGCGAGATGCCGCGTACCGCTTTCGGTAATAAACCATCGTGCTGTTTTGCTGCCGCTAAGTTGGCGAACCAAGACATGTGGTTCGTCGGGCGGAGCTCTTCGAGGCCTTCGAGCGCCTCCGTCGCGAGCTCAATGGTGTGCGGCCACGCGGCGGCGTTGACTGCGTCTTGAGTTTGCACCAACTTCTTCGCCTGTGCGGCAGCTTCGTGCGTCCGACCGATATCGTTCGGACTCTCGCTAAACGATCGCACGATCGCCCCCTTTAACTTATCCGCCTTTGCCAAATCGGCTGTGGAGTCCGCCAAGGCGATGACGTACACGGGCGTCTCGAGCTTCCGACGCGTCACGTTGCCGCCGACCGTGAAATAGCGATCGGAAGAAAACGAAGGAAACGAGTTCTCGTACGAGTCTGCCTTCGCCGCGTCCAGAGCCGCGCCCTCCAGTCGCACTTGATCCATCTCCGCGAACGCCAGCGCAGGGGTGTTGACTTGCTCAAGCGGCAGGTTCGGCGTCCACACCGGCAGCTGCGCGGGTGCGGGTTTCGCGCCTAACCGAGCCCCTGGACGCGCGTGCCACTTCTGCGTGTGCGCCATCATGTCCACCGTGAGCCCGACGCAGGCGAGACACGCGCCGAGGAGCGTGAACACGCTCAAGGCGAGGAATCTCCTTCGCGCCCAAAGCTCGCGCGAGTCCGCTTCAAAGTATTCCGTCGCCGCATCGTCGCTCACGCGCTGCGTCGGTCGCGTGATGAGCGTTTGTCGCTCGCCGCCGCTCGCGCTCGCGGTGAATGACATCGCGCGTTCGACGACGGGAAGTGCGGCCGTGATCATCGGCCATAGTGTTGAGAGTTCGCACTCAAGCGCGTTCAACGACGGCGACGGCGACGACGGGCGATTACGCGTGCATGGCGATCATAAACGAGGTCGAAAAATGTTATGAATGAGTTCTCTCATCAACTGCGTTGTTACAAATACATGGCGGTCGCGCGCTCGAGCGCGCCTCACGCGTCCTGCGAGTCCTTCGTCGTGTATCGCCCGAGCGCCGAATTGAAAAAGGCGAAAATACCCTTCACGATGGACTGACGGACCGCGACGACACCCTTACCGAACTCCCCTCCCGGTCCGGCGCTCGTTTCGCGAATAAACAGCGTGTACACCAAGCCGAAACTTCCGTTCACCAGCAGCATCGCCACGAGAAACAACGCCAACGGCGGTTCCTTTTCTATAAACAGATCCAGCATCTCTCCCGCCGTCTTCGACTCCCTAATGACGTCTAAACCAATCTGCTCGTCCTTCAGAACCTCATCCACGACCGCGCGTTCCTCGCGAACGAGCTCCGCGCGCAGCGACCCGGCGACTTGTCCGATAACCTCTCCCGGCGCCGTCGCCGCGCGCGCCGCATCACCGTGCGCGCTCGTCAGCGCCACGACCACCGCCACCGCGTTCGCCACGAGCGCGCTCGTCGCTTCCCGGCTCGTCGTCTCGCCGTCATCGCGTCCCCATCCGCGCGTTTCCATCGCATCGCCTCGGGACGCGATCGACGTCATCTTGTCGCTTTCGCGCGTTCTCGCGACGCGCGCGGACGACGACGCGCGTCGATCGCGCGTCGGTGCGGTCGCGCGCGCGCGCATCGCGGCGTGCGCGCGCGCGGGCGTCGCGAACGGCATCGCGGGTGCGGCGAGCGCGTTGTATTATGAGGTAGGCACCCGCAGTCTGACTCCTTATCTATCGCCGGGGCGCCGCGACTCGGCGGCGACGAGGATCGCGACGTGCGACGCCCCGCACGCGAGCGCGACGACGCGATTCGGCGCTAAATCTACGCGTTCGAAACGCCTGGGTAGAGGCACGATGGCTTCGGCGGCGGCGGCGCCGCATTGCCCTTGGTCGTTCGCGCCCCAGAGATAGACGCCGTCGGCGCACGCGGCGGCGCAGTGGCGGGCGCCGCACCGGACCATCGAGGGGGCGTTCTCGAGCGCGACGAGTTGTGGCGTGGCGGTGCTAGCGCCGATTTCGCATTCCTCGGTTCCGAGCTGTCCTTCGCGGTTGGTGCCGCAGGCGTAGAGCGACGCGCCGAGATCGCCGCCGTCGGCGACGAACATCGTGAAGGCGTCGCCGCACGACGCGTCCGTGATGCGAACGCCGACGGTCGAGAACGAACGCACGGCCGTCGGTGACGCCACGTCGTTGGAGCTCACACCGAGTCCGCACTGCCCGTACAAATTCCAACCAAACGTCCAAGCGACGGCATTTTCGGTGACAAAGACGCCGTGCTTCCCGCCCAACGCGACTCTTCGCACCGCGACGCCGCCGAACGCCGACGGCGCGAAAACCTCCACACCGTCGGCGTCGAGCACGCGTCCGCGATCGTTTAAAGCCATGAACCGTCCATCACCGTCGACGTCCGCGGCGACGACCGCGTCCGCGCCCTCGTACTCGCGCCACGTCTCGGCGTCCCGCTCGCCGTCGACGTAAAAGTGTCCCAGTCCGCGCGAGGTGACCACGAACACCGCGTCTGTCGCGCACGCGCACGCGCGCGCGTGGGCGAAGGCATCGTTGACGATGACGCGCCCGGCCGAATCCACGACGCCCGCGCCGCCGAGGACGCGCAACGATTTCTCGCGCGGGGAGACGAGGGCGGTGAACGTCCAACCGGCGGCGACGAAGACTGCGTCTTCGCGCGCGTCCAGAGCGCCGTCCGGGGCGCCGTCGCCGGCGTAACCGACCGTTAACAGTCGCATGTCGTCGCGGGGGAGCGCTCGCGCGCGCGAAGGACGCGTGGCATGTCGGGCGGGCGAGTGAGGCGCGCGACGCGGCGGCGGCGCGCGTCGGTTGGTTGGATGGATGCGTGCGTGCGTTGAACTGAAACGACGAAACTAGAGTGCGGGCGAAGAATCAGGACCGACCGGACCGACCGAAGGTGGGTCTAGGGCGTGCGCGTATAGACCGATGCGACCGTGTAAGGACCACGGTGCGGCGGCGGCGGCGCTCGCCGGGGAGAAAAGATGAAAGAGGAGGGATTTGGGCTGACGCTCGGCGAAAGCGCCGCCGAGCTCGTAGTGGAGTGTAGTGCGCGGTTTGGTGGCGGGGATGACGTAGTCAGCGACGTGAACGAGGTCATCTGCTGACGCGTCGCACACCGCGACGACGCGTAGGACGCACGGGGCGTACGCTCGCGCGAGGTCGGGCACGGCGAGCTTGAAGCCGACGACGACGGATGATGGGACGCCGACGTGGAGTGATGCGCCGTTGAGGCTGCACTGCTCGAACGTGGCGCGCATGTACTCGCGTCGAACGGTGTGCATACCGTCGAGGACACTTCGCACGTCCGCATCAGCGATTAAATCGGCGACTCTCGTACCGATTTCGGCGCGCTTCTCCGCCGCGCACGCCTCGGCGGAACATTCGACGACGAAATTACCACCAGCGTCCAGGTTGAGCGGGGCGAAGAGCTCGGATGATATCTCTCGTAATGCATCGAGTGCGCTGCTGCATCGTTCGTCTTCCGGATTACCCTTCGCCGTCATCGGGACTGTCGCCGAAGCGTTCGCGGCGGCTTGATGCGAACCGAGCGCGTTGGTCACGTGACTGAGCGTAGCTGCGTTTGGTCGAATCATTGGTCCCATGATTGACTCAGTTAAGCTCGACAAACTGAGACTGCGTAAAGAGGAGATCGCCCCACTCGTCGATGTCGACGTACTGCTTTTCGTACGTTCCGATTCCAGCTCTTTCAGATGGGAACGCGCGAGCCAAATTTTCAATCGCTCTGTTGGATCGAAATCGCTCGCGCGACAGCCCCGCGCGGTGATGATCGTATCTCGCGTCGCGACTGACATGCGTGCGCGCATGCGAACGAGCTCGAGCTCGAGCAAAGTCGCCAACGACGCCTCTCTTGGAACGACATCATGCAACGCATCCGCGTAATCCGTCTCTGAATTCGTCGGTGAGGGCGCAGGTTCGTTGGTTTCTACATCGCGCGGAAGCGGCGGCTTCTGACCCAGTGAAGCTTGCGACTTCGTACCGTTTGTCAACGCGCGCTGTACACTTACGAGCTCGAATTGACCGATCGCTAAGAATGTATCTTTCGTCGCTTCACTATCCCCGAGATGATTTCGGATGTGCAACGTCGCCGTGTACGCTCCGTCGTCGTGCGATTCCACAGCGTCTCGATCGAACCTCCACAAGCCTCCATCCGCGGCTGCAGACGCCTCGCGAATACTGAATGAAAATTGCGTTCCCGCTGGCATGCGAGGGAGAGCAAGCGAGTGCTCGACGTTTCGTCCACCTTCTCGCACGATTACGTCCACGTGTGACGGCGCGACGGCTTCCGGCACCCCCGCCGGTGATGTCACCAAGAGATATTCTGGTTTTCCCGCCCCAGGCGACACGTTGTACTCAAACGAAACATCGTGCGAACCACGCGGGGTGATCCAAAGTGGTCCTACTGCCGCGGCTATCGAAGCGCCGCACGACGAAAGCGCAGTGTTCACTAAGTCATCCGCGGCGTCTTCTTTCACGCAGGTCGGCAATTTCGCTGGAGATGCGGCGTCAATTCGTGTCACGACGCGGCCGGGCGCGTTTGCCACGGATGGAAAGTACTTCTTGTGGTTGAGCCCGAGAAACATTTCAAACTGCTGCTGCTTCGTGCCGTCGGATACCATATTGTGGAAGCGTCTCTGAATACCAAGCGCCGCGTTGCTCATCGTGCTGCTCGCCGAAGTCGGCGTGGATTTATAGCGAATCGCCGCCGCAGTGGCGGGATTTGCGTCAAGCAAATGAATGGTTGCCGTGTGCGACGCCCTCGTAGACGTATACATCTGTGCGTGGAAGTCGCCGTTGGCGAGGAAGATCTCAACCATGGCAGTGAGGCACTGCGGCAGCATCGCTGCGCGGAATTCGTCCACCGTGCTCTCCAACCATTTGAACGATTCGGCGCCTTGGTGCGCCTTTTCCGGACTCTTCATGAGTTCGTCCAGCCATTCGGCGCCTCCGGCTTGACAAAGTCGCTGACCGGATGAGTTCAGACGAGAGAGAAGCTTCGACTGTCCCGGGCTTCCTATGTTAGAGTCCGGGCTTTGCGCCTGCGACGGGGATTCGACGGTCTTCTGGGGCGACACCGCGATTGGTTCTGAGCGAGTCGTCTCCTGCTCTGGCAACGACCAACTCGTCGTTCGTGTGTTGTGATCGATGTAGAAAGTCCTTCCAGTCGTGGTATCTGTGCGAGACTCCCATCCTGGGGGCAGCATCGATCCACTGGACGTTCTCGCAATCAAGCCTTCCGAATGCGTGCCCCCGCCGTAGGCGAGGCCGGCGTTTGCGTTCGCGTTGAATACACTCAGACCCAACTCCGAACACTGTTCCGTCAGAACTTGGGCTGCGATGAAGAATCCCGCCAGGTTCGTTCGGTCCAGAGAATCTGCACAGTTGTATCGCAGTAACCCGCGCTGCCAGGAGCTGACGGTTTTCTCCACGCCTTCTTCGTCCGCCACGGCGCACGTCGATCCCATTGAAATCGAACATTCGATTAGTTGACGACGAAGGGCGGCCCAAAGACCTTCGACAGTCTTCGCCTCACCGAGCACCTTACAGTTCGCGTGCCAATCAAAGTTCAAGACCGAAACATCCGCTAAACCAGCGCGCTGGCGCACCCCGCGCACAGCTTCGTGAAAATGCTCGGAGAGCAACATTTCTGGCTTACCCGGCGCGCATCGCAACAGGTTGACGCACGTAATCGGGAACGATTGACGCTCACCGTTCGCCGCAGCGACGGCACGCGTACGATACGCGTTCATAACGCGCGCGAAGTAAGTTCCCGTGCCTCGATACGGATTTTCCTTCGCGACCTGAATCTCCGCCTCGCCGTACGCCTGCTTGATTTCTTGCGCCCAGCTAATCGGTACGCTGCCTCGTCGCCACACGTACGACGTCCAACTCCACAGTTTCCCATCCTTGGACGACACGCTCATACCTCGCGCATCGCCGTTCACCGACCCTGCTTCTGACTCTGCTCCCGGACTATCCGAACGCTGCTGATCGACCTCGCACCACACGAGCTGTTCCATCTCCACCTCGTTCCCCGGCGCGCCGACGTCGTTCAAACCTCGCGCCAAATATCGCGTCCCCGGATGCAAGCTAGACCTCTTGCCGAAAATGCAAAGGTTGAATAATTTATCATTCGAATCGCGCAGCTCGCGATGCTCGACGAGGCCTTGAATCAGCGTCGGGCACGCCCCCGGAATTCCCGTCGCCCGCAGAGGCGCGGCGAGCGACGCGTTCCACACCCACTCCCGATCAGGATTTTGTAGTCCAGCTTCGGCGTTCCCGTACGCGAACGGACGAGAGACGTCAAACGTTCGACAGTAAAAGTGCGTGCCGTCCACCGAAAACTCACACAACGACTGTAAATTCACGCGTTCGTCCCTGCTCAACCCGACGCACGCGTTTCGCAGCGAAACGCGCACCCACGCGCTCTCCTTGACTTGCATGACTTCATCCCCGGTCGGCAACACCGCCGCCACGCGCACCGTCTTCGCGATCAACATCACCGCGACGTCCCCGAACACGCCGTACCCCAGCGCCGCGGCCCCTCTCGCGATTTCCTTGACGTATCCTCTCTCGCGAAGCGCCTCGAGCGCGCGCTCCACGTCTTCGAACGCGTCCTCTCCGACCACCCCCTTCCCCGCCATCAGCGTCCCCGTCGCGCCGCACACGCGCACCACGCGCGCGCCGACCGCGTTCCCCGTCCTCGCGTCGCCATCGTCGCCGCCGTGCGTTCTCAACACCACCGCGCGTTCGCCGCTCGCGCGCTCCGCCACCGCCACGCCGTCGCCCGTCCGCGCGTCCCCGCTCGACGTCGACGTCGCGCTCGCGCTCGCGCTCCGCTCCGCCCCCGATCGTTCGTCCCCCATCGCGCGCGCGCGCCGCGCGCGCCCTCGCGCGTCGCCGTCCGCGTCGTCGTCGTCGCGAATCTCGCGCGCGACGGCCTCGTCCTCCGTCCTCCCGCGCGCGCGCGCGCCCGTTCGACGCGTCGCGCGCGCCGCGCGTCCGCGCCGCCGCGACGTCGCGCGTCGCGCGTCGCGCGTCGCGCGTCCGCGATCGCGCGTCGTCGGATGCCGCGTCGCGCGTCGACGCGCTCGAGCGTCTCGGCGTCGACGCGCGTCGGCGTCGCGCGCGCCCGTCGGTCCGCGTCGCCCGCGCGCGGCGCGCGTCGACCGCGCGCGCGTCTCGACCGTCTCGGACGCCGCGCGCGCGGCGATTCGAACGCGCCGCGACAGCTCGCGGCGACGCGCGCGTCGACGCGCGCGCGACGCGCGGACGACGCGGACGACGCGCGCGACGCGACGCGCGACGACACACGACGACGACGCGCGACGCGCGACGCGCGGCGCGCGCGACGACGCGCGACGCCGATGCGCGCGTCCGAGCGCGGCGCGCGGTCGGCGACGAGCGACACGACGACGACGGAGACGACGCGCGACGACGCGGAGGCGAGCTCGCGAAGCGCGCGACGGAGCGAGTGGACGACGACGGCGACGACGGACGCGCGAGGGCGAGGGACGGCGCGCGTCGCGACCGCGCTCACGGGGCTGACGATCGAGGACGACGACGGAAGGCGAGGGATCGCGCGGGGACGACGCGCGCGAGGCGAGGCGCGCGCGGAGACGCGAGACGCGAGCGCGAGCGCGAGGACGTTTCGGACGTCGAACGAGGACGGGGACGAGGAAACGCTGGAGATTGAGAGTGCGACGCTGACGTGGCGCGGGGGAGGGGTGGTTCGCGGAAGATGGTCGTGCGAAGAGAAGGCGACGGCGGCGACGCGATGCGCGTTTAAAAGCGACGGCGAGCGGCGCGCGTGGTTTTGGTGCGCGTTGCATCGAGACTCGTTCAGCGTGTTCGGGGAAAACGGAGAGATGCGGAGAATGCCGATAGGGTTCGAGGCGTGCGCGATCGCGGCGACGAGGGAGGGGGTGTTGTTCGTCGCGAGCGACGGCGGCGGCGTGGCGCTCGTCGCGCACGCGTTGGACGAACCGACGCCCGTCGAGGGCTTGAGTGACGGCGTCTCCGTCGCTTGGAGCGATCCGCAACGCTCGGACGTGCTGGTTTACGCGCATTCGCGACGTGCGCTCGAGCTCTGGACGATCACGCTCGTGCCGGCGCGGAGCGAGACCGAATTCAGCGACGCCGTGCCAGAGTTTGTCAGTCGCGCGGATCTGCGTTGGAGCGAAGGCGTCGGAGATGATTTCGCCGCCGAGACGGCGACGTACAGTTTGGCGCACGATGAAAATGGGCGTGAAATTATTTTAGTGTCCGACAACGCGGCGCAACGCGTGTGTGGGCTGTACGTAGACGCGGATGCGCCGGGAGGACACAGAGCGAGCGGGGCGATTGAGGGGACGTCGGCGTTGGGCGTTTCTGGCACGCGTAAGGGCGATGGAATGTTGGACACGCTCGTGGTGTGCGTCGACGGCACGCTCGCGCTTTGCATCGGTACGCACTTGTTGTGCAAACTCGACGCGACGACGCCAGACGGGGAGTCAACAGCGGGCGACGTACAATTTCTGTCCGACAGCGTCGGTTCCGGCGTGACCGTGCATACGCGTAGACGAGGCGCGATGCGTGTGCGCGTCCCAGGATCTCTCGCATCGCCGCAAGCGCGCGCGTTGTTCGCTATTCTGCGCGAAGTGTGCTCACAAGACGACTTTTTGGATATTTTGCGGCGCATGTACGCGAACGAGTGCGTCGGCGCCGATGACGCCGAAGCCGAGTGGGCGTACTTCGTTCAAGTGCTGCAAGCGTGGTGCGAAATCGCCGTCAAACCGAGCGGCGCACACGAGCTCGACGATTGGGAGTTTTCGCAGCGATTGCTAAAGGTTGATATCGATTCCTTGAGCGGCCAAACATCGGATTCGAATGTGAACGCGACGCGGGCGAGCGTCGTTTTGGACGCCGTGCACACGATTTACGAAGCTTCCAAAGTGGATTTGCTGGCACGCTGCATGTTAAAACCATTGCGAGACTTTGCGATGTCGTTGGTCGACGCGATCGGAACGACTAGGGAAGCGTACGCAGATTATTACGCCAGAGATTTCGGCGCAAGTATCGCGCCTTTGAGCGTTGCGGCGGCACCATTGCAGGTGCCAGATCTATTGCGCGCCATCGAAGGAATATACACGGGGCAGGCAGACTTTCACACGCTCGTACCGCCGCTCATACTCGCAGGACTCGAAGAAAACACGCACGTGGATGCGAACACATTTGGTGGTGACGTCGTCGTGCGCGCTCGACGTGTCGTGAAATTGTGTCATGTGTCCACGCTCGGTGCGACGAACCCTTCGACGTCCGGCGGAGCGCTCGCGTGCGCCATGGCGGACATGGGCTTCACGATGGAGGATCTCGAGCGCCTACCGCCGGGCTTGTCGCTCCCATTCCACGGAATATTACGTCGTTGCCGCGACTCTCCCGCTAATGGATGGCCAGTTGAGGCGTACAAGCTCATCGGCCGCCAAGACTTGGCGCTGATGTATGGCGACGACGATTTCATTCGCGACGAGAAACAGCGGCGGGTATCGCGCGCGCCGGCTGCAACGACGCGAATTCAACCCGAGAGCGCATCCGTGTCTGATGGTCTAGAGCATCTTGAAGAATTCGTCGGTCCTCTTCGCTTTCCTAGGGATTATAGAATTCGCGAGCTTCGCTCCATTCTGAGCACCGCTACGCCGGTCCCGATTCAGCTCGACGAAACCGAAGGCGCAGGCGGCGACGCCGAGCAAGGTTCACAACAGCAGTCAAAATTGTGGTTGCTTGCGGCGAGAACTGCGGCCATGCCTGTCGGCCGTGGAGCCGCCTCTTTGGGCACAGTCATCGCGAAACCAACCGAGGCGCTCCTTGTCCCTACACTTTGTCTCGCCGGATGTTTGCCCACGCAGCAGTACGCTGTGGTCAATCTTGATCTCACTGCCGCGGACGCACCGAAAGATTTCGTGAATTGGCCAGAATTTCACAACGGCGCTGCGGCGGGCTTGGCGCTTCGATCGGACGACGACACTGGAAAGCTCACTCGAGCGTGGATCGTGTTCAATCGACCCAAACTCCCGACGTTTTCGCATGCGGGTGTTTTAATGGCGTTCGGTTTGAATGGTCATTTGTCGAGCTTGACAGCGACTGATTTGTATAGATATCTCGCGCAAGAACACGAAGCGACTACCGTTGGTACGCTACTAGGCGTTGCAGCGTCGAAACTCGGTACGGGTGATTCTGCGACGAGCAGAATGTGCTTTCTGCATTTGCCGACACGACATCCAATGTCGTTTCCCGAAATCGAGCTCCCGTCGCTCGTGCAATCGTGCGCTCTCTTGTCTGTCGGTCTGCTGTATCAAGGCACAGCGCAGCGCTTGATCGTTGAAACACTGTTAAGCGAGTTAGGAAA
>Ga0222715_10004818_pt1 | contig 11600 bp, 12 predicted proteins | sample C33_9DmetaG_FD_165056 | JGI IMG/M metagenome (GOLD analysis project Ga0222715, IMG submission 165056) | Estuarine water microbial communities from San Francisco Bay, California, United States - C33_9D | ecosystem: Environmental > Aquatic > Marine > Unclassified | place: USA: California...
AGCGGGTAAGACTACTCAAGGTACTCAAGCAATATCAATGGGTTACCTTGCTGGAACGACTTCTCAAGGTCTGTACGGTATAGGGATAGGTGCTAACGCAGGTAATAATACTCAAGGAACTAACGCTGTAGCAATAGGCCGTCAGGCTGGCTCTATTACCCAAGGTAGTAGTTCTGTAGCAATCGGCTACCTAACTGGTAATAATAACCAAGGTACTTTATCTGTAGCAATAGGTAATTCAGCAGGCGCAACTACTCAAGGTACTCAATCTATAGCAATAGGTTACTTCGCTGGTAATGGTACTCAAGGAACTAACTCTATAGCAGTGGGCTACTTAGCAGGTCAAATCAGCCAAGGCGTTAGCACTGTAGCAATTGGTTATGGAGCAGGTAGAACTACCCAAGGGGAGAACTCAGTAGCAATAGGTTACTCTGCGGGTAATGCTACTCAAGCTTCTTACGCTGTAGCAGTAGGCTACGTAGCAGGGCAAACCACTCAAGGTATCTACTCTACAGCAGTAGGTGTGAATGCAGGTCAGACTAACCAAGGGACTGGTGCTATAGCATTAGGTTATGTAGCAGGTCAAGCTACACAAGGCGCTAACTCTATAGCAGTAGGTAGATTGGCCGGTCAAACCTCGCAAGGCGCTAACGGTATTATTATTAGCGCTACTGGTGCCGCATTAGACGACACTACAGCAGGTCATATTCACATAGCTTCAAGCTTGGCATCTGTAGACTATAACGGCACTGCGTGGGCTCTAACTGGAGGGGCGCTAAGTGTCGCAGGAGTTATTGAATCTACCTCAGGCGGAATTAAGTTTCCGGATGGAACAACTCAAACAACTGCAGCCAGTGGCGGCGGTGGTGGTATTTCTGCGACGGGAACTCCTGTAAATAACCAACTTGCAGTATGGACTTCTGCTACGGCTGTTGAAGGAGACGCTGATCTTACTTTTGATGGCACTACTCTTTCTATAGTAGGTGAAGTACTTTCCTCCAGATCCGGTTCAGGAACCGATTCTTTCTCTATGGGTCTGAATGCAGGTCTAACCAGCCAAGGTGATAAGGCTATTGCTATTGGGGCGGGTGCTGGACAGTTGACTCAAGGAGAAAGAGCTGTAGCAATAGGTTTCGAAGCAGGTAATAGCGGTCAAGCGGTCCTAGGTCCTGTAGCAATAGGATATAGAGCAGGTAAGAGTAATCAAGAACAGGGTGCAGTAGCTGTAGGTAGAGAGGCTGGTGAAAGCAATCAGGGCCAAAAATCTGTCGCCTTAGGTGCGAAGGCTGGAAAAAATAATCAAGGGGATTATTCTATAGCAATAGGTGTGGACGCAGCCACTAACGGGCAGCAAAATAATAGCTTAGTTATAACTGCTGGTTCAGGAGGGGTATTTGGAGCAGGAAGTCTTCCCTCGTTTAGCTCTCATGCGGACGGAGAGGTAGTAATTAATACGGGTAAAGGCTCTATTGGGTATAACGGCTCTACATCCTGGGTAATAGCAGGTCACCCTACTAATGGAGTTTCTGCCCCTGTAACCATGGATGCCGTTATAGTATCTCACGCCTACACTGTTGCCACCCTTCCTACAGGTGTAGTTGGACATATTGCTAGAGTTACTGATGCTTCTTCCCCGACTATAGGGTCTACTGTATCTGGTGGAGGGGCTGCTTACGCACTAATAAATTACAATGGATCTAACTGGACTGTTATAGGCGTATAGGTAGAAAAAATAATTCTTGACATATAGGTTATAGTGTAGTATAATTATTGCTCACTGTACAGGTGAAACTTTTTAAACTTTGAAGGAGAAATCATGATTGAACTAAACTTTACTGAGCAAGAGCTACAGTCTCTAATTAATTTATTAGATGCTGGTGTAAAGGCAGTTGGTCTTCGGGGAGTTAAGGAGGCGGCAGGACTTTTAGAAAAACTAGAAGTGGCCGTTCCTACACAACCCCAGACCGAAGAGCCACAAGGCTAAATAGGAGGCTATAATGGCTACCATATTAATTGAGCTAGCAGGTCTTAGCACCAGCTTTACTATGGACGACAATGACGCAAACAGAATTCTTGCAGCATATACAGCAACGTATACTACGCAAGACGAAGATGGTAACGACGTTGTCCCAACACCTACAGAAACAGTAAATCAACTTGCCCAAGGGGTTGTTGATGAACTTGCTGCTAATGCAGTTAGGTGGGAGCAAACCGAAGCAAGTAAAACTGCTGTAGGAAATGTTCCTAGTATTGTTGCAACTATTAATTAATTATTAATGGCTGTAAAAAAGAAGGGGCTTAACGCCCCTTTTTTATTACTTGAAAATATCTTTCCAGTTTCCTGTTGTACTTGCTCTACTATACTCTGTAGCCCTATTCTCAAAAAAGTTGGCATGTTCCACGCCATTTAGCATGTAGTCTAACCATCCCAGCGGATTTTCTTCACTACCAAATACTTTCTTTAGCCCCAGACCTAGAAGTCTTCTGTCTGCTATATAGCGAATGTATTCTTTTACTTCTTGAGGAGTAAGCCCAGGAACATCTGCATTATTAAAACATAAGTCAATAAAAGCATCCTCTAGTTCTACTGTACGCTCTGCTGCGCAATAGATCTCATACTTAAGCTCGTCATTCCATATATCTGGATTTTCTTTTACAAAAGTACGAAACAATTGAGACATTCCTTCTACGTGTAGAGTTTCATCTCTAATTGACCAAGTAACAATCTGTCCCATGCCTTTTAACAGGTTGTGTCTTGGAAAGTTTAATAGAATAGCAAAACTACTAAACAGTTGAACACCTTCTGTAAACCCGCTGTAGACTGCTAAAGTTTTAGCAATATTCATTGGAGTATCCATTCCAAAGTTGCTTAAATACTCATGCTTGTCTAGCATTTCTTTATGTTCAAAAAACTTTTGATACTCATCATCTCTAAAACCAAGTGTTTCTAATAGTAATGAATACGCTTCCTGATGCACTGCTTCCATTGCAGCAAAAGCTGACAGCATCATTCGTACTTCTGGCTGCTTAAATGTTGGCAGATAATGCTTTGCATATCCACAACATACATCTACGTCCGCTTGAGTAAAAAACCTAAAAATGCTTGAAATTAGGTTTTTATTTTCTGGCGTCAGCTTATCGCGAAAGTCGCGAAGGTCATCTGCAAGGTTTACTTCATCCGGCAACCAGTGCATATGTTGTTGAGACTTGTAGTGCTCAAAAGCCCACGGATAGTTAAAAGGCTTATAGTACTCTCGTTCTTCTAATAAATTCATATTTCTCCCTACCAATTGTGTACTATATTGCTCATTATAAAAAAGCAAGTAGTTACATTTACTAGCACTATTAAAGTGCGTATTACAGCAATTACGTTATCATACTGCTCTGTTGTCTCATCATTAAATGAGCCCACTGTATATTTCCAAATTTGCCAGCACTCAGTTGTCTTTCGAGATGTCATACCAAACCCCGTCCCTGCCTAACTTTTCCCAGCAATAGTTCATTTCATCTTTTGACAGCACATACTTATATCTATTATCAAGTATCCACCCGTCTACAGAAGCAACTAGATGCCCCCCGCCTTTCTCTGTTCTGCAGAAGATAAGGTCTGTATCTATGTCCCACTGTGTCTCTAGTGTTTCCTTACACCAAAGAGCAAAGTCTTCACAATCTCCTTCTAAAGAGGCTACCCAATGCTCTCTTAGCCCGTACTGCTCTTTATCTGGTATGTAAATATGCTCTGCATGAGCCTGTGCTAATACCCCTACTAGTATCTTTTTTAAATCTTCTCTCAACAATCTACTCCTCTTTTACGAGCTTCTACACACCCACGAGGTGGCTTCACTTCGTCTCCCAGAATAAAAGGTTCTGGATCTGTCGTTTGACACGCAGAAAGCACAAGACCTAGTCCAATGCCTATAACTATCATTAATTTTAATGTTTTATCCTTCACAAGCTAAACATCCCTCATCATCTATACTATCAAAGATTAATCTTCGTAGTGCCTCATCTGATACAGTTTCTGCTCTCTTATAGGCTTCACTGCGTAGATAATATAAAGTTTTTACTCCTCTTTTCCAAGCCATTATATGAATAGCGTGAAGTTCTTGTTTTGATACATTAGAAGGAAAAAATACATTTAAAGACTGACTTTGGCAGATAAACTCTTGTCTGTCTGCTGCCATTTCAATAATCCATCGCTGGTCTATTTCTACAGCAGTTTTAAACACGTCTTTTGTCCAGTCATCTAAAAAGTCTAAATGCTGCACAGACCCGCCGTTCGTAATTATACTTTTCCATACTTCTTCAGTATCTTGGTCTAAGTCTTGTAGTATCGCTTCAAGATATTCATTCTTGAGTAAGCTACTTCCCGACTTAGTTTTCTGCGTAAACGCGTTAGCCCTATAAGGCTCAATACTAGGGGAAGTATTACCACAAATGATGCTACTGCTGGCATTAGGAGCAATAGCCAGAAGGTGAGCATTCCTAACTCTACCACGATCGTCATCAGGACAAGCCCCGCGTTCCATAGCCAAATTTTCAGTTGCTCGTACGGCCTCTCCTTTAATTCTTGAAAACATCTGGAGGTTTCTACCTTTTGCCATAGGGCTTTCAAATGGTATGTTATGTCTTTGTAAATACGCATGGAATCCCATTGCTCCTAATCCAATGCTTCTTTCTCTCATAGCACTATATGTAGCTCTATGTAGAGCAGAGGAAGCGTTATTTATAAAATATTCTAAAACATTATCTAGCATTCTTACTAAGTCTGGGATAAACATATCATCATGCTTCCATTCATCATATTCTTCCAGATTTACACTGGACAAACAGCATACCGCCGTGCGGTCTTTATCTGTGGGAAGTGTAATTTCGGAACACAAATTTGATTGATGCACTTCCAGGCCCAACCTTTGTTGAAACTGTGGTATTGCTTCATCAATAGTATCTTTAAACATGATGTAAGGTTCACCAGTTTCTACTCTGTTTTGAATTAATTTTACCCAAAGTGTTTTTGCAGATACAGTTTTTGTAACTTTTCCACTGTGAGGGTCTATTAAGTCCCAGGAGTCATCATATCCTTCCAATCGAGTAGCATTTTCAATAATTTGCATAAAATTATCAGTAATTACTACTCCATGATGTAAGTTTGTAGACTTACGATTGATATCTCCACCAGTAGGCTTACGCATATCTAAAAACTCTTCCACTTCTGGATGTGAGATATCTAAGTATGCTGCATAGCTTCCTCTACGAGTTACACCCTGTGAAAAAGCCAGCATTTCTGCGTCGACTACTTTCATAAAAGGGATTACGCCCGTGCTTTCGGAGCCATTGCTCGTTGTCGAGCCTACACTCCGAACCCCGCTCCAACATCCTCCGACCCCGCCACCTGCTGAAGACAAAAATGCGTTTTCAGTATAGTGCGATGTAATTCCTTCTCTACTGTCATCTACATAGTTCAGAAAACAACTAATAGGCATTCCTCTGTCGGTTCCTCCATTTGATAGAATCGGCGTAGAAAACATAAACCACAGCTTACTTGCATAGTCATACAATCTTTGTGCATGTGCATCATCGTCTGCAAAGGCTTTTGCGGCTCTTCCAAATGCTTCTTGGGGAGAAGTCTCCCCGTCTACAAAGTATCTATCCTGTAGAGTTTTTAGGCTAAACTCGGATAAATACTTATCTCTCCCATAATTAAGCTGCACTCAACTTCTCCTTTATAGCGGACACATTATCCGCTCCGATTGCGTCATCGCAATATGTTACTAAATCCATTAATTTATAGTTTGTAAGTATTCTATCTGCGTGTTCATTTACGTTTTGTATATATTTATACTTTCCTGCAATTGGTACCGCATCATAAACATCAAAAGCACTGCCATACGTTTCTATTAGGCTGATTGCCCTTTTAGGGCCAACGCCTGGGATTCCTGCAACGTTGTCACCTGAATCTCCAGTTAAGCACTTAAATGAAATATACTCTTCCTGAGGCACATCATAATGCTCGTCCCACGTATCTATAGTAACCTCTTTGCGAGTTACATAGGAAAATCTACCTACATTTTCTTGTATAAGTAAGTCCCAGTCTCTATCACTTGAGATCAGCCAGATAAAATCCATTTCATACTTAGCTTTATTATTTACTATGTGTGCCGCAATATCATCAGCCTCTACTCCTTTGAATCGAAGAATGGTGTAATCTTCTGATAATAGTTCCAAGGTTTCTTCATACTCGGAAATAAAATCTTCAAAGTCCATTTTATCTTTCTCAGTTTGAGTAGCGATTTTATCCTTACGATTTTGTTTGTACTGGTCGTCTATCTCTTTTCTATAGGTGGAAGACCCCCAGTCTGCTGTAATTATTACATTTTTACAGTCATAAGATTTTGCTAAAGACTGAATTGTTTGTTGATATTCATATCTAAAATCTGTTGCTCCCCTGTGTTTCCACCTAAATGCTAAGTTCAGAGAGTCTACTACAAGAGTACCATTCCCTTCATTTATCATTTTGTCTCCAAAATTAAACGCCATTATATAAACCTTATCTTTTCTTTATTTAACCACTCATCTGCCAGAAGAACATAGCAATTTAAAAAACTAATGTACATCCACTCTATAGTTTTTTCAGGACGTATCTCTGTAACTACATAGACAGGGGAGCGATTATACTTGAAAAATAGCAGAGGATCTTGATTTCCTCCCTCTGCTTGTATAATCAACTTTTTCCACCACTGAATTAAGTTATTTGTTTTCTTCTGCGTAAAAATTCTATCTGACAAGGGAGACTCTGCATAGTTTTTTACTTCTATACAGTACACATTCTTTTCATGAGGAACGTATAAGTCTCCCTTCAAGTATTCTAGTGCGCCTGAGTTTGGCACTCTTTCAAACTGTAAGTTAGTATGTTCTCGTAACATATCTCTTACTAAGTACTCGCCTCTTGCACCTTTTGCTCTAGAATCTACCATATTACTTCTCTAATGAACTTACGTTCCCTTGCTTTACTACTTCTACTTTTTCTAGTAGTGGATGCGTCCAGCCGTGAGATACAACATAAGTGTTAAGGTCTTCTTGTAGAAGTACCTCTACTAGCTTCTCTCTTCCTGTTTCATCCAATACATTAATAACTTCGTCTAAAAACAAAATATTTATTCTTGACTTAGAAATACTACTCATTAACTTTCTAATTGCAATTAGCGTTGCAGTATTTACTCTTGCTAACTCACCCGAAGAAAGTGCTAGAATGTCTACTATGTTTTCGTTATCCGTTACCTGTACGTTTAATTTGTCATTTACTACAATGAACTCTAATGTAAATCTACCGTCCGACAGTTCTGCAAGATATGTATTGGTGAGTTCTTCTAACTCTTTTACCAAATTTTCTATCTTGTAAGCAATCAGACCGTTTGTACTAAAAGCTTTCTTTAAAACTTCTAAGTTACTATTGAGTTTTTCTTGAACTCGAATTTCCTTCTTTACTATCTCTAGCTTTTCTAGCATGTCTCCTAGCTGAGACGTTACTACTTCTATTCTAGTATTTTCTCTAGTAATTCTCTCGTTCTCATCTGATATTCTTTTTATTTCTCTACTTGCATCAGCTAATCTAGATTTTATACGGTCTAGTTGAGCTTCTAGAGAATCCTTGTCCAGAGTGTCACTAGGAAGTGTAGAATCTATACTTCTGTATAAGTCCTCCCACTCTCTTTGTACCTTATCTCGTCTTGCCACCTCTGAGTTATTCTTCTTTATGTCTTGAATCTGTTCGGATAACTCTACGCCATCCATTTTTAGTTTTTGAGAGGCATCTTCATGCAATTTCAGCTGACTTTCAAATGTCTCTTTTGGAATATCCTGTCCACAAGATGAACACACATCAGGGGTAGACGCTAATCTTTTTATCTCTTTTTGATGATGCTGTAACTGTCCTTTTACTCCACCTAACTTTGTCTGCAATTCATCATAAGACTCTCTTTGCAGCGAAGAAATAGACTGTAAGTCTTGTAAACTTATCTTACTCAACATTTCCTTGTATGTATTATTAATAGAAATTTTCTTGTTTTTCTCAGAGATATTTTTAATTTCTACTGATAAAGAACGGAACTCTTTCTCATCTTCTTCCGTATCAATTTCTAAAGTTAGTAGAGGCTGTACCTTCGTATCGCCCAACTTATTTTCATCTAACCATTTTTCTACCATTGTGATGTTGCCACTTAGCTTTGCTATATGTAGCCCGCTTTCTTTGGCAGCTTCCTTGAACACTTCGAACAAAGCTACGTAGTTATCTAAATGTAACAAATCAATAAGAAACTTTTTTCTATTGGTATCTGTGGCAGTTAGAAACTGTAGGCTTGCATTTGTATTCTGATATACTAGCTGTGAAAATGTTTTAAAATCTACTCCTATGAGTTCTTGTAGTGACTTATAAGTATTTGTAGCCGTATGACTAGAGATATCCTCTCCATTTTTTGTTAGCCTTACTTTTATACTTGATTTTCTTTTTACGTCGATCTCATACTGATCGTCATCTTTTTCAAAAGACAGAGAAATACTGTATCCATCATTTACATAACGGTTTGGTATGTCTGCTTTCTTTATACCTTTTGAGTTCTTGTTATAGAGGGCTTCTTCTATAATTAACGGAATGGAGGATTTTCCCATTCCGTTAGTACCAATAATTTGAGTAACAGTATCACTGTCTAAACTCATCTCATTGTTTGGCCCGTAGCTAAAACAGTTACTCCACTGTAACTTTTTGAGAGTAATCACTAAATGTTCCTAGTATACTATCTATTTGGTCGTCCGATATTTCCAGAATTTGATATAAGTATTCTGAGAGTTCTTCTTCTACACTCATATCTTTTTTGATGATGAGAGAGGCTTCTGAACTGCGCTTTACTACTTTTTTATCTAGCAGTTCTGAGTTTTTTACTGCTGCTAACTCTTGAATATCCCCTTCTATTTCATAAATTGTATGGTCATACTCTGTAGCGACCATATCTTCTGGACTATGCACAGTTTTTCTAATCAACTGCGGTAAGTCAAACGGCTCCCATTGCCAAGACCAATCAACTTCATTGATTAGTAGATACCCCGTTGAGACCCTTTGTCTGTGAAAAGATGTCGTCATAGGACTACCTGGATAAACAATGTTTCTTTGAGTATTGCTATGGGCATGTAGATCTCCTGCAAATACTACAGGAAAATCTTCAAACCTACTCAGGTCTACTTCAGGTTTTACATGAGGAGGAATCTCTCCTCTTACATGAGTAAACAAGGGCATTCTAGTATTAAAGTGCTCTATACTTGTTTTCTTGTGTAAATCAGCATATGGCAGTACACCAAAACCTAAATCATTATCAATATACGATATGTCTACTATCTGAACCAAAGGGTTTATCTTTCGAGATACTTCCTTTAGCTGAGAAAAGAACGTCTTATTTTTCTTTGTAGCTTCGTGGTTACCGTCATAGATTAGAGTGGGTATTCTCACGTCTGCTATAAAAGAAAAATATAGCTGTAACTCTTCCATAGTAGGAAGGCGATCAAATAGATCGCCCCCTATAATATGCATATTGCATTCGGATTCTAGGTTATGTACTTCTTTAAAGAACTTATTATACCTATTTAGTGCCCAAGATGTTGGGACATTTTTCTGCCCCAATTTGATGTGCCAATCCGCTGTGAACAGAATCATGCAATGTTGAACTCATCTTCAATGCTTTCATCAATTTCTGAAGTACCTGACGCATTATCACGAATACGATCAAGCAACTCTTTTTGAGCATCTGGAGTCGGACGAGGCATAACATCATCCATAGACTTCAAACCTTCAATGGCAGCAAGCTCTTCAGCGTCTAAAGCACGAGGCTTACACTTAAGGGCTTGTAACTGATACTCTACGTTGTAAGGCAGAGGTCCAGTCTTTACTCGCTTAAAGAACACGTCCCAACCAGTTTCAGGGTCGGTAGGATCTCCTAAGTCATCAGCAGCCGTAAGAATTTGTTCAAACAACTTTTTCTTTAAGTTTACTACTTTCAGCTCACCATTATCGAGGCACTGCATAGCGTAGCTCCAGCCACACTTGAGGTCTGGATAGAACTCACGTACCCAATCTTTTTCTAAGTTGTTGAATCTTTCTTCGTTACGGTCAAAAGACAAACACTCAAAAGGAATGTTCTTACCATTATCCCCTTGAATCCAGTATACGTAACGAGCTAGAATGTCTCCTACCAAACGGACTTTATTGTCTCCGTCTCGGTATGTAAAACTATTCATGTTTGATTTACGTGCTGCGCCTTTTGTTTTGTTGAATCCGATAGCCATGTTTTATATTCTCCTAGTGGACTTCTTCGTACTTAAAAAAGATTTTGTCTTCTCTAAGCTCTAGTAGTCTATTGTTTTTAATAAATGAGTTAACTTGCTCTTCACTTTGGAAGGGTAAGAGAACTCTGTCTAGCGTCCGTATCTTATTTAGTTTATAAGATGCGAGCGATCTAAAAGAGGCAGCAGCAAGATAGTCTGCCACCTCTTTATAGGTATACTTATGAGCCTGCTCCAAGAGCGCGTGTGGGTATAACAGAAAGCTATCCCCAGCGAAGGATGTATGCGAATATTTATATATAGCGTCGTATCTTGTTTCTGGAATCTGCTTGTGTACTAACATTCTTAGAATGCGTTGCACCTCTACAGGATTGCCTTTCGACGCTTTATAAACCTTCGACCAGTCAAATAAGAACATATATTATACCAAAGTATGAAGTAAATGTCAAGAACTATTTTTTCAAAGCTGCCTTATATTATAGCCTTGCTTTATGTAATGCCCCATGCGATTGGACGCTTGGCTTCTAGCAGTGTTACCTTTTAGATGTATGTCTACAACTACGGGGCTTATCTTTCCTTCCTGCTTTCGTATAACTCTACCTATTAACTGAGTTAGCAGGGGCTCATTGTTAATAGGTGTACCTAGAATAAGGCAGCTCAAGTTGTTTACTGAGATACCTTCTGAAAATATTGCTTGTGTGCCAAACAATATATCTTTTTTACCGTCTCTAATTTCGCACAAGAGGGATTCTCTTTCCTCATGTTCTACTCCGCCGGTAACACACACCGCATTTTCTCCTGCTAGTTCAGCGCATGCTTTTAAAAAGCTAACTCGGTCACTTACCACCAAGACTTTATGCCCCTTTGCAGCGTAGGCTGCCGCAAGCATGGATACGCTATGTAAATACTCTTCATTTCTAGCCAGCGCAGTTACTCTATTAGCCCAGGGAGTGCGGTTTCCATCCATAAATCTTACTTCTGACTTTAAAACATGAATTGTAGGAACCATAAAGTTTTCTTTCGGTGGTTTATAAACATTTTGTCCAAAGTAATCTCTAAAGACTACATGTTTCCCATCCTTTCTTTCTATAGTTCCTGACAATCCCAACTTATATCTACAGTAATTTGAATCTATAATTTTAGAAAACGTTGGAGATGATACGTGATGCATCTCATCCAGTATGATAGTGCCAAAAGAGTTCTTTATAGCGGGTAAGTTACGGTATAAAGTCTGAGTATTGCCAATTACGATTGGATTATCAATTTCAAACTTT
>Ga0222715_10004825_pt1 | contig 11584 bp, 8 predicted proteins | sample C33_9DmetaG_FD_165056 | JGI IMG/M metagenome (GOLD analysis project Ga0222715, IMG submission 165056) | Estuarine water microbial communities from San Francisco Bay, California, United States - C33_9D | ecosystem: Environmental > Aquatic > Marine > Unclassified | place: USA: California...
CGATCTCGATCCAGCCCCAGCCGAAGGGGAGAGCCCCGATGTCGCCTGGTTCGACTGGCCCTCTGCAATCGAACGAGCCGATGACCCTCGGTTGGCCTCACTGCTTCGGCATCTCGACCCTGACAGATAGATCCGGTTGCCAGTATCGAACATATGTTCGATACTGGTGCGGTGGGATTCACCAACCCGGAGTGGACATGGAGCGAGCTCGAGGCCCGTCTCTCCGGTCGCGTCGGCCCTGACGGTCGCCCCGTCGGATCCCCGTCATGGAACGCGGGTGGTGATGCCCCGGCTTGGAGTCGGCGACGGCAACCCTTCAGCGCTCCTGACCACCGCCCGGCACCTCAAGGCGTGCCCTACGCCGAATTGCACTGCCGATCGAACTTCTCCTTTCTCGAAGGGGCCTCGCATCCTGAGGCGCTGGTGGTCGAGGCGGCTCGGTTGGGGCTCGAAGCCCTCGCCATCACCGACCGCGACGGCTTCTACGGGGTGGTGCGCTTCGCTGAGGCAGCTCGAGAGATGGGGATCGCCACCATGTTCGGCGCCGAGATCGCGCCAACTCAGACGGCTCGGGCCTCTCGGGGACTACGCCCCGGGGGGCGACTTGTCCTCCTCGCCGACGGCACCCCCGGTTACGCCCGCCTCTCCCGCGCCCTCTCCCTCGGCCAACTCGCCGGATCGAAGGGCGCGCCGGTCTTCGAGTTGGAGGAGGTCGCCGAAACGGTCGCCGGTTCGTGTTGGGTGCTGACCGGTGGACGCAGCGGGCTCGTTCCCGGCGCGCTCATGACCGACGGTCCCGCGGCGGCGCGCGCCGAACTGGAGCGACTCGTTAGCGCTTTCGGTCGCGACCGGGTGCTCGTTGAGATCTGGGATCACGGCGATCCGATCGACCACCACCGCAACGACGCCCTGGTGGAGATCGCCCATCGGGTCGGTGTGGAGTGCGTCGCCGCGAACGACGTCGATCACGCCACCCCCGCCGATGCCGATCTCGCCGCGGTCGCCGCCGCCGTTGGGGCGCGCCGCAGTCTCGATTCGGCTGACCCGTGGTTGCCCGGGGGGATCGGCGCTCATCTGCGGTCAGGGGCGGAGCAGGCGAGACGGTTCGCGAGGTATCCGGGTGTGATCGAGCGCACTGTCGAGATCGCCCGAGCAGCCGCTTTCGATCTCTCCCTTGTCGCCCCGTCGCTCCCGCCATTCCCCTGTCCCGACGGACTCGACGAGATGGGATTCCTCCGTCGACTCACTGAGGAGGGCGGGCATCGCCGTTATGGCACTCGACCGTCTGGTGGAGAGGATCTCTCCCTCCGCGCTCGAGCCTGGTCGACGATCGATCGCGAGTTGGCGCTCATCGAACAACTCGGCTTCGCCGGCTACTTCCTCGTCGTCTGGGACATCGTCGACTTCTGCCGACGCAACGACATCTACTGCCAGGGCCGCGGCAGCGCCGCGAACTCGGCGGTCTGCTACGCGCTCGGCATCACCGCGGCCGACGCGGTCTCACTCGGGTTGTTGTTCGAGCGGTTCCTCTCCCCGCATCGCGACGGACCTCCCGATATCGACGTCGACATCGAGTCCGGCCGCCGCGAGGAGGTCATCCAATACGTCTACGAGCGTCACGGACGACACCACGCCGCGCAGGTCGCCAACGTCATCACCTACCGAACGCGGTCGGCGGTGCGTGACGCGGCCAAAGCACTCGGAGCCGAACCCGGACAACAAGACGCCTGGTCGCGGGAGGTCGAGCGCGGGGGTGGGCTCACCGCGACCGCCGAGGCCGGCACTTCGATCCCCGCCGAGGTGCTCGAACTCGCTGCTCGACTCCGCGGAGCGCCACGGCATCTCGGCGTGCATTCGGGGGGCATGGTCATGTGCGATCGGCCGGTCATCGAGGTGTGCCCCGTCGAGTGGGCCCGCGCTGAGGGGAGGTCGGTGCTCCAGTGGGACAAGGACGATTGCGCGGCTGCCGGCCTCGTCAAGTTCGACCTGCTCGGCCTCGGCATGCTCTCGGCCCTGCATCTCGCGGTCGACCTCATCGCTGAGCACCGCGGCTACGAGGTCGACCTCGCCACCATCCCCCAAGAGGACGAGGTTTACGCGATGCTCTGCCGGGCGGACACCGTCGGGGTGTTCCAGGTCGAGTCGCGGGCCCAAATGGCGACCCTGCCGAGGTTGAAGCCGCGACGGTTCTATGACCTGGTGGTCGAGGTGGCCCTCATTCGACCCGGGCCGATCCAAGGCGGCTCGGTGCACCCGTATATCCGTCGCCGCAACGGGCTCGAGCCGGTCACCTACCTGCATCCCCTGCTCGAGAACTCCCTCGCGAAGACACTCGGGGTGCCGCTCTTCCAAGAACAGCTCATGCAGATGGCGATCGACGTCGCTGGGTTCACCGCCGCCGAGTCTGACGAACTTCGTCAGGCGATGGGATCGAAACGATCGACGGTTCGCATGGAACGCCTCCGTGAACGCCTCTACAGCGGGATGGCCGAGCGCGGCATCACCGGGGAGGTGGCCGACGAGATCTACATGAAGATGCGCGCCTTCGCGAACTACGGCTTCCCCGAGTCGCACTCGGTGTCGTTCGCCTACCTCGTCTACGCCTCATCGTGGATCAAACACCACGAGCCGGCGGCGTTCTGCGCGGCGCTCATCAACGCTCAACCGATGGGGTTCTGGTCGCCGCACACCCTGGTGCGCGACGCCCGTCGCCACGGGGTCGAGGTGCGCACCCCTGACCTGCACGCCTCGCTGGCCGGGGCGACCCTCGAGGAGAACGGGTCGGTGGTGCGCCTCGGGCTGTCCTCGGTGCGGGGACTCGGTTCGTCGCTGGCCGAATCGGTCGTGGCTGAGCGTGAGCACGGCGGCGCGTTCACCTCGATGGAGGATCTCGTTCGACGGGTGCCCGACCTCGACCTCGCTCATCTCGAGGCCATGGCGACCGCTGGGGTGTTCGGGGAGGCCCTCGGTCTTGAGCGCCGTGAGGCGATCTGGACCGCGGGCGCGGCCTCGCGGAGTCGACCGGGGACCCTGCCGGGCATCGTCACCGGCGACCGGTCGCCGCGTCTGCCGGGAATGACCCCGGTGGAGGAATCCGTCGCTGATCTCTGGGCGACCGGGGTGTCACCCGATGGTCACCCGACGGTGTTCGTGCGGACGGAACTCGAGCGGCTCGGAGTGGTGACCGCCGAGGGGCTGCGTACCCATGAACCCGATCGCACCGTGGTGGTCGCCGGTGTCGTCACTCATCGACAGCGCCCGATGACAGCCAAGGGGACGATGTTCATCAACCTGGAGGACGAGACCGGTCTCGTGAACGTGGTCGTCTCGGTCGGTTGTTGGAAGCGTTACCGGTCGGCAGCCCGTTCAGCGGCGGCGTTGGTGGTGCGTGGCCGTCTCGAGCGAGCCGAGGGTGTCGTCAACATCGTGGCCGAGCGCATCGACCCACTGCCGGTGGTGGCGGGATCGCGAAGCCGGGACTTTCGCTGATTCAGCTCAGCCAGCGATAACGGGCACCTCAGCCATCGCCGCCGTTACCGAGCGAAGCCATTCGCTCGTCGCCTTGAGGCTGTCGGCTTCGAAGTGGTCTCGGCGTCCTACATCAACCCCATCGGTGCGATCGGGTGGTTCTTTATTGCTCGGCTATTCCGGCTCGATCCGACCGGCAACCGCTTTCTCTCGCATTACGACCGATTGGTCGTCCCAGTGTCGCGAGCGCTCACTCGTGTCTCAGCTAACACGTTTGGCCAGTCAGTGGTCGTGGTCGCCCGCCGTCGGCGCTGACCGGCTTCGGGAGTCGCGACGAGGACGGTTACCGTCGAGGCGTGATCGCGCCGGTTGACTTCCCGTCTGCTCGACCCGAGGGTTACGAATGGCTCGCTGACGAGGAGCCGTTCGACCCTGAGATCCACCTCGACATCGGTGAGCCGGAGTTCTCCCACACGCTCGCCGACTTCGGCTACTCCCCAGCCGACTGCGACGGTTTGGCCACGGATCTCGCCGCCACCGGGCCGTTCCGGATCCTGTCGGATCGAGGAGCCGAGGTCATGCTCGACTCGGCGCGTCGTCTGCGGGCCTTCACTCGGCGCGCGTCAACTCGGGTCGAGAACGCCGTGCGTGGGGGCTGCTATCGGTCGAAGTTTCTTCGCGACCTGTGCCTCAGCCCTGAGGTGACGGCAGCCATGTCGCGGCTCTACGGAGCGCCGGTCGCGCCTCATGCCATGCCGGTGCATCTTGGTCATCTCAATTTCGAGCCGACCGTGCTCACCGAGGCGGTCGACAAGTGGCACCACGACACCATCCCACTCGACTACGTGATGATGGTGAGCGATCCGGCGCGGCTCGCGGGCGGGCACTTCGAGTACTTCGTTGGCACGAAAGCCGAGATGGTCGATCTCGCCAGCCGTGGCGAGCGACCGCCCGCTGATCGCGTGGTGCGCTGTGAGTTCCCGGGCCCGGGATGGGCGGTCGGCCTTCACGGCAACATGGTGGTTCACCGCGGTGCCCCGCTCGACGAGCCCGGTGAGCGCATCACCATGGTGAACGCCTACGAGTCCCTCGATGTCGCACATGATCTGCAGTGCCGCACCCGCGACTTGATCGCCGTCGACGATCATGAGGTGCTCTTCGCCGAGTGGGCTCGTCACGTCGCGTGGCGGGCGCGTCATCGACTCGAGTTAGTCGAGCAGGAGGCGCCGTTCGGTCTCGATGCCGCCGGTGCGATCGCGATGCTCGAACGCGCGGTTGAGGATGTGCAGGCCGCGATCAACGACATGCGCGCTGGGTACCGCGACTCCGAGCACTACGAGCAGTGAGGCGTCGAATCAGTCGCCGGGTGTGTCGCGCAGACCGTCGTTGAAGATTCGAAACATCTCGTAGACCTCTTTGCAGGCCTGGCACACCGGCAGTTGACGCGGGTCTCTCGAGGGCACCCACACGTGGCCGCAGAGCGCCTCGAGCGGGGTGCCGTTGATGCGGGCTTCGAGCACCTTCGCCGCGGCGGTCTCACCCGGTTCGACCTTCACGATGTGGGCCACCTCCGGCTCACCGGTCTCCGTGACTTCCTCGGTCTCGGGAATTGTCTCTGCTGGAAGGGTTTCGAGGTCGGTCATCTCCGCCATGACCCTAGGTGAAAAGCCAACTTCCGGCTCCGACGGGCATGTCGGGAGATCTCGGGTTATGGTGAGGCGCGTGTACGGCCAGATGATTCTCGTCATCGCTCCTGCAGCGATCGCCATCGCGATCGCGGCAGTGGCCGCACGCGTCCCCGCTGTCGTACCCGTACGGGTGCGGCGCAGGCGGGGACGGACCATCGTCCGGTGAGGACGAGCCACCCCGCCCGCTGCTCCGACAGCGGGTGCTGTTGGAGGCCGACCCCGAGGAACGAACATGAACACTTCCACCGATACCGACGCCGAATCAGGCGACGCGGACACACCTGCGGCGACATCAACGAGGCCGACCACGGGTTACGCCCTCGCTGTTGAGGCTCGCGCCGACACCGACGCGTTCGGGCATCTCGTCGCCGCCGTGTCGGGCCTCGGTGCTGACATCCGTCGCACCTCGAGCGATGGGGATACCCGACAGATGCTCATCGCCTGTTCGGGCACCGATCATCAGATTGCTGTGCGCGCGACCCTGGCGGGAGTCGACGGGGTCGAGCTCATCTCGCTACAGGACGCGACCTTCGCCCTGCACGAGTCCGGGAAGATCCGGGTGCAGCCGACCGCGCCGCTCGACGGCCCCGACGATCTCGCCATGGCCTACACCCCGGGGGTCGGCCGGGTGTCGACCGCCATCGCCGAGGAGCCGTCGAGTGTGTGGCACTTGACCGGACGTTCGAATGCCGTCGCGGTGTTGTCGAATGGCACCGCGGTGCTTGGCCTTGGCGACATCGGACCTGAGGCGGCGATGCCGGTGATGGAGGGCAAGGCGGTGCTCTTCAAGCAGTTCGCTGATGTCGACGCCTACCCGGTGTGCGTTCAGGCGCCGACGGTCGACGAGATGGTGGCGATCGGCGCTGCTCTCGCCCCGACCTTCGGAGGGATCAACCTTGAGGACATCAAGGCTCCCGAGTGCTTCGAGATCGAGCGTCGCCTCCAGGAGATGCTCGACATCCCTGTCTTCCACGATGACCAACACGGAACCGCCATCGTCGTGCTCGCTGCGGTGATGAACGCCGCCAAGGTGATCGGCCGCGATCTGTCCGAGCTCCGGGTGGTCGTGGTCGGCACGGGGGCGGCGGGAGTGGCTTGCTCGCGTCTGCTTGACGAGTCGGGTGTCGCCGACATCATCGGCGTCGATTCCAAGGGTGTGCTCTCAGCCGACCGTGAGGGGCTCGGTCCGACGAAGCAGTGGTTCGTCGATCACGGCAACCGAAGCGGTGTCTCGGGTGGGGTGCGTGAGGCGCTGGCCGGTGCTCATGTGCTGCTCGGGCTCTCAGGGCCCGGCGTGATCGAACCCGAATGGCTCGGCGATATGGCCGAGAACGCGATCGTGTTCGCGCTCGCGAACCCGGTGCCCGAGATCATGCCGGAGCTCGTTCCGAGAAACGTCGCGGTGATCGCGACTGGACGGAGCGACTATCCGAATCAGATCAACAACGTCCTCGCCTTCCCAGGCGTGTTCCGAGGCCTGCTTGACGTTCGCGCCACGAAGGCGACCGATGGGATCAAGGTGGCGGCGGCCACGGCTCTCGCGGCGATGGTGCCCGAGCCGACCGCTGACCGGATCATCCCGGGTGCCTTCGATGAGGGGGTCGCCGAGGTTGTCGCCTACGCCGTGGCCCGAGCGGCCGAGGCGGAGGGTCTCGTCCGAGATCCGGCGTGAGCGTCGCACGAGTGTGATGATCCTGATCGATCAGGCACGCTGGTGGTTTCGAGATCGACGCTGGTGTCATCTCGTGAGCGACCGCGATCTCGACGAACTACACGCCTTCGCCGCAGCGAACGGCATCCCCGAACGTGGTTTCCAAGGTGATCACTACGACATTCCTGAGGAGTACCGAGACGGGTTGATCGCGGCCGGTGCTGTTGAGGTGCCGAGTGTCGAGTTGGTGCGACGGTTGCGTGCAGCGGGGCTCCGCCTCAGCCCGGCGGAGCGGCGCCGACGCGTCGCGGCCAACGGTCATCGACCATCGGAGTGACCGTGTCGGGGCCGAGCACCAGCCAGTCGAGGAGGGTGACCCCAGCGACGGCGCACGACACGTCGAGCAGGTGACCCGATCCGGGCATCACCGAACCGGTCGGGTCGATCGTGGCGACCACGATCTGCTCGGTCGGGTGGCGGCTGAGACCGAGGGCGTGCTGCGCTGACTCCGCGAGGGTGATCACCGTGTCGAGGTGTTCGCCGATCGCCTCGATCGACCGTTCGTCGTCGGTTCCGTCGATCGCGACCATGCCGACGCCGCGTCTCCAGCGATCGAGCGTCAGCACGATCGTCTCGGCGCGAAGGGGACGTCCGATCACGAGCGACAGCGCGGCGATGGCCTCGCCACGGGAGTCGATCGGGTCGACTCCGGCGGTTGGCACATCGTCAGGATCGATGCCGGCGAGCATCCGCTCGACGGGCGAGGGGTGATGGCGGTTGGGTGATCCGCCGGTGGTCGGGCTCAAGGTGGCTCCTCTCGTTTGGCCCGCGGGCCACTGGAGGGGAGGTCGGTCCGGCCGAACCTAGGGAGGGGGTGCGACGGTACCCTCGGCCCGTAGTGTCCTCACCCGCTCGCACCGCTCAGACCGCCCCCGCGGCGGAGCCTCCGGCCGCCGGAGGAGTGCGAGGTATACGCGATACGCGCTGGGATCATCTGGCCGACATCTTGCGCGATCGACGACGCGGTCTCTCGCTCGCGATCGCGACGGGGCTCGTGTGGACCGTCGGGAAGATCTCTGTTCCTCTCCTTACCCGTGAGGCCATTGATCGAGCGATCGACGTCGGTGGTTCAGCGCTCAATTGGGCACTCGTCATCGTTCTCGCCGGAGTCCTCACCGGTTCGCTGACCGCGGCTCGGCGTTATCTCGCGTTTCGGGAGAGCCGCATGGTGGAGATGATCCTGCGGGGCCGGATCCACGACCACGTGCTCGGCCTCCACCCCGGCTACCACGACACGGCGCAGACCGGACAGTTGATGAGTCGGATGTCGAGCGACCTCAACCAGGTCCAGATGTTCGTCGTGATGCTGCCGCTCACGCTCTCCCATCTCGCCCTGATCGCTGGGGTCTCGGTGGTGCTCCTCATCACCGATCCGCTCCTTGCCCTTGTCACCCTCGTGCCGTTGCCGTTCATCAACCTGACCGCGCGTCGCTTCTCGAACGCCATCCACCCAGCGGTGCTCGCCGTCCAATCCGAGCAGGCGCAACTGTCAACGGTTGTCGAGGAGTCGGTTGCTGGGGTTCGCGTCGTGAAGGGGTTCGGCGCGGAGCGGGTGCGGATGGAGGCGCTCACCACCGAGGCTGACGACATCCGAGAGGTGTCGATGCGCGCCGCGCGCATTAGGGCCCGATTCCTGCCGGTCATGGAACTGTTGCCGTCGCTCGGCCTCGTCGCCGTGCTCGGCCTCGGCGGCCTGCGGGTGCTCGACGGGAGCCTGACGATCGGCGAGCTCGTGGCGTTCAACTTCTTCGTCACGTTGCTCGTGTGGCCGCTTCGTTCGATCGGCATGACGGTCGCGTTCGCTCAGCGCGCCGCCGCCGCGCTCGAACGGGTGCACGAGGTGCTCGACGTCGCCCCAGCGATCGCCGATCCGCCTGAACCGGTGGCCCTGCCGATTGGCGGTGGAGCGGTGCGTTTCTCGTCAGTGACCTTCGGCTACTCGGACTCGTTGGTGCTCGACGGTTTCGATCTCGAGATCGCCGCGGGTGAGTCAGTCGCGGTGGTCGGGGCGACCGGGTCCGGCAAGTCGACGGTCGCCCGTCTCCTGCTGCGTTTCTATGACCCGAGTTCGGGATCGATCACCATCGACGGGGTCGACCTCCGCGATCTGCGGGTGGACGATGTCCGTCGAGCCGTCGGGATCGTGTTCGAGGACACGCTGCTGTTCAACGACACGGTGTCGGCGAATATCGCCTTCGCCGTTCCCGGACTCGACCCGAGGGCTGATCTCGAGAGGATCCGTTCCGCCGCGCGGGCCGCCGGAGCAGACGAGTTCATCGAGCGGCTTCCCGAGGGTTACGACACGGTGCTTGGCGAGCGCGGATTCTCCCTATCGGGGGGCCAGCGTCAGCGCATCGCGATCGCCCGGGCGGTGCTCGCCGACCCGAGGGTGCTCGTGCTCGACGACGCGACGAGCGCGGTCGACCCGTCGAAGGAACACGAGATCCGCTCGGCGATGGGGGTCGTGATGCGCGATCGGACGACGATCGTCATCGCGCACCGACCCGGCACGGTCGCCATGGCGGACCGGGTGATCCTCGTCGACGGGGGCCGGGTCGCGGCGTCGGGCACCCATGCCGAGTTGCTCGAGTCGAACGCGCGTTATCGAGAGGTGCTCGCGGCCGACTCGGCGCGATCGGCGGCGGGGGGCGCGAGCTGATGTGGGGCGGGGGAGCGGTCGCTCCGGAGGATCGTCTCGACGGCGCCGCGACCCGTCGAGTGATTCGCCGCGCGGCTCGCCTCGGCCGCCCATTTCGACGGACGATGCTCGGTGCGGTCGGTTTCGTGGCCATGGCCACGTCGGCGACGATCGCTGGGCCGTTGCTGGTGCGCCACGGCATCGACGCGGGAATCAGGGTGGGTGATCGCGGCCAACTGGGTGTCGCGATCGTCGGCTACCTGGTGGTGGTCATGATCGCTTTCTTCGGATCTCGCGGTCAGTACCTGTTGGTGAACCGCGCCGGGGAGGGCTTCTTGCGCGAGTTACGCCTCCGGCTTTTCGCTCATATTCAGCGGCAGTCGCTCGGCTTCTTCGATGAGAACAAAGCCGGCGTGTTGGTGGCGCGCATGACCGCCGACATCGAGTCGATGTCGGAGCTCGTCCAGTGGGGCTTGCTCCAGTTCGTGTCGGCGGGAATCCTGCTGGCGGTCGCGTTGGTGGTGCTGCTGTCGCTGTCGTGGCAGCTCACCCTGGTCGCGCTTCTCGTGTTGCCGGTGATCGTGATCGCCTCGATCAAGTTCCAGCGGGATTCGAACCAGGCGTACCTCGGTGTTCGTGAGCGAGTTGGGGAGAACCTCTCGTCGATCCAAGAGAATCTCGCTGGTGTTCGGGTCATCCAAGCCTCGGCGCGGGTACCCGAGCAGCGCCGTCGGTTCGGCGAGTCGAATCGCTCGCTCTTCGACGCGCATCTGCACAGTGTCCGCGTGTCCACGTGGTACTTCGGCCTCGTTGAGCTCGCCGGGGTGGTCGCGACCGCTCTCGGGCTGGCCGCCGGAGGCTGGCTCGTCGCCAACGGATCGGTGTCGGTCGGAACGGTGGTCGCCGTCGTGTTGTTGCTCGCGAGCCTGTTCGAACCGGTCCAGCAGTTGTCGCAGCTCTACAACACGGTTCAGTCAGCTGGGGCCTCGCTGCACAAGATGTTCGCCATCCTCGATACCGAACCCGATGTGGACGAGCGGGTCGGAGCGAGCGATCTGCCTGCGACCGGGGATCTGGTGGTCGATGCCGTCACGTTCGCCTACCCCTCGACCGCGACACCGGCGCTTCGTGATGCCTCGCTGACGATCGCCGATGGTGAGCGCATCGCCCTGGTCGGCCCGACCGGTGCGGGAAAGTCGACGCTCGCGAAGTTGATCGCGAGGCTCTACGACCCCGATGCCGGCACGATCTCGCTCGGCGATCGCGATCTTCGCGACGCGACAATGCGAAGCCTTCGCGACCGCATCGTCGTGGTGCCACAGGAGGGGTTCCTGTTCAACGGGACGATCGCCGACAACTTGCGGCTCGCCCGCCCGACCGCTGATGACGCCGAGTTGCGTCGGGCTCTCGATCGCATCGGGGCGCTCGAGCACATTGACGCCTTCCCTGAAGGGCTTCACACCGAGGTGCGAGAACGCGGTTCGCGTCTCTCGGCCGGTGAACGTCAACTCGTGTCGCTCGCTCGGGCAGCGTTGGTCGATCCGGCGGTGCTCGTGCTCGACGAGGCGACCTCAAATCTTGATCCGGGCACTGAGGCGACGGTGGAACGTGCGCTCGAGCGGTTGATGGAGGGCCGCACCGTTGTCGTCGTCGCCCATCGACTCTCCACGGTGCAACGCGCCGACCGGGTGGTTGTGTGCGACGGGGGTCGCATCGTCGAGGTCGGCACCTGGGACGAGTTGGCGGCCCGTGACGGCGGGCGTTTCGCAGCGCTTGTCGCAGCTTGGCGTGCCGATCAGCCGGTCGGCTGAGCGGTCACGCCGGGTCGAGCACCAGCACGAACTCGATGAGGCCGTCGGGCTCAACCCGGATACCCGTGATCGACGGGTCCGTGATGCCGAAGTCGGTGAAGACGACGGGGACAGAGCCGAGCACACCGAGGCGCCCATCGGTGATTCGGGCCTCGACAGCTACCTCGACGGGCAGGGTGACCCCGCGAAGGGTGAGGTCGCCGGCGACGGTTGCCGTGACGGAAGCCCCCTCAGCGGCTTCAACTCCGAGCTCTGTCGGAGCGGTAAG
>Ga0222715_10004826_pt1 | contig 11583 bp, 9 predicted proteins | sample C33_9DmetaG_FD_165056 | JGI IMG/M metagenome (GOLD analysis project Ga0222715, IMG submission 165056) | Estuarine water microbial communities from San Francisco Bay, California, United States - C33_9D | ecosystem: Environmental > Aquatic > Marine > Unclassified | place: USA: California...
CAGAAGAATTTACAGAAATTTTCACAGGAGATGACGAGGATGCATTTGAAAGGTTACAAAGCGTGCAGACTACAAACGGCCGTGCACTAATTGCAGATCCTACTTTTAAAGCTAAGTACGATACTGTATTGAATGGAGGTAGCCATTCCTACGGATCGAGAACATATACCTGGACTAGAGAAAACCCTATAGCACAACACCCAGAAGCCCCGGTAGTGGACTACCTCAAAAAGCAATTTTCAATCTATGGACTTACTTTTGAAGAAGCAACTTTAGGACAAAACGAAGTTAGAATTAAAGTCAACGGTACTGATAGAGAAAAAGTATTTGATTTAAATTGCTTTACAGCACAAGGTTCTCGAGCCGAGACATACGATATAATGGATTATATAGTTGAAAACGGTAAATTACCGGGTAGTTAATATAGTAAGAAATGGCAAGTAATTATACAACAAAAACACTACCCTACCTAGACACCAGACCAAAATCTGGAGCAAGTATTCCTTCTGGGGAAAAGGCTAATGCTGTTTATATTGCTAATTATCTTAAATCTCAAGGATATACAAAAGCCGGAGCACAAGCCGTTCTTGCTAATGTAAATAGAGAAAGTTCTTTTAATCCTGCAATCCTTGAAAGAGGTGTTGGAGGATCTTCAGATATAGGAGGAACAGGCGGATACGGTCTCATCCAGTGGACAGGACAAAAAACAGCTGATGGAAAGTTAAGAAGAAGAGGTAAGCTTGAAAAAGCAGCAAATTTTAATGTTGCTACAAGAGATAGTTTAGATTTTCAAACCAAATATCTAGTTAGTGAAGTAGCAGGAAAAGCTATAGCAACTACTTTAAAAACAGAACAAGATCCTGTAGCTGCTACCTTAGACTTACTATTCTTAGATATTAGACCTGGCTCAGCTATCAGAGTAAAAGATTCTATAAAAAATGGACAGACTCCTTCTGCAGATGATATAAAGAGAGTACAGCGTAGAGTTGATGCTATATGGGAAGTACAGTCCATTGTTGATGAAGTATATGGAGATTCACCTCTAGGAGATAACACAGGCTCAGCTCCAACAGCTACTGGAACAGGAGGTTCTACAGCTACTACTCCTAATTCTGCTAATGCAGATACAGTTAATGCTCAAAGTAATGCCATCCAATCGTCTACTGGAATACCAGCAATAGACCAAGAACCTATTTACACTAAAGATAGTTTTGTCCGTAATACAGCTCAGCATTTTAAGAAAATGTTAAGTGGGTTTGTAGCTTTTAGACTAAAAAATGTAGAAGAAAAAGACACAGGTGTACTAGATAATGATGATTTAAATGAATTCTGGATACCTTTATTTGTAATTTTAGACATTTATAATCAATACGTAAGTCTTTTAGACGGAACTACAGAACCTCAAAAAGGGTCTAATACACCTGGAAGAAAATTAACTCAATTTTACACCGGATATCAAGATAAAGATATATCAAAAAAAGAATATGAAAAAAAATGCAAATTTTTAACTAATGAAATGCATTTTTCGATAGATCCTATGGTATGTATACTACCTAAACCTTTATCTAATATTACTTTATATGATAGTAAAGGCCTGGTAGTACCGTGGACTGATAATTGGGTTCTTTCTGATGAACAGTTTTATGCTCCCGGTCTTGTATATAAAAACGGATTTCATAAAAATGTACTTGAAGCGTTTGAAAGAGGGTTAATAAGAGGTAGTACAGACGATATACTCAATATACTTATTTCTTGCCAGTTTCTACAAGACGAATTAGACAAAATTGTAAAAAGCTCTTCTGATTCAGATCAAAACGAAGGTAATGATATGGTTTCTTTTATGAGAACTGTATTAACTGCTTGTAATGAATCTATGGGGAGTATAAATGATCTAGACACGTTTTACGATGAGAAGGACGATTTATTTTATGTAATTGATCGAAAAGTAACTCCTCCTTTACGTAATTTTATTCCAACTATTAGTTTAACCGGTATCCGATCTATAGTTTCTAAATTATCTATAGAAAGTAAGATAGGTTCTAATATAGCTAACATGATATCTGTTGCAGCTCAAGGAACAGGTGGGCATACTAAAGATAATATAGCTCCATTGCTTGAGTGGAATAGAGGACTACTTGATAGGCACATAATTCATAAAGCTCAAAAAAATGACGAAAATGGCCAGCAAGTAGAAAAAAGAGAAACACCAGAAGATGAGAGATTAAAAAAATGGACCATTGCCTACTACGCTTTCTGGGAAGAATTTAACGGGAACTCAGGTTTCTGGGCAGATGATGGGGATTACGATAAAAAAGCAATTGCTAATATTAAAGGATACCATAAAGAATTTTGTCAAAAATGGGTGGTAGACAAAAGAAGTAAAGATCCTAATGATCCTGTACCTGCACCAGGTGTTATACCTATTGAACTTTCTTTTACTATGATGGGTATAGGAGGATTGAAAATTGGTCAAGCATTTTTAGTTGAAGAAGGACTTTTACCACAGCAATACTCAGATAACTTTGGATTTATAATCACAGGAATTTCTCATAATATACAAGACGGAAAGTGGACTACAGATGTAAAAACTCAATTTTACTCTACCCGAAAACCAACAGCCGAAGAAATAGCTTACTTTAAAGAAAAATACGGTGCAAGTACTAAACCTTATAAATCTACTTCTACTACAGGTTCTAGCACTGGCGGAGGATCATCAGCACCGGTAGTTACGGAAGGTCAAACTGTATTTACTTCCCCTGATCTATACATACCTCCTAACGGAAGAGTAACATATCGATCTGATATTTCAAAACAGAAACGCCCAGTACCGGTTCAAAAAAAGCTAATGGATATAATGGCCCAAGCTGCAGAGGAATGTAATGTTAAAGTAAGTATTACTTCTGCGGGTAATGTGCCAAGGCCTCAACGAGATACAGCTTTATTTGCAGGAAATGGTAGAAACAATGTTAATTCACTAGGAAGCGTTAGACACGATAACGGATTTGCAGCAGATATTAAAATATACGACAGTAGTGGCCAATTGCAAAATGTTTCAGAGGCAGTTACCCCGGTAGCGTTACAGTTTTTTAAAGCTATAAGAAGATTAGGTGTACATTGTATAGGAACGGGCAATAACTACATGGGCGGAGTTACAGCTCATATTGATATATGTGCTGGAAACTCTAAAACAGGTACAATAAAAACTAATTTTACAGCGCCCGAAAAAGGACCAGTTTCTTCTTGGCTTAGACAATTTATGAAAGATACTAGAACTGCACTCAATGCCCCATCAGGTACAGCAGGAGGACAAAGCTTTAAATGTTACGATTAATATGTATTTACCAAAATCTCAATATAAAATAGTTAAGCAAACTGATTTATCCGACAATACAGTATTGTTGAAAAATGCAGCAGGTGAAGAAATAAGCCAAAATGTAGATGTAATTTTAACATCTTTTGGTACTATTTTTGATAAAAAAGGTATTGATTTTGATAAAGGAGATTTTTCTAATGCAACACAGCTTTTCATAGAAGAATTTGATGAAGACGTAGATAGAGATACAGAAGACAATCCAACATTATCTTCTAGTGATAGAACTGTTGCACTAAAACTTCCTCCTACTAGTGAAGATCGAAAAAAAGGAGTAATGCAAAGATGTTTCTACAAGAATAAATGTACCGGAAAATTAAAAGAAATTTCTAAAGTACAGCTTTTAAATCTAGCTCGTACACCTGATAAGTGTGTACAGCTTGCCACAATGAACTGGCTAATAAAAGGTCCTGCAAAAGACCAGACAATTAAAGGGTATGTTTTAGAAGGAGTAGAGTCTAGAAATAAAAGATCATTAGAAGAATTAAAAAAAATTATGCCTGGAGTGGAAGCCATAGTAAAGTCCCCTTTAGAGTACGTTGATGATACATTTATACCAACAGGAAAAGAAATTAAACCTCAAGATAAAGATATAGTTATACCTTCCCCAGGGAAAAGGTTGTAGATACGAAATATTTTCGTATATTATAAAAAAGGTTATTAATAAGTGTTTTATTTACTAGAGTCTCAAGAACAGCTTCAATGGTTAGAAAACCAGGTACAGAGTCCGCTTTATGTGGATGTAGTAAGTACTAATGATTATTTCCATTCTAAATTAACTTCAACAGTTGGAGTATATGTTAGACCTATACACGATACTCAAGGATATTTTATTCCTATTTCTCATGATGATGGACTTAATGTAGAAAAAGACCGTGTCTATGATGTTCTTTTAAAAGCAGAGAAACTATATACATTAAATAAGAAAACTCTTCTATACCACTTTAATTTACAGAGAGCAATAGACATATCGTTAGTATATTCTATAAATCTTTATAAGAAATTAGAGTATTCTAGTTTAAATAATACAATAGACTGGTATTATCGTAAGTACAGTGAAAAAATAGATATCAACAAGCTTATTCCTATCAGTAAATTGTACGAAAGGTGCGAAGATATTTACAATCAGGTAAAAGACAGTATCGAATTAGAAATACCTGACGGTTTTGATTTTTATAATAAGATTGCAACTAATGTATTTTACTTGTTAGAGCAGAAGGGTGTTGGAATAATTTACGACGGGTTTAATAAGATGTTTAAGCCTAAAAATCCTCTGTATAATACATATAATAACGTAGTTTATACCGATTACAACCTATATAACAGCACATCTAGACCTACAAATACGTTTAATTCAGTTAATTTTGCTGCAATTCCTAAAACTCCAGAGCATAGAAAGTGCTTTAAACCGCAAAATGATTTTTTTGTAGAATTTGATTTTGATGGATACCACTTGAGATTACTAGCCGATCAGTTAAACTACCCGTTAACGGACGAATCTGCTCACAAACAACTAGCAAAGCAGTATTTTGGTAAAGACGAAATAACAGATGAAGAATACAACAAAGCAAAGCAAATTAATTTTCATGCCATTTATGGAAAAATACCTGAAGAGTATAAAAATCTTAAGATATTCAAAGAAATACAGGAGTATATAGATGCTATGTGGAAAAGCTTTAAAGAAACTGGATATGTGTTTAATCCTCAATCAGGAAAAGCTTTTAACAGCAACCTAGAAGATATGAACCCAGCCAAGCTAATGAATTATATGATGCAATCGTTGGAGACTTCAAATAATATCATTATATTAAAAGATATATTAAAGTATTTAAGAAATAAAAAATCTTTTATCACTTTATATACCTACGATGCCGTTTTATTTGATTTTAGTAAAGAGGATGGCAAAGAAACTTTAGAAGAAATACAAAAAATAATGGAAAATCAGGGGAAATACCCTGTAAAATTTAAATATAGCACTAACTTAATGTTATAGAACAGCACAACTATTTATATATGATAACAAATGTAACAAGACCTAAGTTCGATTACGACATCGAACCTTTTTTTACCAGCGAGGATATGAGTAATAAGCTGTTTTGTACTTTTTCTACTGAACAAAGTCTAGAAGAAGTATTAACTACTATACAGGAGAAGTATAAAATTATCTATAATAAAATCTTTGTACTTTATTCGAAAAGTCAAGATGAGTATATATGTACCTATAATGTTGATTTTGGTAATATTGGTACTTTTTTAGATAATACCATTTTAGTACATAGAAAGAAAGAAACAAATACTCTCTACACAATTAATGCTTTAAATACATTAATTAAAGACTTGAATGACGGTGTACTAGATACAAACTACCGAATCAACTGGCCTGATTATAAAAACTGCATTCTCCTTACTAAAGGCCCAGAACTTAAGAGAGTAAATACTAAGTTATATAAAATTATTGAATTATAGTTGGTTCTTTAATTTTTTCTTCTTAAATTAATAATAAGTTATATTTTTAAATTAGTTATATATGGACATTAATGCTATCCGCGCAAAATTAGATGCGTTAAACAACAACGGTCAACAGAAAGAAAAGACCGACTATTCCGAAATTTTTTGGAAACCTGAACTAGGTAAGCAAACAATACGAATTGTACCTTCTGCTTACGATCCTGCTATGCCATTTAAAGAATTAAAGTTTCATTACGGTATTGGAAAATACCCGATGATCGCTTTATCTAACTTTGGTAAGCAAGACCCAATCGAGGAGTTTGTAAAAGAGCTTCGTAAAACTAACGATAAAGACAACTGGTCTTTGTCTGGTAAGATTTCTCCTAAAACTCGTATCTTTGCTCCTGTTGTAGTAAGAGGAGAAGAAGAAAAAGGAGTTCGCCTTTGGGGATTTGGTATAACTATTTACAAAGCACTTTTGGCTCTAGCCGAAGATGAAGATGTAGGAGATTACACCGATGTACTTAACGGATGGGACTTGGTAGTAGAACAAGCTCAAGGTAATCCTTACCCAACTACTACTGTTCGAATTAAACCAAAACAAACACCTCTATCTGATGATAATAATCAAGTAGATACTTGGCTAAAAGAACAGCCAAACCCAGCTGATTCATTCACTCAGTATGATTATGAGTTTATCAAAAAACAATTGCAGAATTACTTAGATCCTAACTCAGTTGAAGAAGATTCACCTGCTGCATTGCCAGGAGGTACAGATAATGATCTTCCTACTAGTCTCGGTACAAATAAAACAGATTTTACTTTAGAGACTGCTACTGTTGGGAATAAAGGAACTGTAGATAAATTTGATGACTTATTTAACGAGTAATGGCGAAAAAGAAAGAAGTTCAAGAAAAAGCAACTGAAGCTGTAAGAAAATCCTTTAATCTTAGTAATTTTAAAAAGAAAAAAGGATTTTCTAACTCCTCAGTGAAATTTAAAGAGCAAGGATGGATTCCTTTATCTAAAGCCTTCCAGGATATAACTTCCTTACCCGGTATTCCTACCGGTCATATCACTCTTTTGCGTGGACATAGTGATACGGGCAAAACAACTGCCCTATTAGAAGCTGCGGTGAATGCTCAAAAAATGGGCATTCTCCCGGTCTTCATTATTACTGAGATGAAATGGTCTTGGGAACATGCAAAAGAGATGGGGCTAGAGTTTGAGGAAGTAAAAGACGAAACCGGAACTGTAGTTGATTACGAAGGACATTTTCTTTACGCCGATAGAGGTGGTTTAAATACTATTGAAGATGTAGCAGTTTACATTGCCGATCTTATGGATGAGCAGGCAAAAGGTAACCTACCTTATGATTTATGTTTCTTCTGGGATAGTATTGGTTCAGTACCTTGCGATTTATCTGTTCGTTCTAATAAGAATAATAACGAATGGAATGCTGGTGCGATGTCGACTCAATTCGGTAATAACTTAAATCAAAAGATTCTTTTATCTCGTAAAGAGAACTCTCCTTACACTAATACTATGGTTGCTATCAATAAGGTTTGGACTATGAAACCTGAATCACCAATGGGACAACCTAAGTTACAGAACAAAGGAGGTATGTCTATGTGGTATGATGCTACTTTAGTTATTACTTTTGGTAATATTACTAACCCAGGTACTTCTAAGATTAAAGCTATCAAAGACGGACTTCAAGTAGAGTTCGCTAAACGTACAAACGTACAAGTAGAAAAAAACCATATAGGCGGAGTGCAGTCTAGAGGTAGAGTTGTGATGACTTCGCATGGATTTATACCAGATGATAAACGTGCTATTGATAATTACAAAAATGAGCATAAAGATCATTGGTTAAAGCTTGTTGGAAGTATTGACTTTGACTTAATCGAAGAAGGAGATTTAGAAGAAGAAACTATAACTCCTAATATTCTAGATTAATGACAGGTTATAGAGATATTCTCAAAAACCTTAAAGAAACCCCACCAAGAGAATTGAACGATCACATCCTAGTGATCGATGCTATGAATATGTTAATTCGTAGCTTTTCTCTTCTCAAAGCGATGAACCCATCAGGTACACATATCGGAGGCCTGGTGGGATTTCTTCGCTCATTAGGGTACGTTACCCGTATTTTTGATCCAACTAGAGTTATTGTAGTATGGGACGGTAAAGGTGGATCTGGCAATAGACAAAATATTGATCCTAACTATAAAGCACAACGTGCAACAGCCAGAATCACCCATTGGGGACTTTATGATACTAGAGAAGAAGAACAAGAAGCACTAATTAATCAGCTTTTAAGAGTACAGGACTATTTGGACTGTCTTCCATTACAGCAAATAGTAATGGAAAAGCTAGAAGCAGATGATATAATTGCGTATCTTGCTAAACAAGCTTCAGGTAATAATAAGAAGGTTACTATAGTATCATCTGATAAAGATTTCTTACAACTGGTAGATAATAATATAGAGGTGTATGCTCCGGTTAAAAAGAAAACCTTTGACAGAAGTAATATTATAGAAGAGCTTAAAGTCTTACCAAAAAACTACAACATAGTAAAAGCACTACTGGGAGATAACTCAGATAACTTACAAGGAGTAAAAGGACTAGGTATAAAAACTATAATTAATGAATTCCCAGAGCTTATTAGTAAAAGTACAACTCTGGAATACGTGTATAAGGTAAGTGAGTCTAAATTAGACGATAAAAAGATATTTCCTAAAATTATTCATAACTGGGATCGTGTAGAAACTAATTTTAAATTAATGGATTTACATGAGACGGCGTTGGATACTAAAGAAAAAAATCATATATTAGATATAATAAAGAGCAATATACCCGACCTTCAATCAGGGGCGTTTTTACACCTTTTAGATCAAGATAAGATCGAAGGTATTACAAAAAATACAGAAGGTTGGTTAGAAAATTTTAGAGGTTTAACGGTTTTTAAAAAATAAGTTATAGATGACATTAAAGGCATTGAATCAGTATGGAAAAGGTTTCCAGCTGAAAGTATTGGGCTCATTGCTTACAGACAAAGGTTTTTTATTAAATGTAAGAGACGTACTCCGTGAAGATTATTTTGACTCAGATGCACATAAGTGGATTATCAATCAGATAGTCTCATACTTTGATAAGTATCATACTACTATTACTATGGATGTTCTTAAGGTAGAACTCCAGAAAGTAGATAATGATATTTTACAGGTTGCTCTTAAAGAAGAACTTCGTAACTCCTATCAAGCATCTCAAGATGACCTAGAATACGTACAAGAAGAGTTTACAACCTTCTGTAAGAATCAAGAGATGAAACAGGCTATTTTAAATTCTACCGATCTGTTAAAAGCCGGCGATTTCGATGGTATTAGAAACACTATCGAAAAAGCTATGAAAGCTGGTATGGATAAAAATATTGGACATGAATATAATAAAGATATTGAGACTCGTTATCGAACTGACTACCGTCCTACTATTCCTTCTCCTTGGCCTATTCTTAATGATGGTATTCAAGGAGGATTTGGGCCTGGGGACCTGGCTATTGTTTTTGGTAATCCTGGTGGGGGTAAGTCATGGACTATGGTGGCTATTGCTGCTCATGCTGTTAAGCTTGGTTATAAAGTCAACTATTACACTCTTGAGCTCGGGGAAGATTACGTTGGTAAGCGATTTGACTGCTATTTTACAGGGTACTCTATTGATGAGGTTAATAAACATCGGCAAGAAGTACAAAAAGTAGTTGATAACTTAAAAGGAAAACTTATTGTAAAAGAATATGCTCCTAAGAATGCCACAGTAAATACAATTAAGTCCCATATCCAGAAATGTATAGATATGGAGCATAAACCAGATCTAGTAGTTATTGATTATGTTGATTATTTACGAGCACCTTCCAAAGGTAAGTTTGCCGAACGTAAAGATGAAATCGATGATGTCTTTATAGCAACTAAAGGTCTAGCTAAAGAATTAAAAATACCAATCCTTACCCCATCTCAGGTTAACCGTATGGGGGCTAAAGACTCGGTTATTGAAGGAGATAAAGCTGCTGGGTCTTATGATAAAATGATGGTAGCAGATATATGTCTATCACTTTCTAGACAAAAAGAAGACAAAGTATTAGGAACCGGACGCGTTCATGTTATGAAAAACCGATACGGACAAGACGGTATGACTTACAATGTTAAAATGGATACTAATAACGGTCATATTGAGTTTGAAGGTAAGGTTAATCTCGACGAACAGTTAAATTCTACACAAGGTCCAATCTTTAATCTTTCAAGAGAAAAAATGTCGGAATTATTTGATAAAAAGTAAAATATATATGCTATTTATGGAAACATCTCCAATAGCATCTATAGCTTAACCTGGGGATTTTTTTTGTCTAATCTATTAATTTAATTTAAAAATGAGTTTACTTAACGAACGCGTAGTTTATAAACCTTTCGAATACCCAAAAGCATTTGATTTTTGGCTTAAGCAGCAACAAGCACATTGGCTTCACACAGAAGTACCTATGTCACAAGACGTATCTGATTGGGCTAGTAATTTAAAAGATCATGAAAAAAATGTGATAGGAGGGATATTAAAAGGTTTTGCGCAAACTGAAACTATTGTTAATGATTACTGGTCTACATTGGTAACTAAGTGGTTCCGTAAACCAGAAATTATAATGATGGGAACTACGCTAGGTTCAAGTGAAACTATACATGCTGAAGCATATTCATTATTAAACGAACAATTAGGATTAGATAATTTTGCTGAGTTTTTAGAAGATGAAGCTACTATGGCTAAAATTGAAAATCTTATGAATGTAAGAGATGGTCATGATGGTACTCCTAATTGGCACGATAGAGCTAAATCATTAGCCATCTTCTCAGCCTTTACCGAAGGAGTTAACTTATTTTCTTCATTTGCGGTTCTTCTTTCATTTAAAATGAGAAACCTTCTAAAAGGTGTAGGACAGATTGTGGAATGGTCTGTACGAGATGAATCTCTACATTCAGATGCTGGATGCTGGCTATTTAGAACTCTTATGGAAGAACATCCAGAATTTAAAACTCCTGAATTAGTTGCTGATATCGAAGAAGCTGCAAAAACAGCTCTTCAATTAGAGTTTAATTTTATTGATAAAGTATTTGAAATGGGTGATCTTGAAAATTTAGGTAAAGAAGAGCTTAAGAATTTTATTCGCCATAGAGTAAACACAAAAATGTCGGATCTGGGATTAAAACCTATCGTACCAGCCGATCAAATTGATAAAGGAGCATTAAAAACTATGAAATGGTTTGATGCCGTTATTGCAGGTAAGCAACACACAGACTTCTTTGCCAGTCGAGTAACTAATTACTCAAAAGGACATATGGAGTGGGATACAGCATCAATATTTTAATAGAATAAGTTATGAGTTTATTAGTAGATACTTCCTCCTGGGAAGCAGGTAAAGATTATCCGGAATGGATGAATGATGTTTCTTTATCAACTATTTCAAAAGGGTATTTGTTACCTAATGAAACACCTAGAAGAGCATACCGTAGAGTAGCAGATACTGTAGCTAATAGATTAGACCGTCCTGATCTAGCGAATAAATTTTTTCGCTATATGTGGAAAGGATGGTTGAACTTAGCCTCCCCTGTATTATCGAACACCGGAACCGACCGAGGATTACCGATCTCTTGCTTTGGAATTGATACGCCCGATTCAATTCGTGGTATTGGCTTGACCAATGCCGAGCTTATGAGACTTACCTC
>Ga0222715_10004829_pt1 | contig 11579 bp, 12 predicted proteins | sample C33_9DmetaG_FD_165056 | JGI IMG/M metagenome (GOLD analysis project Ga0222715, IMG submission 165056) | Estuarine water microbial communities from San Francisco Bay, California, United States - C33_9D | ecosystem: Environmental > Aquatic > Marine > Unclassified | place: USA: California...
TTTAATGGAAAAAAATTTAGGTTCTTGGGCTACGTACCAATTAATAAAGAAGAAAAAAGAAATTTTTTTAACGAAATTGAAAAAAAAATCCAATTAACTAATGAAACGCAAATATTTATTGAGACACCTTATCGAAATGATCAATTGTTAAGTGATTTAATTGAAACATTAAATGATGAATTAAGGATATGTATTGCATCAAATATCACTGCAAAAGATGAACAAATAATATCGATGGATGTAGCACGATGGAAACATTTAAAAAGGCCATCATTAAATAAAAAGCCTTGTATTTTTTTAGTTAATTAAATCTGAAACAGGTTTGAAAGTTTTTCGATAAAAGTCTTTAATGCCATATTTCTTAATCAACTCAAGATGAAGCTTCGTAGGATAGCCCATATGACGACAAAATTGGTACTCAGGGAATTGATCATCTAGTTTCATCATATATCGATCACGCTCTACCTTTGCTATGATAGATGCTGCCGAAACTTCTTTTATTAATTGATCTCCCTTTATAACTGATTCCATTTTCATTCCTGGAATTTTTGGGCAAAAAGTACCATCAATATAGATCATTTGTGGCTTTATCTTTAATCCAAGAATTGCTTTCTGCATGGCAAGTAAAGTCGCTTGCAAAATATTTATTTGGTCTATTTCCTGGCTGGAAACCATTGAAAAAGAAATATCTAAGGCATTTATTTGTATCTCATTATAAATTTCATCTCTTTTTTTCTTAGATAGCTTTTTTGAATCATCTAAATTTGCAATATCTTTATGTGGATTTAAAATAACTGCTGCCGCAAAAACTGGGCCAGCAATCGGACCCCTGCCGGCCTCATCTACACCGCAAATAAACATCATATAAGATAAGGTTTCAATTTTTGATAGATTAATTTCGAAGTTTCTCGTTTTAAAGATTTATGTAATAAAGTAAATTCAGCTCTGATACTACTCAGATATTTTTTATCGTTAATCATTTCAAGGGTTTTATTAGCCAGAATTTCGGCTGATAGATTGTCTTGTAAAAATTCCGGAACGATAGATTTATTTAATAAAATATTTGGTAAGCCAACAAATTTTATTAGTCTAACCATTTTGTATAGCTGAAACTCTATCCATGATGATTTATAGGTAATTATCATCGGTTTTTTAAAGAGTGCGACTTCTAATGTAACGGTTCCAGAAGCACAAATTAGCATATCTGATGAATTAATCAGATCATGTGAGTGCCCAATAATTATTCGTATATTAGGTATCTTATATTTAGCTAACAAATTCTTAATTTTTTCGTAATTTGTTTTATTACTGGCTGAAATTAAAAAAACACAATCTATTTTTTTACAGATAAGTTCTGCCGAATTAAGCATTAAATCTAAAAGATAATGTATTTCATGAGATCTGCTTCCTGGCAGTAAACCAATGATTTTTCTTTTGGAATTAATTTTAAGTAAGCTGCGGCTTTTTTCTACATTTGGTTTTAAAGGTATTTTTGTAGCAAGTGTATGTCCAACATAACTTGCAGAGTGATTTATTTTTTTGTAAATTGCAGGCTCATGAGGAAAGACACAAAATAAGTGATGCATAACTTTTTTAATGTAATGGATACGATTTTTTCTCCAAGCCCAAACTGATGGGGAAATCAGATGAAAAACTCGAGTGCCACTTATTTTAAGTTTGTTCTCAATTTGAAAATTAAAATCTGGCGCATCAATACCAATAAAAATATTGGGCTTCTCATTAATTAAAAAAGAAATAAGTCTTTTTCTAGATAGATATAAAGTCTTTAAATTTTTAAGGACATCAATAATGCCCATAATGGATAGGATAGAATAATCAAAAAAAGATACCAATCCTTGTTGTTGCATTTTTGGTCCACCGACACCAACAAACTCGATATTTTTATTAAACTTTTTAAGGTCAGCCATTATCTGGCTAGCGATTAAATCACCTGAAGGCTCCCCAGCAACAATTGCAATTTTTGGCACTAACGAATTAAACCTCTCTTCGATCGATGAATGAAATTAATGTATAAATGAACGATATCATTTTCATTTGCAAGTTTATTTAATTCAATAAGTGATTCCTCAATAGAATTATTTTGACGATAAATAATTTTATAGCCTTTCTTTATTGCTGATAATTGTTCAGCAGAAAATCCTCTTCTCTTAAGTCCCTCTGAATTAATTCCAACAGGTGCCGCAAAATTTCCGTGCGTAATTACAAAAGGCGGGACATCTTTTTGTATACCAGAACCACCAGCCGTCATCACATGTGATCCAATTTTACAAAATTGATGCACCAAGGTTGAGCCCCCTAAAATCGCATAGTCATCAATCTCAACATGGCCTCCTAGGGTGGTATTGTTAGCAAGTATGACTTGATTTCCAAGAACACAATCGTGAGCAATATGGCAATAAGCCATAATCCAATTATCATCCCCCATCCTAGTTTCCCCGTGATCTTGTGCGGTGCCTTTATTGATTGTGCAAAATTCTCTAATTAAATTTCTTTTTCCAATTATTAATTTTGTTTCTTCACCATTATATTTTTTGTCTTGAGGGTCTTCGCCAACGGATGCGCAATGATAAATTTTTGTTTGTTCGCCAATTGAAGTATTGCCTGTAATTGTAACGTTATTGCCAATTATACAGTCAGATTCGATAGTGACGTTTCTCCCAATGATACTATATGCGCCAACATGGACATTGGTGGCAATCTTAGCTTCTGGATGAATTAGAGCAGTTTGGTGAATCGATGAACTATTTTCCATTCATTTACTTTTTAATTTCTTTTAAGATACACATGATGTCAGCCTCAGCAACAACAGCATCATCAACTAAAGCTCTGCAACTATATTGCCATATACCTTTTAGAATACGGTTAATATTTGCCTCTAAAATTATTTGGTCTCCAGGTCCAACAGGTTTCTTAAATCTTGCTTTGTCAATACCAGCAAAATAATAAACAGAATCCTCTGTTGGTATATGATTCCCTGTTTTAAAAGATAAGATGGCCGCTGCCTGTGCAAGTGCTTCAACTATTAGAACGCCTGGCATAACAGGATGGTGCGGAAAATGTCCTGGGAAAAAAGGCTCATTGATTGTGACATTTTTAAGAGCAGTAATAGTTTTTCCAGGTTCAATTGAAATAACACGATCCACTAAAACGAATGGATACCTATGCGGTAAATGACTTAATATTTCACTTATATTCATCTCTATTTTATTTGTCATTTTTTATCCAATTTTTAAGTTTTGCTGCAATTTTAAGCCAATCTTTATGTTTCAAATTGTAGGGAAAGACGTTTGTATAGCGTTCACCAGGCACTGAAATTGTTTTTCCAATGCCTGTACCTCCCGAGATAATTGTATCATCAGCAATTTTTATGTGGCCTTTTATCATTGCGCCTCCACCAATCATGCAATTTTTTCCAATAACTGCGCTTCCTGCAATTCCAGTACATCCAGCAATAATTGTATTGCGACCAATTATACAATTATGAGCAATTTGAACCTGGTTATCTATTTTTACCCCATCCTCAATAATAGTATTATCGAGAGCTCCTCTGTCAATTGTGGTGTTTGAACCAATATCCACATCATCACAAATTACTACTGAACCTACCTGAGGTATTTTTATCCATGATTTATCTTTTTCTCTTGCATATCCAAAGCCATCAATACCAATAGCGCATCCGGAAAAAAAGTTACAATTATTACCAATTATTACATCATCACCAATATTAACGTTTGAACCTATTTTTACGTTTGAACCTATTTTTACGTTTGAACCTATTTTTACAAAAGAATCTATATAGGCATTTTCCCCAATGAATACATCATTACCTGCTACAACATATGCATTTATAAATGATTTCTTACCTACCTTAAAATTATTTCCTGATATAAAAGTTGAATGAATTCCTGAATCTTGTTTTGTATTAAGAAAAAAATTAGCAATTTTAGCGAAAGCTAGATAGGGGTCATTAACAAATATTGCCCCAGAAGGCCTTAGTGCCTCATCTGATTTTTTAAGCAGCACTATTCCAGCATTAGTTTTCGCCAAAAGATTTTTATATTTTTTATCAATATAAAAAGTTATTGAGCGATTATTTGCGTCAGATAATGAAGAAACATTGTCTATTAAAATCGATGGGTCAGTGCATTCTCCCTGAACTAATTTTGCTATTTTTTCTGAATGAATACCATCAAACATTGAAATGCTACTTATTTTCGGCTAAGGCTTTTAAAACATCATTCGTTATATTTACCTTGTCACTGGCAAAAGCAACACTTGAATATAAAATTAAATCAAATTTTTGCTCTTTAGCTAATTTTTCAATGACCTCAGTTACTTTTGCTTGTAGCTTATTAATTTCCTCTCTTCTTCTTAAATCTATATCCTCTCTAAGCTCCCTCTCAGCTCGCTGAATATCAATTCTGGTTTGCTGTAATTTTTTTTCTTGCTTTTCTTTATCTTGGGAAGAGAGGGTGAGACCTTCTTTTTTAAGTTTTCCTTCTTGATCATTTAAATTATTTATCTCTTTTTTAAGTTTTTCTGTTCTAGTTTTAAATTCTTTTTCTAACGCCTTATTACTCTGAGTTGCTTGTGGAGCATCCTTAAGAATTATATCAACTTGAACAAAACCTACTTTAAGCTCAGCAATAGCAATATGATTAAAAAATAAAAAAAAGAAAATGAAAAGTATTTTTTTATACATAATTAATGATTCCCCATAAATAATTAAAAACTTGAACCCATTCCAAATTGAAATTTTTCTGTTTGGTCATTGTCACCCTCATTCAATGGAACAGCAATTGATGCATTCAATGGTCCAAAAGGTGATAACCACAACACTCCAAATCCAAAACTGTATCTTAATTCTGAACCTGTAAAAGAATTTTCAAAAGCTGAGCCACCCTCTAAAAATGTACTTAATCTGTATTGATCAGATTGCTTTACAAATGGTATAGGAAAATAGGTTTCTGTACCAAATGTTAACATTTTTTCACCCCCATAAGTTACATATCCGCCTGCATTTGAATCATATGTTTTTTTTCCGATTGAGCCTTCCTTATAACCTCTTACAGATGATTTTCCGCCAGCTCTATAGTTTTTAAAGAAAGGATAAGGATCATCTCCATAGGAATCTGCGTATCCAATTGCTCCTTTAATTTTAGTTACAACACTTGAGCTTAAACTGAAGTATTTTTCGCCTCTAAGGCTAACTTTATAATACTCAAGGTCAAGTCCAGGAATTGTTACATCAAAGTCTGCAGATATTTTATGTCCTACTGTGGGGAAAAAGGGATTATCTATTGTGTTATCAGACCAACCAATATAAAAGAGAAATGAATCGGTTGAGCATGAAGTGGAGCCTGCACCAGAAACCTCTGCACAATAATTTTTATATTTTTGTGGTGTGCTGTTTTGCAAATCTAGTTTAGTAAAGTCTAGAGAAGATCCAATCCTAAACTCACGAAATTCGTCAAGAGGAATCCCAAAACTCATACCGATACCAACCGATTTGCTCTTATAATCACCCGTATTTAAATCTTTAGTGTCAAAATCTCTATAATAAGCTAAAATTCCTCTTGAAACTCCATCTTCTGTCCAATATGGATCAACGTAATCTAAGCTATATACTTTATTAACACCACCAAGAGAGAGAGATGTTGAGACTTTATTTCCTGTACCAAAAAAATTGGCCTGGGATAAGCCTAAAGTTCCAACAATACCTTCACTTGAGCTTACGCCAGCACCAATATTAAATTTACCTGTATTGGTCTCTTTCACAATTACATTGACATCAACCTGATCACTAGCTCCTGGAATAGTCGGAGTTTCAATTAAAACACTTTCATAAAACTGAGTTCTAGTAAGTCTTTGTTTTGATAAAGTAATTTTATCTTGTGAGTACCATGAGGATTCATACTGCCTTAATTCTCTCCTGATAACCTCATCTTTAGTCGATACATTTCCAACTATATTTACACGCCTTACGTAAATTTTCTTGCCAGTATCAATATTGAAATTAAAATTTACTACCCTCTCATCAATATTAGTGTCTGGAATTGCATTAATGTTTGCAAATGCATAGCCATAATTACCAAGAATCTTGGAGATTTCTTTGGAAAAATCATTAACTCTTTTTCTGCTAAATGTTTCACCATCAATTATATTTATTTTACTAGTTAAATCGTCTAGTGATATTTCATCACTAAAATTACCAGATAATTTGACCTTACCAAATTTATACTTTGTACCTTCATCTAAACTAATATTTATATATACATTTTTTTTATTCTTTGAAATACTTACTGAGGAAGACTTTATTCTAAAATCAACATATCCCCTGTCCATATAAAAAGATTTTATTTTTTCTAAATCACCAGACAAAATTTGACGTGAATACCTATCATCCTTGTTCCACCAAGACATATAATTGGTGATCTTTAGTTGCATTTCATCTAACAAATCTTCAGTTTGAAAAGAGCGGTTACCTATAATATTAATTTCTTTTATTCTTGAAACGGAACCCTCATCAATATAAAAGTCTACATTTACTCGATTATTTGTAAGGGGGGTAATTTCATAGTCAACGGTAGCATTATATTTACCATAGGATAGATATTGTGCGGTAATCTCTTTTTGAGCTTGCGATAAATCTGAGTCGTCAATAATTAAGCCAGAGGAAATATTCATTGAATTTAAAGCTTGAGTTAATGCTTCTGGTTGAAAACTCTTAGTTCCATGAAAATTCAATTCAAATAACAGAGGTTTTTCTCGCAGAGATATTATAATTTCATTACCTAGTCTTTCAATAACTACGTCTTTAAATTGTCCAGTTTGGTACAAAAGGTTAATGGTTTTTGAAAAGTCTACTGATTTGAATTCATCATTAATTTCAAATGGAATGCTATTGAAAACTAAACCAGGATCAACTCTCTGGAGGCCCTCAACTTTTATATCTGTAATTTTTTCACTTGCGAGGATAAGAACGGAGAATAAAAGTGTGCTTATTAAAAAAAAATATTTAAAAAATTTATTCATCACGTTCGGCATGGTTTTAATAATAACAATTATATATGTTTTTTTAAAAACAACAATATAAAAGTTTCTTACAAGTTATTGAGTAATAATAACTTTTTAATACTTTATAATTTTAATAATAAATTTTTTGTCTCATTTACAACTTGATTGCTGAACACAAATACTTCATCAATATTTGAAATTTTCTTAGTTTTTATTTTATTTAACGATGAATCAACCATTTGAAAAATTTGATTAAATTTAATTTGCTTCTTTAAAAATGCTTCCACAGCAATTTCATTAGATAAATTTAAAATTATTGAATAAGCTAAATCTTTATCTAAAACGTCATAACATAATTTCAAACATGGAAATTTATTAAAATCAGGTTCGTAAAAAGTAAGGCTCTTAATCTTACTTAAATTTATTCCACCGAGACCTGATATTATCCTCTCTGGATATCCCAATGAAAAAGAAATAGGTATTTTCATATCTGAAAATCCCAGTTGACTCAATAAACTGCCATCAATAAATTCAACCAGAGAGTGAACAATACTTTGTGGATGGATAATTATGTCAATTTTTGATTTTGGTTGATTAAATAAATAATATGCCTCTATAACCTCTAAACCTTTATTCATCATCGTAGCTGAATCAATTGTTATCTTGTCACCCATTTTCCAATTAGGATGATTAAGAGCTTCCTCAACTGTTACATCAGCAATTTTATTAATAGGATAGTTTAAAAATGGTCCACCAGAGGCTGTTAAAATTATTCTCTCTATTTCAGATTTTCTTTCATTTACTACATTTAATATCTGAAAAATAGCATTATGTTCGCTATCAATAGGAATTATTTTTGATTTATTTCTAGCAACCTCTGATAGGATCAAAGGCCCCGCCATAACCATAGATTCTTTGTTGGCAAGCAAAATTTCTTTACCAGCTTTAGCTGCATCAAAAGTCGATTGTAATCCTGCAAAACCTGTGATTGCAGCTACAACATGTGTTACCTTTTCATGTGAGGCAATGTAGCTATAAGACCCTTTCTCAAATAAAATTTTGGTTTTTATCTTATTTTTAAAAGACTCTTTCAGCGAATTTGCATCATCAAAAGATGATACGACAGCAAACTCAGGGTTGAATTCTAAACACTGCAATTTTAAAAGCTCTACATTTTTATAACAGGAAAGTGCAAAAATTTTAAAATAGTCTTTATTTAATCGTATGACCTCTAGAACATTTTTTCCAATACTGCCAGTAGAACCTAATATTGATAAAGTTTTCATAATAAGTTAGGAAAAAAAATAATTACAGAAAAAATAATTGGTATTGATGAACAAATGCCATCAATTCGATCCAAAACACCTCCATGCCCAGGTATTAGGGTCCCGCTATCTTTTATATCAGCTCCCCTTTTAAGATGTGACTCAAATAAATCCCCAAAAATACTAAAAAAAGAAATAATAATTGCATAAAACAGTGAAGATTTGACGGTAAGTGAAAAGTAATCAGCACACAAAAAGGAAAATGTAATTGTTAATACAAAGGCACCTACTGCACCTTCAATTGTTTTACCGGGACTTATCGATGGTGCTAACTTATTTTTTCCATATTTTCTTCCAACAAAATAAGCGCCAGAGTCTGCAATCCAAACCAATAAAAGTGAAAATAACAGAAGCTCTTGGTGATTCTTATACAGATACATTATTGAATAAAATAAACTTGCAATTAAAAATATTCCAAAAAAGGTTTTTTGAATATCCGATAATTTTAAATTCTTATGCATAAATATAGGAGCAAAAAAAACCCAAAAGAAAAATGACATTACTGCAATAAATATTGGGTCTGGCAAAGAAAAAAAAGCTAAGCCCAAAAAAAATAATGTAAGAAAAATATATAAGGGGTGTTTGTATTTAAAAAGCATATCATTGAGCTCAAACATCCCAATTAAGCAAATTATTAAAGCAAAAGAGCTAAAGTAAATTTCATTTGAATTGAAAAAACTTAATGAAAAGATAACAAGAAGAGATAACGCTGAAATTATTCTTTTTAAAGTCATTATTTAATTATTCAGCTTTCCAAATCGTCTGTTTCTTGATTGATAAAACAAAAGAGCATTGATAAAATTATTTTTGTTAAAATCCGGCCAGAGGCATTTTTCAAAATAAAGTTCGGAATAAGCAAGCTGCCAAATAAGAAAATTGCTTAGACGCCTTTCGCCGCCAGTTCTAATTAATAGATCTACATCAGGTAAATCTTTGGTATCTAAATTTTTTTCGATGTCTTTTTCTGTAATTTTAGGTAATTTTTTTTTGCTTAGTGCTTTAGTAACAGATCTGACGATTTCTGATCTTCCTCCATAATTTAGTGCAATATTAAGGTTTAACCCATTATTTTTTTTTGTCTTTATTAAAAGGCCTTGAATTTTCTTTTGAAGATTATCTGGGAAAAAACTAATATCACCTAGAATAGTAATCTTAATATTATTAGCGAAAATTTTTTCTGACTCTTGAGAAATGGTTTTATCAAATAAAATTGTCAAATCACTAATTTCTTTTTTTGGCCTTCCAGAATTCTCAGTACTAAAAGCATAAAGTGTTAAATACATAATTTTAAATTCATGAGCATATTGGATTATCTTTTGAACAGAATCTAAGCCTTTTGCGTGTCCAAGTGAGCGCGGTAATTGTCTTTTTTGAGCCCACCTTCCATTGCCATCCATGATTACTGCAATATGTTTTGGGAAGTTATCTGGTCTTAATGATAATTTTTTAAAAAGATTAAGCAACTTAATGGTTTAGATAGCTAATAAATCTTTTTCTTTTAACTCGATAAGCTTATCAATTTCACTGATATGCAAATCGGTTACTTTTTGCACATCATCTTGTGCCCTTCTCTCATCATCTTCACTGATTTCTTTATCTTTCAACATTTTTTTCAAGGAGTCGTTAGCATCTCTTCGGGCATTTCTAATAGCAACTTTAGAGTTCTCCCCTTCAGATTTAACAACCTTAATTAAATCTCTTCTTCTTTCCTCTGTTAATGGTGGCAGAGGAATCCTTATAATATCTCCAGTTGTTGCTGGATTTAAGCCCATGTCTCCCTCTCTAATTGCTTTCTCTATGACAGGAATCATTGTCTTTTCATAGGGTTGCACATTAATAGTTACAGAATCACCAACCGTCACATTAGCTACTTGATTGATTGCAGTTTGTGAGCCGTAATAATCGACAGTCAAATGATCTAAAATTCCAGTATGAGCGCGACCTGTTCTAATCTTCGAAAGATCAGATTTTAATTTTTCAATGCTTTTTTGCATTTTACTTTTAGTGCTATTTTTTATTTCTTCCATATCCCTAATTCCTCAATCTAATTTTTAACAAGCGTACCCTCTTGCTTACCAATTAATATATTATTTAATGCATTTTTCTTAAAAATATTAAAAACAGCTATCGGTAATTGTTGATCTCGGCATAAGGTAAAAGCAGTCGCGTCCATAACCTTTAAATTTTTATTAATTACTTCATCAAAAGAGATCGAGCTAAATAATTTCGCATTTTTATCTTTTATAGGGTCCGATGAATAAATACCATCTACCTTTGTTGCTTTAATCATAATATCTGCACTAATTTCCATTGCTCGTAACGCGGCAGCTGTATCCGTGGTAAAGAAAGGGTTTCCAGTGCCTGCGGCAAAAATGACTATCTTTTTATCTTCCAAATACTGAATGGCTTTACCACGAATATAAGGCTCGACTACCTGATCAATGTTTATTGCAGATTGAACCCTGCTTACTAAACCAGCATGCTTCATTGCATCTTGAAGAGCAAGTGCATTCATCACAGTTGCTAACATCCCCATATAATCTGCTGTAGCACGATCCATACCTGCCGTACCAAGCGCCGCCCCCCGAAAAATATTACCCCCTCCAATGACAACAGCAATTTCTATTCCCAATAATTTTGCCTGCTTAATTTCATCAACGATTTTATTTACCGTATCCGGATTTACGCCAAAACTATCATCACCCATTAAGGCTTCACCTGAAAGTTTTAGAAGAATTCTTTTAAATTTTGATTGCATGTTATTGATAAATATAATTTGTTAGCTGTATTTTATATGGTTTTGGCCAAAAAAAAAGGATTGCAAAACAATCCTTTTTTACGCTTAGCCTAATTTTTCTAAACTTTCGATGCTGCTGCAACTTCGGCAGCAAAGTCCTCTTGTTTTTTTTCGATTCCCTCACCCACCTGAAACATAGTAAAAGAGTGTAAGGATGCGTTGTTTTGCTTTAATAAGTCCTGCACAGAAACTTTATCATCTTTAACAAAAGCTTGGTTCAGCAAAGTCACCTCTTTGAGAAACTTGTGAACAGTACCATCAGCAATTTTATCAATCATCTCATCTGGTTTGCCGGCCTCTTTAGCTTTTTCAATTGCAACGCGCCTTTCAGCATCAATTAAAGCTTGATCAACTCCCGACCGATCAATGGCCTTAGGTTTTGCTGCAGCAATATGCATAGCAATATCCTTTCCCAGATC
>Ga0222715_10004841_pt1 | contig 11565 bp, 15 predicted proteins | sample C33_9DmetaG_FD_165056 | JGI IMG/M metagenome (GOLD analysis project Ga0222715, IMG submission 165056) | Estuarine water microbial communities from San Francisco Bay, California, United States - C33_9D | ecosystem: Environmental > Aquatic > Marine > Unclassified | place: USA: California...
CCGGCCTAGCAACAGAAACGGTTGCGCTTTCCAATAAATACTAGCATGAAGAAAACTATCAACTTAGACTACATTATTACTAATCCTATTAGTGGTTATACAAACGCAGGATGGGGGAAAGGAAATCCTCTAGTCTGGTCGGGAGACTTGGACGATAGTTTTTCAGTAAGTCTAAACGGGCATCCATTATGGCCTATGAAATCTTTCGTAATTGGTAATATTACAGAAGGTGGTATATCTATGTCAAAAGAAGTTGATATAGACCCAACAGCAATCAATTCAATATCTTTTAGTAATATTCAAAGGAACGGAGATCTTAAAATTAGACCTACTGGGTTAATTCAAATGATACCGATATCGGATAATGAATTATCTATTAACTTCACATATGATGGGAAAACTGATTGTAGTCAAGAAGCATGGGATAAGATCTGTGAAGGTTTTAAAATAAAAGATGAAAAATTTGATTTTGTAGTATCTCAATACACAATATTAAAAGATCAAGTTTTCAAACCAGGAACAGTATATTCAGCAACTGATAAAATTATGTGGGATCAAAATTCTCCAATTGTTTTTGAATTAATCGAAAACGGTATAAATTACGACAACATATCATTCCGAAACATCCTTAAGATTGAAATAAATTAACGGTTGACATTTTTTAAAATCTATCATATAATAATAGCTTAGAAGTAGTTAAACTATATTATTTCTAAGAACTTTATTAACTTTAAATAGAGTATGAGGATTTTGATGAAACTAAACTTAACTATGTTACTAGTTATTATTACTAGTACTCTTTGTTTCGCCAGTGCTACCAGCGGTGATACAATTACTTTAACAGACAAAAACGGTAAAGTTACATACATCACAAATGGTGTTGAATCTAAAAGCATTCCAGAGTTATACAATAGTAAAACTCACCCTGAACTTTATTGTTTGGCGTTAAACATCTATCACGAAAGTAGATCGGATAACCTAGCAGGACAAGCGGCAGTTGCTGATGTTGTTTTGAATAGAGTAGATGATTCTCGTTATCCAAATACTATATGTGAAGTTGTAAAACAAGGACCTGTGCGAGAAAGTTGGAAGACACGGCAGACACCTGATCCAGATGATGCTGTGTTTCATCCAATTCGTAATCGTTGCCAATTTAGTTGGTGGTGCGATGGAAAAGATGACACACCACATTCGGCGTTGGCTTGGAGAAAAGCACAAGAAATTGCTTACCATATCGTGAACAGCGATTTATTCCGTGGCGTTACAGAAGGTGCTACACATTATCATGCTACCTATGTCGATCCACACTGGAATAAAAATATGATCGAAATTGGACGAATTGGTGAGCATATATTCTATAGAAGTTTACCAAATTAGGTTGACATTTGTCTAACTCTATAGTATTATTAACTTACATTAACACATACACACAGAAAGAGGTATGACTATGAAAGGCATGATGAAGGCAGTAACATTGGCGGCAACACTACTAACACTTGGTGCTTGTAGTTCAATGACAACAATAGCAGAGCGTGACTCTTACGCACAACCGAAATGGTATGCTGATTGCGCTCAATCCGGAACAGAAGGTTGGTTCTGGTGGGAAAAAGAATACGCATACGCATGTGGTGCCGGTGAATCGAGATACCAGCAAGCCGCAGAGGAACAGATGTATGCTATTGCTATGAATAACTTTGCTAAACGTATTAACGGTAAAGTAAATTCAGAAACAAACATTGACATTAAGAATGATGTCAAGAACACATCAACACAGATCAGTTATAAAGTAACTGACACAGCAATCACACAGCATCTAGAAGAAGAAAGATCAACATTTGTATATGCTGGACAGCAATATACATTTGTAAAACTTAAGATGCCTAAAGAGGTATTTGATCAACTTGTAGCAGAAAACAAGGCGCAGTAATATGCTTCGTCTACTGCTACCTATAATCGGACTCGCGGTACTTTCAGGCTGTGCCGCGACACCCGAATCGGTGCTGTACTCTGAGCCTTCTCACAATCAATACTGTTTTACTAAACAAGATATTACAGTTCGAGATGGTGAAGAAGTAAGCAGTGAAACTAAACTAGATTGTTCTGACAACTTGGTAGACAAACTTGCTATCAATAGAACAGGTATGGCAAAGGATTGCGAATACTATAGAAACGTTTTTAAACTAGGAGGAAGATATGTACAAAAGATTGGGCTACGTTGTAGGTTGCCTAACAACGATTTTGTTATTGTCGATGACGATATTCACAACTAGTTTACGTGCTGAAGGAATTTCAACAGCTAGTTCTACGATTAGTTTTGGCTGGTTCAAAAAACTAGATGAAGCACAAATGAACGGGCATCTAACAGCATTACAACAGGCATTATTATACGCAGATAACGGTGAAGCAGTTCATTGGCGTAAAAACAGGGCATGGGGATTTACTAGAATACTTCATACAGATGCTGATTCTAGAGGATACTGTAGAACTATCTATATAGAAGTTGTTGCTTTTAATAAAAAGAAAACAGACGTACACAAGTACTGTTTCGCAAACAACACTGAGACATGGTATCAAAGTTACATAAGGCGATAAATATACATATGGCGTTAGGATTAATCACACTTTTATCAGCACTAACTATCTCTGCTATTGCTATCTATTATAGTGTAGCAGGGCTTGCCGCTATTTTTGCGGCCGCTGTTGTTCCCATTATAGTCATGGGTGTGGCATTAGAAGTAGGTAAACTTGTTACAGCAGTTTGGCTACATAGGTACTGGAAGAAAGCAACTTGGTGGTTAAAGACCTATTTAAGTACAGCAGTATTAGTTCTTATGTTTATTACAAGCATGGGTATCTTTGGATTCCTGTCTAAAGCACATATTGAACAAACAAGTCTATCACAAGAACAAGTTGCGCTAATTGATACATTAGACGACAAAGAAACAAGAGCCCAGGCTAAAATTGATAGATGGCGTGGCGAACTTGATCGTTTACTAAAAGGTGAAGATGTTCGTGTTGATTCACTTATTGACAAAGAACAAGAAGGCTTAGATAAAATTTATGCTCGTATCAAAGGCGAAAAGGATGCTGTAAGGGCAGATGCTAAGTTTGAAATAGAACAACAACAATTACGTATTACACAAGCACAGGACAGACGTGATGCCGAAATAGCCGCGGCTGAGAAAAAGTTTGAAGGTTCACTAGGTGGATCTAAACAATACGAAGAAGCAGTTACAAAAGCAAAGAACAATGAACTAAGTGTAGCATCAAGGGCACAAAAAGAAATCCTTGCTATCAATACAAAATTAGATGAAGACTTGGCTAAAATTGACGCAAAATACGCAGGTGATATTAAATCAATTAATGATCGTATACAGGATCTACGCAATCAAGCAAATAATAAAACTACAGACATTGAAGGGCGTATTACAGAACTAGAAGGATTTATTGAAACTGAACAAAAAGCAATTGATGATGTTCGTGAAGAAAAGTTTGGGTATGAAAAAGAGTATCGTAAACTAGAAGCAGAAGTAGGTCCTATCAAATATATCGCAGAATTTATATACGGTGAAAATGCCGACAACGATCTTTTAGAAGAAGCAGTTCGTTGGGTTATTATTGTTATTATCTTTGTGTTTGATCCATTAGCAGTCCTATTGCTTATAGCAAGTCAATATACATTTGAATGGAATCGATCTAATAAAGAAGATGACAATGACAATGACGGCGGTAATGATCCAGATCCAGAACCAGACCCAGAACCACCCTTTACTGAAGAAGAGTGGCAAGAGGCAAATCGACTAAATGACGAGTTTGATAGAGCAAAAAAGATTGCTGAAAATGTTCCTCCTGTAATTGAAAAGCAGGAAGATACAAAACAAAATTTTAAAGATGGTTATAAACCAGTATCGGATTTAGATCAGTGGAACTCGTGGGTTGAAGCGGCAAATACTCAAGCTGAAAAAGAATTAGAAGAAGAAGAAAAATATAAAATTATTCCTGAACTACAGGATGAATTAGATAAAGGTGGCAGAACTAAGCCTGATCTTACAGAAGTTATCGAACCCAACAAGCAATGGACCGATACTAAAAATCCTTTTTATTATGCTGAAGAAGCAGAAGTAGAAAAAGAGAAAAAGAAAAAAGTCAATCCAACTGAATATTTTGATAAAGAAGGATTTGAACAAGTCAAAAAGACATATACACAAAACGAGGAGCAAACGGAAGGTACTTTGTGGAACAGAGTAAAACGGCCGATAAATGAATAAAGTTTATCTTGTAACCGCACCTGATGATGTTACCTACGATTCAAAAAAAATAATCTGCGTCGGACTCGACGAAACTCAAAGAGAAATTGTAAGCCAAACACTACAGAGATTTGAAACTGTACCAACTACAGTTCTCTATGTTTGGAACAATGGTGAAAGCCAAGAATGGCTTTTAGACAAGAAACAAAAATGTGATTTGATTATATTTAATGCTAATAATGAGGAGAAGGCTGTAGTTGGATATTTTGCCGCTCATGACAACGCATATTACATGGGAGAGCTAGGTATGCTTTCACAGATTAATAATCGAATTATTCACGACACTGATGAGTGTCATAAACTAATAAAGGAGAAAATATATCACGCATGAGACCATACAATAAAAAACCATACGACAACAATAGACAATACGACCAAAAACCTTATAATAAAAGACCAAAGGAAGAAGGTCTAATGGTAAATGTTAGAGATGGTGAGCCGATTGAGAAAGCTCTCAGAAGGCTGAAGAAAAAGATGATTAATAATAAAGTCTTAGAAACTTACAGAGAAAAGCAATTCTATACCAAACCCAGCGAAAAACGTAAACAAGCCAAAGCCGCCGCTGTTGCTCGTTGAAAAAACAGCAAAAAAAACTAGCAGAAAGATACTAAAACTCTTGACAATCGATAGAAAGGTGTTATACTAATAGTATGAATACAGATATAATGATTGACCTAGAGACACTTGATGTCTTGCCTACAGCCGCAGTACTTACAATAGGTGCTGTTAAGTTTGATCCATTTGGTGACGATATAGATTCACCGAAGTGTGAAAAGTTATATGTCAAGGTCGATCTTGACAGTTGTGACAGGATAGGACTTACCACTAGTAACGATACAATTAACTGGTGGGCACAACAAAGTAAACAAGCACAAGAAGAAGCATTTAGCCCAGACGGTAGAATTCCTATACACGAAGCAATGAACAAACTTTATAAGTTTTGTTGGGGTGCTCAGCGTATATGGAGCCACGGTGCTGGATTTGATGTTATTATTTGTGAAAATATATTTTCAAAGTTACAAAAAACTTGCCCTTGGAATTTTTGGCAAGTTCGCGATACAAGGACGTTATTTGATATAGGTATCAATCCTCACCGTCCTCCAGTTTTAAAACACCACGCACTTGAAGATGCTTGGAATCAAGCAGTTGGTGTACAGAATGTTTATAAAACCCTACGTGGGTGTACTAAGATAGACGGTAAGTTTATCAATCCTTTAGCTAAGAATCAAATATGAGGTAACAATGCGTATTGAACAAGCAGAGAAGTTAGATTACTCTGACGTACTAATTCGGCCAAAAAGATCTACACTAGGTAGTAGAAAAGAAGTTAGTTTAGAAAGACGTTTTACTTTCCGTAACTACAAACCAAAAGATATGAGTATGGAAATACTCCGACCTGAGAGTAATCCTCATTACAAAGGTATACCGATTATGGCAAGTAACATGGATGGTGTTGGTACATTTGAAATGGCAGATAAACTAGCAGAAGGTGGTTTGTTTACCTGTTTAGTAAAAACATACAGTCAGAAAGAACTTGTAAACTACTTCGATTGTGCTGATACTCAGCTAAGACAAGAGCGTTGTAATCATGTAGCATATAGTATGGGCATTGCTGATTATGACTATAATAAGTTCTTAGCAGTGTACGAACAAGCACCAGATATTAAATATGTTTGTGTAGACGTAGCGAACGGGTATTCAGAACGATTCGCACAATACATTAAGCATTTAAGAAATCAGTTTGAAAATATTGTAATCATCGCAGGTAATGTTGTTACAGGCGAAATGACAGAGGAACTTTTACTTGCTGGAGCCGATATTATTAAAGTGGGCATTGGGCCTGGTAGTGTTTGTACTACTCGTATACAAACTGGTGTGGGCTATCCGCAACTTTCAGCGGTCATCGAATGCGCAGATGCAGCTCACGGGCTTGGTGGTCATATTATTGCTGATGGCGGTTGTACATGCCCTGGTGACGTCGCAAAAGCCTTTGCTGGTGGAGCAGACTTTGTTATGCTTGGGGGTATGCTAGCCGGACATGACGAAGGTGGCGGCAAAGTAATTACCAAACACTTTGCTAATGGTGAAGCAACACGTTTAGATAATGGAAACTATGTACCGCACTACGAAGAAAGAAATTTTGTCCAGTTTTATGGAATGAGTTCGAAGGCCGCGAACGAGAAACATTTTGGAGGCCTTAAGGAATATAGAAGCAGTGAAGGAAGAGAAGTTCTTGTGCCTTACAGAGGAGAAGTGGCTCGTACTATTCAAGATATTTTGGGTGGTTTGCGTTCTACTTGTACTTACGCTGGCGCAATAAAACTAAAATATCTATCAAAATGTACTACTTTTATACTTGCTCACAAGCAGTATAATGCCATTTTTGAAAAAAAATAGCCAAAAAGACTTGTATTTTTTGAAATCGTACATATATAATATTATAAATAAATTTGTAGAATGCTTCGGGTTCTACAAAGGGCACAAGCCAAATATTAACTCGCTTATTAAAGGAGAAAAAGATGAGTAAAGTAATCGGTATCGATCTCGGTACGACAAATTCATGTGTTGCTGTTTTAAGCGGCAAAGATCCCAAAGTAATTGAAAACGCAGAAGGTAATAGAACTACACCTAGTGTTGTAGCCTATACAGAAGATGGTACACTTGTGGGTGTATCAGCAAAGCGACAAGCAGTTACTAACGCAGAGAATACAATCTATGCGGCAAAACGTCTAATTGGGCGTAAATTTAAATCAAAAGAAATTCAACGTGATGCTAAAACACTACCTTACAAAGTAGTAGAAGCAAAGAGTGGCGATGCTTGGGTAAGTGCTAACGGCAAGGAACTATCACCACAGCAAATTTCAGCACAGATTCTTTCAAAGATGAAAGAGACTGCTGAAAAATATTCAGGCGGAACTGTTGATAAAGCAGTTATTACTGTACCAGCATACTTTGATGACGCACAACGTCAAGCAACAAAAGACGCAGGTAAAATTGCTGGATTAGAAGTTCTACGTATTATCAACGAACCAACAGCGGCCGCACTAGCATACGGACTTGACAAACAACAATCAGGAAAGATTGTAGTGTATGACTTAGGTGGTGGTACATTTGATGTTTCTGTTCTAGACCTAGGCGATGGTGTATTTGAAGTATTGTCAACTAATGGTGATACAGCACTAGGTGGTGAAGACTTTGATGCTACACTTACACAATATATTGTAGACGAATTTAAAAAGTCAGACGGCATTGATTTATCAACAGATAAAATGGCGTTACAGCGTGTTCGTGAAGCGGCTGAGAAAACAAAGATTGAACTGTCAAGCACAGCACAAACTGACATCAGTCTACCGTTTATTACAGCAGATGCTTCAGGTCCTAAACATCTTAATGTTAAAATTACAAGAGCAAAATTTGAATCGCTTGTTGATGAACTAATTCAACGTTCGATCAAACCTTGTGAAATTGCTCTAAAAGACGCAGGCATTAGCAAGAACGATATTACAGATGTAGTACTTGTTGGTGGTATGACACGTATGCCTAAAGTACAAGAAACAGTTAAAAACTTCTTTGGCAAAGAACCAAACAAAGGTGTTAATCCAGACGAAGTTGTAGCACTCGGCGCCGCAATTCAAGCAGGTGTACTAAGTGGTGATGTAAAAGATGTGTTGCTACTTGATGTTACTCCACTATCATTAGGAATTGAAACAATGGGTGGTGTGATGGTTAAGTTAATTGAAAAGAATACAACCATTCCTACAAAAGGGCAACAAATTTTCAGCACAGCAGACGATAATCAACCTGCTGTAACAATCAAAGTTTATCAAGGTGAAGGCGAACTTGTTCAACGTAACAAACTACTAGGTGAATTTAACCTAGAAGGTATTGCTCCAGCACCAAGAGGTGTGCCACAGATCGAAGTTACTTTTGATATTGATGCTAACGGTATTGTTAACGTATCAGCAAAAGACAAAGGTACTGGCAAGGAGCAAAAGATTTCAATCAAGTCAGACGGTGGTTTGAGTGATGCTGAAATCGAAACAATGATCAAGGACGCAGAAGCTCATGCTGAAGAAGATAAGAAAACACGTGAGCTGATTGATACAAAGAATCAAGCAGAAGCCGCAATTCACGGTGTAAGAAAAGATCTTAACGAAATCAAAGAAGACTTATCAGAAGAGGACGTTAAGAAAATTGAAGACGCTATTGCTGAATTGAGTACTTCACTTGAAAGTGGTGACAAAGATATCATTAAAGAAAAAACAAGTGATTTATTTGCCGCTACTAAACCCATCCACGATGCTAGAGCTAAAAAACAGGAGGCTAATAATGCTCCTAAGGAAGAAACTAGCAAAGAGGATGATATTGTAGACGCCGAGTTCACAGAAGTGAACAAGGACTAACTGAACGCCGAAAGGGTTCAATAAACTTGCTTAATAAAGGAGATATAAAATGACAAATATAGCACGTTTTGATACAACAGCTCTAAACAGAGCACTAATTGGTTTTGACAGAATGTTTGATGAAATGGAAAGTCGTTTCATTAACAATGTCAATACTAACTACCCTCCATATAATGTAATTCGTGAAGACGATAACCATTATACAATTGAACTAGCAGTTGCTGGATTCAAAAGAGACGAGATTAAAGTTACTATTGAAGATGGTACACTTTCAATCGAAGCTAACAAAGAAATGGTTAACGAAGATAGTGAAACATCTACATATCTTCACAGAGGACTTGCTTCAAGAGCATTTACTAGATCATGGAATCTAGCAGAGCACATCAAAGTAAAAGGTGCCGAAATGAAAGACGGTATCTTAACAGTGAAATTAGAGCGTGAAGTTCCTGAGGAACTAAAGCCTAAGATCATCGATGTTGTCGAAGTTAAGTAATAAGTAATATTGTAGGGCAAGGAATGGGAGACTGGACCTTGCCCTACAATAAGTTGAGAAAAGGAGAAATTTAATGTCATCATCAACAGATATTATAATCGACGATAAGGTTAAAATATCGCTAGAGCCACCAAAGTTATGGAAAGTATTGTTATTGAATGACAACACTACTCCTATGGATTTTGTCATTGACTTATTAAAAAACATTTTCAAACACAACGAGCAAAAAGCAAAAACTATTACATTAGAAGTACACGAGCAAGGTTCGGGCGTTGCTGGAGTATACTCGTATGAGATTGCTGAACATAAAGCAATTGAAGCTACTAATGTTTCAAAAGAAAACGGATTCCCGTTACAGATTAAACTTGAAGAAGAATAATTTTTTAGGGTAACGTACTCCGCATAAATATGCGTATATTAAAGGAGATAATATGAGCCTTAAAGAATTAACAAAACAAGCACACATGGATGCTGAGAGAACTGAGTTCGCTAAACTTTTAATGAGCGGAAACATTTCTGAGAAGCAGTATGCTATGTATCTTCTTCAAATGATTGAAATTTATATTCCAATAGAAAACTTTTCAGCCGCAGGCGGTTACTTAAAAGACCTTCCTGGGTTGAGCCGTGTTCCTGGAATATTTTCTGATTTTAGAGAATTAGGTTTTAAACCTAAGCGTGATTTGCCTGTACTAAAATCAACAGGCGAATACAGAGATTATCTAGTTAAACTAGGTAGTGATGAAAAAACAAGACATCGTATGCTGGCACACTTATATGTAAGACACATGGGAGACTTATACGGTGGCCAAATGATTAAAAAGAAAGTTCCTGGATCTGGTAAATTCTATGAGTTTACAAACAGAGAAGAACTTATTACTAATATCAGAGCTAAACTTACTGACGATCTGAGTGAAGAAGCCAACGTAGCATTTCAACATGCTATCAATATAATGAGGGAATTGAATGAGTGGTGTTTGGAATACGCTAATTGATTGTAAAGATGAGATTATCGAAATCTTCGATGAAAACGCTACAGAAACATCTGAACCCGGACTTGACTATTTTAATAGGCCCGATGGTGGTTGGGTTAATCGTGTTTGGGCTAATGATAGTATAAGAAGAGCTCATATTGATGTTGTAGATGCCCGCGAGTCTAAGGGCTTGTGGATGATGCACGTATGTTGTTTTCCTGTATTAACAAATGACGGACCTATATATGGCTTTGATGTTATAGCAGGAAAGAACAAAATCACAGGAGCATTCCATGACTTCTCTCCTAGTGCTACAATAGATCATCCTATGATTCAAGGATATAAAGAAGCAGTAGCAGACTTTGTTCCTGAAAAGAAGCGTGAACTTCCAGAATGGGCTCAGAATATTTTCACCGAATCTATGATTGCCGCAGGCAATGTGAAGCAGGAAGAAGCAGAACAGATTGTACAAATTGCTATAGATAACCTAAGATCTTATTTTAAAGAAATACCAGAATACACAGGGTTTGGTGATCAACAGTTAGTAATAGCATCACAAAACTATTACTGCCATAATCAGCAACAGAATCCACATACACCTAAAGTAATGAAAAGTCTAGGCTTGAATGAAGCAGATGTTGACAAGTTCTGTACAGACATGCTATTTCCAAAACTGAAATAAATACATTACTATGAGAGCATTTGAATTTTTATTAGAAGCAGAAGAACAAGAAGCACCGCAACCCGATACTGATAATTTTGAGGATTTGCGAAACGCTCTTATTGCTAAAATACAAAGATTGCCAGCAGACAGTAAATCTATGGATTTCTTAAATCTTGTAAAAGATGCGTTAAAAAAGAATGGAGCAAGTACACGAATTGTAGGATTACTTGATGCTCGTTCAGTTAAAGCAAAATTACAAAAAACAAGAGACCCAGATAGAGACGAGCAGATGAACGATGCTTTAGCAAGATTTATTGTTTCAGCACCTGGATCGCAACAAGAAAAAAGAGATTTTGTTGCTAGATTGGCTGCAGACAAACTTATTGATAAAGAAGCATTGTTTAATGATGGCAAACCAAACAGTATAACAAACTGTATTATTGGTTATAAAGAAAATCCTGTAACAACTTATGTTGTAAACGGATTAATAGATGATGTTCCACAAGGTGTCGGCCCTGGCGAAGTTCTAATGATTGCTCTAAGTGCTGGAATTACTAAAATGAAAGGAAAAGGTGATTTAATGGTTACCCATCCTGTCGACGGTGAAGTAGAGCTCAAAACAACGAAGAAGAAATCACCAAGATTCCAAGATAGAGCTGTAAAAGCACAAAAAGATTACGATCAAAAATCTACTAACTTTGTTGAAACACATGTTGTTCCAACAGGT